>JAABUL010005463.1_pt1 | contig 15803 bp, 14 predicted proteins | sample 5559151 | NCBI WGS metagenome assembly JAABUL01 (sample SAMN10711876, study PRJNA513368) | rock metagenome | isolation source: Antarctica rocks | place: Antarctica: Victoria Land, Pudding Butte sud | reverse complement strand
GTTTCATGAATTGTCAGTACTCTGACAATTGCACGTGAAATGAGTTGTTTGCAATCAACAGTTTCAGCAACAGAATTAAGCTGTTTCTCAGCTACGTTGCAATCTTTATGAGTTGACATTTCAATGTTTGTGCTTTTCAAAGTTGTTGATTTGAATTGAGAAATTCTATCTCTTGAGAAATGTACTTCATTTAGATGCATTTCTTGCACTGCTAGAATCATGATTTTCAGCAGCATACTTCTGACATGCATTGCTGAACATGTATTCATGTTTTCACTGACATTGTGAATAGACATCTTCTCGACTTCATTAATCACTCATGTACAGTAAATTTCATCTTGTGATCTGCTTTTGACATGTTTCGCTGAATATTTTCATTCACTAACACTGTGAATGAATGTCTTCTTGACATCGTTAATTACTCATGTTCATCAGTGAATTTCATTTTGCAGTCTGCTTTTAACATGTTTTGCTGAATATTTGTTTATACTTATACTGTAAACGAACATCTTCTCGACATCATTAATCACTTGTATACAGTATAGTTCTTTGATTGCTACAAATATAAAGCTATTTAAGCTTTCTATTCTAGTCAGCTTTCGATGCAAAGTGAGCAGTAAACAATTTGCAAAGATGTTTTCATTCTTATAGTCAGATCATCTTGATAATACATTGATTGAATTTGTCTTTTCTGATCTATGTGCTATTTCAAAGTTGCAGATCAACAATCTCATGACTCATTTAACTTGTCTTTTATTTAGCTCTTGAATGTTCATAAAATTCTTCAGATTATTATAATCAGTTAGAACTTCAACAGTATAATAACTGTTTTTCACATAGTGTCGTCAATGTTTAAACATTGCTACTATGACTAGAAGCTTTTGATCACGTATTTCATAGTTTCTTTCAACATTTATCATTATTCTGAATCAGAATGCAATTGAATGTTACTGATTTTCATCATCTGACTGAGACAAAATATTCGCGACTGCATAATTGAATGCATTGATCTCGATGTGTATATGTTGCTCTGAATCAAAGTATCTTAGTATAAACGCTCTCATAAAGACGTCGCGAAGCTGATTAAAAGCTTGTTTCGCTTCGCTTAATCATATGAATGAGTTCATTTTTACATCTTTTACATTATCTCTCAGCAGTTCTGTTAAAGACTCTGCTATCTGAAAGTAGTGATGTATAAAACGTTGATAGAAATTGACAAAATTTAGAAAAACTTGTATTTCTTGATATATTTTTGATCTGAGTCACGTTTTGATGATGTTTATTCTACTTGAGTTCATTGAAACACTCTTGATAAATATGATAAATTCTAGAAAGTTCACTTTAGTGATGAAGAATTCATACTTCTTCAAGCTAGCATATAGCTTGAACTTTCTTAATCTTTCAAGAATTTGCTTCATGTAATCTACGTGATCAATCTTCTCTACAAAGAAGATTAAAATGTCATTCAGATAAACAACATAAAAGTCATTTAAAAGCTTTGTCATGATCTTATTAATATAAGTTTGAAAGATGATAAATATGTTGATTAAATCAAATGACATGATCATATACTCAAAGTGATCATAATAAGTACAAAACATTATCTTTCACTCATCTTCATGTTGAATTTTGAGATGATGATAAACGTTCTTCAGATTTAACTTAATGAACTGCTTAACTTTATTGAGTCTGTTTAGCATTTTACTAATTAAAGACAGTGAATGACGATTTTTGACAGTGATTTTATTCAGATCTCAATAGTTCATGCATAAATGAAGATTATCATTCTTTTTGAAAATGAATAAAATAAATGCGTCAGTTGAGCTGATGAAGTGCTTAATTCATTCTTTTGCTAAGACATCGTTTAAATACTGTCTCAAAGTCGCTAACTCTGTGTTTGACAAATTATACAACGATTCATACAATGACTCTGCAGTGATTTCAATTGCATGATTGTGATCTTCATGCAAAAGCAATTTGTCAACACTTTTTATTGAGAATACATCTTTGTATTCTTTCAATTCAACAAGTAAAGTCTGCGTTTTAAGTGCATTTGTGATATGACTCATCACGTTATTCATTGCTTTCACTTGATGTTCAATGATCAACTCTTTGATAACGTTGATCATGACAAGAGCATACACAGTAGACTCGTCTTGTAGAGTTTTGACAAATGCTTGTGCGAAGAACAACTCAAATGCATGCTCATTCACGTTGAAACATTATGTTCTTGCAATCATGTTTATTTGAATATGCTCAAATTGCATACTCAACATACTTAAAATCAAGAGAGATTCTTTCTTATTAATAGACTGATTGTTGAATTGAGTATCAAGTTGACATTTTGAACTTGAATCAATCTTGAATTGAGTTGCTCACATTTTCAACTCGATTCAAGTCAAATTGAGCATATTTTCAACTTGATTTGACGCGACTCAAGTAGCAGTCGAGTCAATTCAACTCAACTCATCAAGAACTTAAGCTTGACATCAAGAGAACTAAGAATAGAAACATAGAACAACATGTTCGCTTGTTGTTTTCTTGCAATAAATTGTATTATCTTTTTGCATTACTCATTGCTTTATATATTATCTTCAAGCTATTTATCACTACTGTTGTCACGTTGCAAATACAAATCATTCTACAATACAACAGAATGTTTAGTTCGCTGACAACTTTCAATCTGTTCAACCAAAAATTTATGAAACTTTCACATTATTTCAAAAAGAAGAAAATTAGACAAGAAGCAATGAATAAAATTCATCAGAATTTCTCACAGCTCAAGATAAGAGAGAATAGTGAGTATGTTCAACGAACTTTGAATACAAATGACTCTTTTCTACGATGATGATTTTAAATCTCTGTTGTCGAGAGTATTTAAAACAAGACTCAAAAAAAGATAGTCAATTCACTCTGATTTAAAAAAGTCAAAGATGATAAGCAATTTAATATATGAGATTGCTTTATATAATTGACTTCGATAGTTGAAGAATTGCTCAAAATCTCATGCACAATCTGCAATAAGATTATGAATCATTCTACAGCTTTTGATAGCTTTAGCACGTCTGTTATGAAAAAGCATCTTGAATCAGACTTTTGCACAGCAACAGAATGAAAACATGAACATTTGCAATCACAGATTAAACTGACTTTTGAACAAGTAAGTCATATCTGATAATGCAAATTGATAATGCAAAATTGATAAACTATTAGAAGAAAAGTCATATCAAGTTAGTCTCTATCTTCAATCAAGAGAATTGAGAAGATCAATTATGCAAGATCTTTATTGACTTGAATTTACTCTTTCAAATCATTGATAACGAGCAATTTCAAAAGCTGCTACACATGCTTCGTTCAGATTTGCAGATTGTGCATTGCATAAAGATGACAATTATGATTCTCTTTCACTATAAGAATATTTATGATCAGATCAGAATAAATTTTAAAGAGTCACAACATGTTTTTATTGCTTTGAATATGTGATTTAGTTCTCAAAGAGTAACATACTTGAGAGTGTTGATATACTGAATCGATGTCAAATTTCAGTTTCGTGAACATCTTATTGAATTTACATCTTTCAATATTGAGCATATCGATTGTCAATTGATGATGAAGCTAATGAAAATTCTGAAGAACTACGTTATTAAGAATAAGCTTTTCAAGATTGTTATCAATAATGCGAGCAATAATAGTATCTTGAAAGAAAAACTTGAAAAGATCATAAGTCATCATGAATTTCAATGAAACAGAACATAGAATTTCATTAATTACTTGACTTACATCATCAATCTTATGACTCAAGATTTTATTCAAACTCTTGAATCAAAGACAATAGTTGATAATGTTATTGCTCAATTAAAGAATGAGCAAGTGCAAGATATTGAGACAAGCAGAGAATTATCTGTTGTGATCAAAAAGATATTGCTTCGAATGATAATGCAAAAAAGTAATGCATTTATTAATCATGAAATTAGATTTGTGTTCTGATGATAGTTGTCAACGACTCTTTTCAGCAATTGATTCACTTCAAAGCTTTTCAAAAGCAGAATGACAAAAGATTTAGAAAATTGATACAAGATATTTGAATTCATTGAAACTCTACATACTTGATGCTTCGTCAAGCATATCAACTATGTGAATTTGTTAATCTTTGAACAAAGAAATATTGCAAAGATTTCAAGATTGCAAAGATCAAACTTGATGAAAGCAAGTGATTCATGATTTTGCTTATTGACAATCTATTAAATTTCTTCTATGAATGCACTTTAATAGTGTCATGAACAATTAATGCAGATATTCACTTGAGATTTCAAATATTTAATGCACTTTTCAATCATTTTAAGCAGATTGAAAAGAATATAAGAAGAAGTACTTGCTCATCAAGTGCTGTTATAGTAAAGACTTGCAAAAAAGTCTCAATCAAACTTGCAAAGTATTATGTCAAGATTGAAGACAATGATAAAACAATATATAATTTTGCAAATATTTTGAATTCTACAATGAAGCTAAATCTTTACAAGACTTGAAATGATAAAGACAATGAAAATACAGATCATGATGAAGAGTTTGTTCACTACAAAATCAAGTACAAGACAGAGTTCAAAGAGTATTTTCATCATTACTACAAAGATTTAGCTGTTGATTTGAGAGCAAAAGCATAAAGAGCAAGAAGTGATGTTGATGAAATAATGCATTATGATAATGCATTTAATCATTTACTAATAATCTTGTAGTTTGTTGCAACTGTTAGAAGATCATTGCTTCAACAATTTCAGCATGCTCATTCTTTTCAAGATGAAGATGATCAATATCTTTGCACTGATGTTATAAATGAGAAATGTTCAACATAATAATTTTGAAAAAACAATGCTTTGAATTTTTCTAGATTGATGCAAATGATTAAAGATGTTCTTTCATACTCAATATTTTTAATAAATATTGAGTGAACTTTTAATCTTGCTAAAAAGTATGTTGATGAGATTGATCACAGATGAGTTTGAAAATGATGAAACAAATAATGTTGATGAAGTATTACAATTGAACTATGAATTTAAATTCAGACAAAATTATTACTAAGCTCTGAAATATTTATCATAGAGAGAAAAATGATGATTAAGAAATCAATAAATCTGCTAATTCATTTTAAGTATCTTTGAAGATCATTTTGATGCAGATTTATTCATAAATCTGCAATATTGTCTTATTTATTAAAAGTCTTGCATTTAAAGTAAGTATTTATTAGAACTACAATTAAGTCAATGCACAAGAATAATGCACAAGAATAATGTAAATGTAATTTCAAGAATTACACTGTTTATTTAACTGATAAAGACAGACATTTTCTAGTTTGTCTTGAAAAACATAACATTAAGATTCATCATAAGATTCTTCATAAATCTCATATTTTTATCTTGAATGATGATGCATTTAACATGAATTGTCATCAAATTGATGTTTGCATAAAGCAAAATGTCAATGAAAATTCTACAACAAAAGTGATAATGCAAAAGAATAACGCACTTACTTTTCATAAAGAAGCACATAAAGTCTTTAATGACTTCTTAAAAAACACTCAAGACAAAGCATTGAATGTGAAAATTATATTGTAGCATGTTCACTTAAGTATAATTATGCATAATCTTTCTAATCAGTCTTTTGAAAATCATTTTGAAAATGAGATTTTCTACAATCTTCTGATATTTTCGAATTTTGTGCAGCGCAATAATGTTTGATTTGTAGCATCTTTTTTGTTGCAAAGCATTAATATGTCAGTAGATAATGCATTACTTATATGCATTATCAAAACAATCACAACACATGCACAACAAATCTTGAAAAAGAGCACTACATGCAAGACAGAGTGAATCTAGAGAATGATTAAACAACGATGAATTGCATGAATTGCAGCAATGCAAGTTTGAAGATGATTGCAAGCGACGTTGACATGTTGCAAGAAAACAGCAATGCAAGGTTGCAACGTTCACGCAACGATGAAGAGAAGATAGCTGACATTATCAATTTACTAATAAAGACATCAACGTTAGAGAAAGAGATGAGCAAAGATTATTCATGAAAAGAAATAGCATTGAAGCTGATGCATTGTCTTCGACTCGATTCAGAAGAAAAACATCACATGACTCAGAACGCGTTCATCACGAAGAATGTACAGAAACTGAAGACATCAGTTCAACTGCTAAGCAAGCAGTTACAAATGCAGAAAAATACGCGTTTCTCATTGAAAATCATGTCATGAACAAACATGACAAGAGAAGAATTATCAATGAGAAAGCAACGTCTCAGAGAAAGATCGTTGTCGCTTTGCAAGAGACGTGAAGTCATGATAAAGATAGCAAATAGAGAAGAAATAAAGAAGATGCAGAAGAAGATTGTCAAGCAGATTCTTCAGAAAATAGCAAACGTGTCAACGAGTCAATGAGATCTGATCATGTCTCTTTGCAAGCTGAGTAGCAAAGACATCTTTCTTTACGCAGTCAGCTCAGATGCACAGACAAATCTGAAAAAGACTCAAGAATGAGCAAAAGAAATTATGAACTTGATGCGTATATTGTGACGAATCTTTGCAATGCTGACACATGAGATGCACACTACAATCGACATGAACAATCAGAAGAAAGTTATTAGAAAGCTGATAAAGAATAACGCAAGACTTCATGAGAATCTGAAGATTCTAAAAATAGTCTGATTCAAGAAAGTAGCAGAGAGCGAAAAGACTCATTCGTCGCTCATCATGAAGATAGCAATCGAAGCGATGATGAATCGACTGATGAACGTGAGTATGCTAAATGCATATCATGAATGCGCATGTGAGCTGTTCAAGAAGAACTGTTGCATCACACAATGCTTCAGATGTCAAGAATTTGATCACATGATCAGATTCTGCAGAAAGAGTCAACGCTGCATCAAGTGCGCAGACAAACATCACATTGAGAGATGCATGATGTCTTCAAATAAAAGACGTTGTGCTAATTGTAACGAAAATCACAAACTCTGAAGATGCATCTGTTTCAAATGATGACAGCAGATGAAACAAGCGTTTGAAATCTATAGAAACAGATTGTTCAGATATTTAGAAGCGTCTAAATACAATTGCACATTCTCATAATTCTTGAGCTCTTCGCTGTCTTCAAGCTCTGCAGATTCAATGAACTTTTTAAGTTCAATGAACTCTTCAAGTTCAATGAATTCTTTGAAGTTCATGAACTCTTTCAGTTCAGCGAACTCGTCAAGCTCAACGATAGTTGTGCTGAAAACACGCAGTCTAGTCGCTCATGAATTAACATGACAGATGATAGAAGTCAAGAAGAGATGCGTTGATTATTTCTCTTACGTGAGTAATGACTCAGATAAAACGTTGCTTGAGCAGAGTCAGAAACGATAAATCAGAAGATGAGACAGACTCTTGATGATTGAGAGCATTTAAAGAGTCTTCTCTTTGCAGAGTCAACAACAGCTACAAATAACTTTATGATAAAACAATTTTCTCTACAAATACTGCAGTACAACATCAGAAAATCATTGAAAATTCAGAAATCATTTCTAATCAATAAAGAAGTTCGTGATTTTGACATCATAGTCATACAAAAGCAGAGTTGCAACATTAACAATACTCAATCATTTAACTCAGCTCACAACTTCTTTTATCTAGTGAAAAACACGTCATCACAGTCAAGAACATGCATATATGTGAACAAATGCTTAAGACTTGATCAATGAATGATAGAAACAGCTGAGTCAGACATCTGCTTGATCAGAATATTAACTTACAACACAGATGATGAAACGCAGACGTTGCAACTTATAAACATCTACAATTCATGTTCACTATTCTTTACATTTATAAAGAGATTTTCAATCATTTCTTGCTTAAGTGAGTTACTTAAAGACGATTGCAAACAACTAATCATGAGAAATTTCAATCTACATTACTCTCATTGAGAAGAATGAAGATGCTTCACTCAACACGCAGCAATCAACAGTTTACTTGATATTGTTATTAACGCTAAGCTGAAATTATTGCTGAAATCAGGCATTATTACTTACGAGATTCACAATCAGTTTACAACTATTGATTTAGTCTTTAGCAGCGAGAAAATACAGTTCATGACATGTAAGTGCAAGATACACATTGATCTGCATTAAGAATTGAATCATATTTCAATTGTCACAGAACTTTGTCTATAAACAACTTCAGTACAGTCTTCAACTCAATGACTATGAAAGAAAATGAACACAGAAGCATTGAGCGCATATCTGCATATGCATCTTTCGTTGAATCATTCTTTGAACAACAAGACGATGATGAATGAAAGAGTGTGCAAAGTTATCAAGATGTTACAAAAGATTATTGAAAAATCTACTTTCTTGACAAAGTCATCAAGTTAAGCAAAGAACTTCTGAAATTTGAACTGCTCAAAGATAGTAATGAAATCAAGATGACTGCAAATCATATGAAAAACATAAAACACATTAGATGCGTGAAATGAATATCTGAAACACAATGATCATAAAAACAAGATCATTCAACAAGCAAAGCGCGCACATTTCAGATCACAAATGCATGAGTTAAGTGATGCACTCAAGTCAATATGATGCTTCGCAAAATGAGTCAGAATCAAAAGTCAACTATTTAAAAAACTTTCTCAGTTTTCATCATTAAAGCGAAGTGACACTGATCAAATGACAACAACGTTCAAGAAAAAAATCAAGATATTGCAAGAAAAATTCTTTCTCTCATTCTTTCAGACAAATGTCAACAACATCGCAGATTTATTTATATTCTTGACAATGTCATCTGACTTACACATTTCAGAAAATAAAGTGAGACAGACAATCAAAAGAGTAAAAGCAGACAAAGCATTAAACATCTCAGACATTTTGAACAGAGTGCTGCAGACAAATCTTGCAGAACTGATCTTGATACTGATGAGTTTATTCAATGCATGTGTAACACATAGATATCATTTGAAGCAGTTCAAAAAGACTCAAATGATAGTACTATGTAAATTGAAGAAAAGCAATTATATTGATTCAAAGACATATTAACTTATTGCTTTGCTTGATATCATGAAAAAAGCTCTGAAGTCAATCATGACTAAAAAACTGAGCAATATAGCTAAGACTCATCACATGCTATCTGATGCTTAAATGAGAGTGAGATGCAAACAATTCATCATCTCAACATTAAATCTACTAGTAGATCAGATTTACACAATATGAGACTGCGAAATCAAATATGTAGCGTTCATGCTAAGTCTAGATGTCATTGAAGCGTTCAATTGAGTCTTGCATGTCAGACTTCTGCATACTTTAAAAATGAAAAGAACTTCAAACTACATAGTTGAATGAGCATGCAGCTTTCTTAAAAATCAAGAAACATTGCTGAGATTCAATGAGCAAATGAGTGACATGCGCAAGATAAATGCAAACATATCACAGAGATTTTTCATCTCATTGATTCTCTTTCTATTCTTCAACGCAAGTCTGATTGAGAAGTGTGAAGCATTGAAAATTAAGATCAAAGTGCTCAGCTTCGTAAATGACATTAACATTCTAGCATATGATAGATTCATTGAAGAAATTTGCAGAACATTGAGCAAAGTGCACAATGTTTGCGCGAAATGAGCTTGCACTCATGATGCAACATTCACATCAGAAAAGTATGAATTTATGCACTTCATCAGAAAATCAAAGAGATTTGACATGATGACTAGCATATAAATAGAAAGCTCAGTTATTAAGTTGAAATCAGACGTGCAAATTCTGAAAGTACAACTGAACATGAAATTGCGATGAGACGCGCATCTTCGTCAAATCGAAGCGAATCACGTCACATGAATGCTAGCACTTAGTCAACTCAAAGTCTTTACATGAGAAACAATCTTCACAAAAGCAAGACAGATATACTCAGTAGTAATAAAATCAGAAATTGCATTTGAAGCATCAGTTTGACATTAGCGAGAAAAAGAGAAAAAACTGTCAGACAAAGAATGCAGGCTTGAAACACTACAGAATCAGATTTTGCGTCATGTTGCAGAAATGTTCAAAAGAATAAGCATCGAGACTCTGAAAGCAGAAATGTACACAAGCTCGCTGCATGTTCATTTGAACATGCTGCAAGACAAGATCACGTTACGCAGTTAAGTCAATAATCATACGCAGAAAATCAGATAAGCATGCAAACTGATATGTGCTGATCTGATGAATGTTAATTGCATCATTTCTCACTTTCTTGTCATCAAGAAAGTGATGCTTCTGAACAACTTAATTCAAGAAGATGTGAAAATACAGTCAAGATGCAAGCGATTAGCTCTCGCTGCGACGATTTCAACTAGTGACAGCATCGCAATAATGCAGTATCACAGAAGTCAGTGAAAGCAATGATGAAAAAAATATAGAAAATGCATTGCAGATGTTCACGTCACTTTGACACAAAGATCACATCTGTTCAACAAGATGATAAAGATGCAAAATGATCTTCAAAAGATTGAAAGCACTCTCATTACTTACATCAGAATTGAATGCATAGATCTGAATGTTTATCTGCACTTCAGAAACATTTCAGACGCAGATAGTATGCAATGCAATCGCGACTGAGATCATCAGATGACAAAACATGTACTCATGCATTGCTTAAACTGATTGCATTTGCGATCAAGAATGTTACAAGACGTTGACTTCTTAAACTATCAAATAATCATCATTATCACGAAGAGTTTCAGAGCAGCTGCAAGAATGATGATGAAAATGAAGCTTTTGAAACAATTTAAAGTGACTGAGTCACTCATTCTCTAACATGCAATCAACGTGAACTAATTTGATACATAGTCTCATAATGATAGTTTCGACTGCGCAAAGCAATTGTATAAACAGCGAGTGATTTTCTATCTCAAAGAGTTTTGTTCACTCAATATAAATAGCATAAAGTCTTTCATGAGTTGACTTAATTGATGTCACAAGAGTGTATGAATTTATTATATGCATTATCTTTTTAATAGTAATAGTAAATTTAAAGACTGAAGTTTCTTTGATAGCATAATGATCAGTTGAATGCATTGAGCTCTTAGATGTCTTATGTGCTGATGCATATGCTAAAAATGAACTTGTCAGCAATAAACAAGTCATATTGCATTATCAGTATGCATTATTGATAACATGCTTGCTGCATGTCATTGTTTATCAAGAATAATTAATTTGATTTATGTAAACTTGATTTTTAAAAGTATTATTTTTGAAAGTATTATTTATTGAAATGTTGATTACTAAAATGATAAAAGAAAATATGATAAAAAAAGTAATTGAAAAATTAGAAAAGAAATTGAAGAAAATATTGAATAAGTGTTAAGAAATAAGTGTTAAGAATAATAAATTTTTTTTTTCTTGCACTCAAATTCATTTTACTTGATGAGTTTTTTTCTTACTTTTTAAAATTCTTTATCTGTTCATATTTTATTGAACTACTCAAATTTCATCAATATTATTGCATTATTCAAATGCATTATCAAGAAAACAATGCTGACTTTAACAAATACTTTTTACTTTGTTCAACAGTTCAGAAATAATTCTTCATGAAAATTAATTCATCTCACTTGATGTTATATCTCTTACTTTTTTAAATTTTCTACAAGTTCATATTCTATCAAACTACTCAAATTTCATCAATATTATTGTATTACTCAAATGCATTATCAAGAGAACAATGTTGACTTTAACAAATAATGTTGACTTTATTTGTAAATTTAAAGTTTATCACAAGTTAAAATCATAATAAAAATTGATTCAATAAGATCAAAGAATATTACAAGTGACAGAACAATGATCATGTAATCATATTCAAATGATTATACAAACTAAGACAATTTAATGTTTGAAAAGAAGTGAATAAAATCAACAAAGCAATGATGAAAGACAATGTAAAAGACAAGATAAAACAAGAGTGAAAGAACAAAGATATTCATAATAATGCATCTCAGTAATGCAATATTAAATAAAGTGTTGATTTATTTATAGTTGAATGCTTTGAATTAAAAATCAGATGCAAAGCGAATGCTGAAATTGTTATTGAAATGATAAAGCTTTTTAATATAATTGTTGCAACACAAGATGCAAATACTATTATGACATAAAATGTAAATACTATTGCAGAGAAAATTGCTTTAAAAGCAATGAAGATATGCATTATTTATATGCATTATCTTTTAATTGTAGAAACTAATATCAATTTTAAAAGACAACAGATGAGCTGAACATAAATGAAGAAATATCAAAATTTATGATTTCTATAGTTTACTTAATTCAACAAAGAATTCTTCATCATGATGATTTAAAGAAGTTAAAACAAATTGATGATACTAATTTTATGACAGCTTTTCAGAATTTTGCAACAGAATTCATCACTTTCTTAATTGTCAAAGAATGAGAAATTTAAAATTTAATACATGTAATAAATTCTAATTTAAATGATATTATTATAGTAGAAAATGATGATGCAGAAATACATTATAAAGCAAAGAAGAATAAGAAGAAACTACAACATGATGAATATGAAATAATCAATAGTGAGAAGAAAGAGAATAATAAAAGTGAAAAGAAAATAATAAAGCTGTTCAACTAGCAAACAGCGCTTATTTTACTTTTTAACTTTTAATCATAATTCATAATTTTATAAATTCATAGTGCATTATCTTTTTGCATTATCATGAAGAGTGTTCAATAGAAAGTCATGATGAAAATCATGAAGTCTTCATGATAAAAACTGTTTGATCAAGCTATTTACATTTATCTAATATCTTGTTGAATCAAGTTAAGTTATCGAGTTGAGTTGTTGAGTCAAGCTTTTCAACTCAACTCAAGTTCTTGAGTTCAACTTCTCAACTCAATTTGATACTTTTTCAAAAAAAATTCAATTTAACTCAACACTTTTTAAGTTGAGTACTCAACTTGACATGATCAGTGTATTCATTACATTAAAATGCATTCACATTAATTTTCATTTCATTTCAGTTTTCATCTTTAATTTTTTATTATCTCATTTTATTTCTTCTTATTGTCTTGCAGAAGCTCAGTCTTCATCAACAAATCTCATTAAGTGTTTAATTATGTAATTAAATAATAAATTAAATAATTTATCATTTTGATCAATCTTTCTTCTTATAAGATCACTTTGACGTGATTAGCTGCAGATGCATGTCTAATAGTTTAAATGACATGAATCATCAAAATAATATGAATCATCAAAATGACATGAATCATCAAAATAACATGAATTATCAAAATAACATGAATGATACTGCTGACAATGATTATTTTAATTTTATATGCTCAGTTTTATATGTTCAAGCACATGCAAAAGCAAAGTATTAAATCAATGAATTTATTATCTAACTAGTTATTTAATCATTTATTTAAATGAATTGTTAGCATGCTGAACTCATATCAAAAATGCTTATGCAAGTTGTTTGAAAAGAACTGTCGTATCACACAGTGCTATAGATGCTTCAATTTTGATCATATGACTAGATTCTGCAAAAACGAAGAGTGCTGCTTCAAATGTGCAGACAAACATCACATTAAGAGATGCGTTGTGTCGATGAATAAAAGACGATGCGCGAACTGCAACGATAATCACGAACTCTGAAGACACTCATGCTTCAAGTGAAAACTACAGATAAAGCAATCAGAAGAAATCTTTTGAAACAGATTAATCAAATACTCTGAAGCATTGAAAGACAATCGCTCATTCTTTTCTTTCTCTCTGAACTTCTTGAGTTCAATAAATCTCATGAGTTCAACAAATTCATTGAGTTCAATGAACATCTTGACGATGACAAGCAGTCGAGACGTCAACGAGTTAACATGACAAGTGATGAAAGTCAAGAAGAGACGAGTTAATCACTCTTCATGCATGATTAGTGACTCGAAGACATGATGTCTGAACAGACATAAAAACATCAAATCAGAAAATGCAAAAGATTCTCGATGACTAAAAGCATACAAAAAGCTGTCTTTGCACAAAGTCAACAACAGTTACAGATAACTTTATGATGAATCAAATCTTTCTGCGAATTCTACAATATAACATCAGAAAGTCATTGAAAATTCAAAAATCATTTCTGATAAACAGAAAAGTTCGTAAATTTGACATAATAGTTATTCAAAAACAAGATTGCAACATTAATGCTTTGCAGACGTTTAGCTCAACTCACAACTTCTTTCATTTAGTGAAAGACTCATCATTTCAAGCAAGAACATGCATTTATGTCAATAAGCATTTAAAACTCAATCAATGAGTGATGAAAATCATTGAATCAAACATCTGCTCAATTAAGTTACAAACTAGCAACTTGAAAGACGAGATACAGACGCTATAACTCATAAACATTTACAATTCATGCTCACTGTCTATCATCTTCACAGAAGAATCATCTACTATCTCTTGTCTGAACAAACTAATCAAAGATGACTGTGAACAACTAATTGTAGAAGATTTTAATCTGCATCACTCACACTGAGAAAACAGAAGATGCTTTACTTGTTACATAGTGATGAATGCTCTACTAAACATTGTTACAAACGCAAGATTAAAGCTATTGCTTGAATCAGGCACAATTACTAGAAAGACTTACAATCAGCTCACAACAATAAATTTAACGTTTGACAGCAAGAAAATTCAATTCATGATACACAAATGCAAGATGAGAATTAATTTACATCAGAAATCTGATCATCTTTTGATTGTCACGAAGTTGTGTCTACGCACATTCTTTATGCAGCTCACAACTCATCGATTATGAAAGAAAATAAACACAGAAGCACTAAACACTCATTTAAGAATACATCTTTTCGTCGATTGTTTTCTCGATGACAAGACAGCGATAGATAACAGAGTAGCTGAAATCACTCATGTGCTACAAGAGATCATCAAGAAGTCTACTTCTTGAGCAAAGTCATTAATTCAAGCACAAGACTTTTAAAATCAGATCTGCTCAAAAGTCGTGACAAAATCATGATGATTACAAATTGTATGAAAATTACAAAGTACTTTAGAGACATGAAATGACTATCTGAGATACAACGATCACAAAAACAAGATCATTAAAGAAACAAAACATTCACATTTTAGATCACAGATGCATAAGTTGAGCAACAAATTGAAATTGATTTGATGCTTTGCAAAATGAGTCAGAATCGAAAGTCAGTTACTTAAGAAACTTTCGCAGTTTTTGTCACTAAAGAGCAACAATTTCAATCACATAACAGACTCATTCGAAGAAAAAACAGAGATGCTATGAAAGAAGTTCTTTTCATCATCGTCTCAAGCAAACATTAGTTGTTAGAGATCAGCATAGAGTGAGTCATATGAGTGTCATTTAACTAGAAGATAAATGCTAAGAAAGAAAGATAGCTACAGAAAAGAAGCTGACTACATATGTGTGTTTCTCAGTCAACGCTAGACTCAATAGAAACTAGTCAAGATGACGAAGCGAGAATAAATCTGGCAAGGCTAGAAGATTGAGTCTGACAAGACTAGAATCGTGACATTATCTTCTCTCTTCGACGATTCATGTTTGCATGAATGTATTTTCTGCTTGACTCGATTGATTGTTCAATCATGATTTCACAGACTCAGATCTGTTAAATCGTGATTGATTGAATTGTTGATTAGCGCGATTTGTTCGAGTATTGAATATGAAAATCGTCAACGATCTTCTGAGCGTTCATAAATTCGTCGTCATCAGCGTTGTATCAATTGAGATCATTGTCATAGTCATTTCATTTGACTCTAT
>JAABUL010005462.1_pt1 | contig 15809 bp, 14 predicted proteins | sample 5559151 | NCBI WGS metagenome assembly JAABUL01 (sample SAMN10711876, study PRJNA513368) | rock metagenome | isolation source: Antarctica rocks | place: Antarctica: Victoria Land, Pudding Butte sud | reverse complement strand
GGAGGGGAGGGGAGGGGGAGGGTTGGGGGTAAGGGTGCGCGTGATGATGGGGAGATGGGGGGGGTTGAGGCATGGTGCGTGGACTTGTTGGGGGCATTTGGGGGCGCCGCTGTTGCTGAGGGGGGGGGCAGGGGGGTTGTATTTGAGTTGGGATGAGGGCTTGGGGATGAGGTGTGGGGTGCCGGGGTTGGTCGTTGGGGCGTTTCTGGGGGAGTTGGTGGATGGTTTTGGGCGTTTGGTCTGGTTGTTAATGAAGTGAGTTTTGGTGGCGAGATGGAGATGGAGATGCGAGAGAGGAGAGCTAAATAATCCCTAGTAAGGTTTCAACCAGAATGGCACTACTTGCATAAGGCATCACAACAAGACGAGCTTGGGCGAGATATAAGGGGTGTATGAAGTACTATCATACAAAGGTCGCGTCTCCTGAATTCGTCCGATTACACGCATCAATCCTCTTCGCATCCACTGGGTTCGGTAGGCTTCGGTCCTAAAAACACGACTTCCATATGTCCTTGAGGAATCTCTTTCTCCAGACGATCAATGTTGTCTTCCACATCGTTCTCAGGCTGAGTTGGAGATGTAATCTGGAAGCCCCTATGAACGAGACAGAGTCGAAATCCATTCTGTGGCCCTTGACGTGCGGTTTGATAGATGAAGAATAGCATTGGCTTGCGTAACGTGTTATCGGCCTCATTGCGATTGCCATGCCAGTAGATATGATGACGCACAGCTCCTGAATGGTTCGAGATTTCATCCAACGTACCCGAAGTAGCGATTTGCTGGAGAATGGCAGGCGAGAGCGGATTTGAGGTTGAGATGACATGCGATTCCATGTGACCAGAGCCGTTAGGTGAAGCACTCGCCATTCTCGAGTCCGAGTATTTTCGCTTGTTGTATTGTCTATTGCGTCTGCATTTTAGCCATTCTATACTTCTAAGAGGTAGTTACGCGTATAAGCGCCGAGTCACTTACCCAGCAATGAGTCTCACCACATTGAACACAGAGGTAAGATTTGCCGCTCCGGTTAGCACAGTTGTGTGCGCTACGCCAGCCTGAGCTGTGAGAGCGCTGACAAAGGTTGCCGTACTTTGCTTTGTCACTTCCAATGAGTTGAACGTTACTGCAGTGTCTAGTGTTCCTGTTGTTACAATTGCTGTTATTGCCGTAATTTAAAGGGTTCTGGTAGGATGAGTCGTAATTCATTGCGACGCAATGTGGTGGTGCCGTCAGTCTTAACGTTCGCTCTTTTGCTGGTGGTACTGCAATTGATGAGGAAGAAAGGAAAGATTTCAAATGCAGCTTAGGCAGTAAAAGGAGGATGGAAATTGGGGCCGGTACAAGTTGTTATAGATGAGTCCTTGGTCCAGCCTTGTTTACAAGGCTATCGTAATGCAGCGCATACGCCATACTTGATCAAAGACGTAACTGATTGAAAGCTAGATACCGGCAGCACGTACGAGGGTAGGATATTGGCCCTATCTCGTCCCATGACTCATGCGCTGGCACATGTTACACTGCATGCCTTCGGTCAGGTACTGACGTTGCGTCACCCAATTAAGGGCATCTGATGGCAAGCATAACGCCTTGCATGAACGACGTGGCATCGCTAAGAGCTGGAGCCTCTTGATTGACCAGTAAGAAGTTCGGTCTCTTAAAAGCCTCGTCACAGGATCAATAACAATATTATGTACCTACTAAGGTGCTTACACTTACATCGGGATTAACTTGACCCTTGTTTCCATCCCCGGTTTGTCGACAGCCGCCGGAACTCAGCGTAGAGAGTTTAATTGTAATTTCCGAAGAAAGCTAATCTCGTCTAAGCTAGTACTACCATTATTTGCAACGTGCCACGCAGCCTATAAGGGTAGTAATAGGAAGGAAAGCTACCAGTAAGGCCCGTCTGCAGCCGGACCTACAAGCTTTACCTCGTTCTACTAGTTCTATCGGCTGGGAGGCGATTATAGGCCCGTGCATTGAATGGTTGATGATAAGGATCCGAAAGGAGGGAAGGTGGCGTATATAGCTGTATTTTGCCCAATGTGCTAACAGCAGAGATGTTACCAGCAGCACACCCTCATGGACCTATTTCGGGTGCTTCGTCAAATATTTACGCCACAGATGATGTGATCACCTTCAACCAAACTCAAAAGCCTGTCTCTGGCTGGCTCAATGGTGGACACCAATGTATTGTTGCTCAGATTGCGTACGATGATGCACCCATAGTGACCGCGAACGGCATCATCCCAAGTCCCATGAACTCGGACAGATTGGCCCAGCGCAATCTGCCAAGTGACTCTGTCCGACAACCCAGGACCACCCGACACGCATCTCGTACCTCAAACCTTCGACGTTACTCCGACCGCCCCACCGCCAACCGACCCTGGTCAATTCATGGACTTGCCGGATGAGTTGATGATCAGTTGGGGCAATGCCCCTGCTGGGAGCACCGCTTTCATCTACTGGCCTCAATTGCAAGCCACGCATATGGCTTCGCTTGCGAAGAAGCTCTAACCGACCCATCAGCTCGCAGCTCTTCCAGGAGATCCTCATACCTTCACAGTCGCCTTTGTGTCTGTCCCATTCGGTACAGGCCCCAACTTCGCCGGTCTTGTGACGATCGAGCTTCCTCAAGGCATAGTACAAGGCCAAGAATTCCTGATCACAGTCAAGCGCATTGCCACGCATACTGTCCGGTCCATTGAAGTGCCTAAGATATTCAGGCCCTCGGCGGGATCCAAGAAATCAGATGAAAGGTTTGTCGACGTGCAAGACGCCTCGGATTATACGATAGCGACCAGCTGGCGCTACACGGCGGGCATGTTCGCTATCAAGATTCCTGTCACAAACGGTAGGCAAATGCTTCCGGTTGATAGAGACGCTCAAGCTATCATTGCGTGGCGTCTCAACTTGACATCGACGAGTGATAGGTGGTATCCGGTCATGCAAAGATACCTTTCTTATCTCAACCGGCGCATCGCTGGACTCGGTGGGGGATATCTGCCCGTCGTCCTATTACCGGTCGGCGTCATTATAGGTGCAGAACCTTGTCTGCCTCACTCTCAGGGGTCTCAACATCCTCACCAGTGCCATGAATGCCACAAGTGCAAAAAGTGTCATCAATGCCCAACATATTAGCACCAACATATCAGCACCAACATATCAGCATGGACTGAAGGAAGGGGGACAAGAATGTGCATAGTGTGAGAGAGACGGCCGAGATCATTGCCTCATCCACAAACATCAGCACTCGCCCACCAAATGCGCGTATTGCATCCGAGATGGCCCGCAGCAATGTCTCGTTCACAAAGACAAGGACCACGGCGACGAATGTGCCTACTGCACCCGAGACAGCCCAGAGAACTGCCTCAATCACAAACACCACGGCTCGAAGACAGTTGGTCCAATGGAACGGACTGCGACCTCGGTCAATCCAAAGCTGTCTTTGACCACTGTGATATACATGTTATTGGGGTATAAGATCTGTGCAAGAGCGTTCAGCATCTTCGTACCATCAATACTACCCCATCCTGTCGCAGGGTCATAGCCGTTCCCAGCGAAGAAAAACGGAGGACCAGGTGTAGCAACGGTATCATTGTTACCGATTTTCACGTCGTTAAAAGCTTGATTTGCAACTTGTTAGAGCAGCGGATTCAAGGACCCAAAAGATGTGCCGAAAGCGCTTCGAAGCGTAAGGAAGAGACCCGCATAAAATGGAGACGTGGCAGAGGTCCCAAACGCACTCCATCCAGTACTGTTGATGAAGAAACCTTGAAATCCCACCATACCCCTGATGCCAGGAACGAAGCGTCCTCCTGATCTGACGGTGTCGGATGAATCAGTGAACTGTGTGATACCTGTTGCAGTCTGGTACGGGGCAGTCGGGAAAACAGTGCTCATTCCACCACCGGTAGCTCCAAGTGTTCCGTTCTGGAAACTGCTGAGTTTGTTGTTCTCATCACTCCAGGCGAACTCCTGGAATGACGGCGGTGCTGTGATCACGTTGCCTACCACAATTCCTGTCGCACCGTTTGCTGTCAGCATTACAACCGAGCGCGAGAGAATAAGGGCAATTCAGGACCCGTGTCTTCAAAGAGATGGACTGGGCTGGAGGAAAGACGAACCGCCAACTGATGTCACCCAGGGGTCACTAGCAGGGTAGCCGACGTGCGCGCTTGTACCTCCGACTTGGTCGTTGGAGCCCCAGTCACCAGCGGCAGCGAAAACATTGACCCCCACGGCAGCTAATTGCTGGAACAGAAAGGAGAAAGTAGAGCCAAAGCCCTATTCAAATTCCTAGTCAGCATGCTGGAGTTCGAGATGGAGAAACATAAATCCGGGGAGAGAAAATCACTCCAAAGCGTGCCTCGAAATAATATTGGTGGACGCCGTGTGGATGTGGCACTGTAACTCACCGTTTCATCGAACATAATCCAGCTGATCGTCACGGTCGAGGACTGCTTTTCGAATTGCGGGTACAAGATACGATTAAGAAAAACAATCCACCCCTGAGCTTTAAATCAGTGAAATACACGTTTACTGTGCAGCCTTGAGCAGTGGTCGAGGCTATCTGAATATCAGATGTGATCTCGAGGTCAACCCCAGGAGCCGTCCCAGCGTTGGGAGGGATTGCATTGGTGTTTGTAATATTACTGACAGTGTTGGGTTGATTTTGGTACGAGTTGGACCTAACTTTGAGTGGAACGTCCACTATATCGGCGGCGTATTGAAGCCTGCTGGCATCGGCGGCGCAAAGTGTTGCGTGATATCTGAAGCGAGATATGAGCCCCCGCCATTGAATATACCTACGGTCTGATCGGTAGCGGTTAGATTTGGGGAAAATTATATATTGCCGCCATATTGTTGACGGTGCGGTATACTGAGGCCCCAGGGTCGCCCGAAGCGGTTCCAGGGGCGCTGATCGACCGGGTGTCCAGACCCACGATGTGAGTAATAATCCCGGCGAGCTTGCTTGGTACAGATATGTTACTGTCGTAGCCGATGTGTATCTCAGTTTCTGCAGAAGGCTTCCGGCCAGCGGGCTTTCTGCGAAGCGTCGCCATCGGGGCCGGCGACTGGTAGACATTGAGTACAACACCAAAGGTCGAGGCAATGTGAGCTGCGGAGCCCCTGACGGTTAGAGTTCTTACACCAACGTGCTGATCAACAATGGTCATGCTGCTGCCTTCCAGAATAGCTACGACAGCATTCAAGTCCTCCATGGAAGCTCCATAAAGGTTGGTGTATACATCCAAGGATAGAATTTTGCGTCCATGGAAAGGGGTCTGGCTATAGTCCTCAAGGGAGGGCAACGCCGGACCGTCAGGACGGGTCCGGCGTTGCCTCGCAAGGATCGTAAAGGTGACATCTTCATTAGCATCGACCTGTTGAACAAATTGAGAAGAAGATTGGCGAAGGCGCTTCCGGCCAGGGGTGGAGTTTGGCTGGTGCCATGATCCTAGGCGTGGGTATCTTTGAGTCTCTGGATGGAAGATAGAATATTTGTGTGTTCTTGCGGCTAGTATAGTTTTATGGATCATCAAGTTGCTTTGTGGTCGTGTTGATAGTTTGCGAACGTTGGCTCTGACAGGAAGTTGGACCACCCCATCTGGGGACATCAAACATCTTTATCTCTCAATAGGCGGAGCAGGTAGCACATTACGGTCAGCTGCTCTCCTGTCACCGTATCCAAGACGATGGTGGTCTCAGTAGCCAGAAGCCAGTGATAGTACGTGAATGGCTTCGTTCCTTCCAATCAACATGCCAATTTCTTGAGACAGCTTCCGCAAGTGTCATGTTGTCGACTCCTGTACCAGTGCTGAACGGCGATGGCAGCCTGCCAGCATGCTTCGACATCAGCAGCCACAAGACTGAAGCACCGTATCAGTCTACTTTAAGGGCGGTAAGGGGGTTTTCGAATTAGTGCCCATACGGTCTTAGTACCGTCTTGGTACCGTCCTACCAATACAAGAATTTGTACCAGAGGTACTCCATGGTGTTATGTCAATGGTTTAGCGTTAAGAAATCTCGTCGTACCGAAATCTATCAGGAGGATTTTGAAATTTGATGATCTCCTACGTCGGGGATCTCGTCAGATTTTGCCGCTAATAACTAAGCGGTATGATACCGTTAGCGCATTACGGGGGTACCCGCAGGGCCGTAGTACTACAGTCGGGTCAGGCTATAACGATACGGTCTTTGCGCAAGGGGATATCATTACAAAGGGGTTATCGTTATACCGAGTTTTACTTAGATTTCTATATAAAATACCTAGTAATTATTACCTAGTCTAGTACCTATATACCTTAGTCTATAAGAATTCTCTCTTAATAATTTAGCCTAATAATAAACTTACTATTACTACCTTATTATTATTCTTTATAAAGATATAGTATATATAGCCTATATATAATATCCTATATATATACTATTGATATAGCGTCCTTATCTATTAGGATTTCTTACATGCTTTCTCTATATATCTTAGCAGCGTCTTAGTATATCACGTGACTCTGTAACTATCTAATATATAGACCATTTACTCTTATATCTATTCATTATCATCTATATTTATATATACTATATTAGCTATTTAGTATATATACCTTATAGAGTATACCTTCTCATGACATTTAGTAGTAACACCTAAAAGACTAGGCCTTTCTATAACACGTCGTCATTCGCTGTTTCCGCCAGCTAAAACGATACTAATCGGACCTCTTTATTAAGTACTCTATATTCGACAAATCCAGCCTTATCTCCCGGAATCTTCCATTGAGTCTCCGGACTAGACGCCTCCTCCAGACCTAATTGTACCTGATTCTAGGCTATAGCAGCGGTTCCGTAGCGAAGAGATTAGAGATTTTAACCCTGATTTAGGTAATAATATCTACGTGTTTTTAGATCGACTCTAAAACGTTACTAATCTTAGGGGTTCTCGTCTTATCTAATTAAATATTAGCGTTTAGCTAAAAGGAGATACTACTACTAATTAATACTACTATATAAAAAGATCTAGTATAATTCCTTTATAAAGTCCTTAGACTTATATATTATAACTAGTTAACGTTAGACTAACTTGTTATAGTATAGTCCTATCTAGATTTATAATTATAATTAACTATTACTAAGCTAATATAGTATACTAGCCTTAAATTAATAACTAATTAACTTATTATAAAGCGTCTAGTCTAGTATAATATATACTAAGGTTTTAAGACACGTTAATTCGATCAATTAGGCCGTTCCTTTGATTAGTAAGATAATTACCTAGTTAAATAGAGCTAAAAACACGACTCTAGCAATTAATATTAAAATCGCCGGAATAACGATAATCCGCGCCGTAATAGTAATTCTACTAATGCGGATAACTAGTACTATAAAAGCCTTCTAAAGCTAGTTAATTAATTAGGATTTAGATAGCTATATATCTACTATATAAATCCTAAAGAAGAAGAATATCTTAGGGGTAATAAATAAGAGTATAAGCTATATACGTTTTAGTAAGAGATCTATAAACATCCTTAGATTATACTAAAAGATAATATATAATTAGCTACTACTATAACTAATTAGGATATCTGATTAGGTACTTAGATAACTCAATATTATTAAGATATCTTAATAGAGATATTACGACGAGGACGTCGCTTTTTCGTTGTTTTTACGGGTAATTGTTAGGGTTTCTTATATACTTTCTCTGTATATCTTAGCAGCGTCTTAGTATATCACGTGACTCCGTAACTATCTAATATATAGACTATTTACTCCTATATCTATTTATTATCATCTATATTTATATATACTATATTAGCTATTTAGTATATATACCTTATAGAGTATACCTTCTTATAATATTATCCTTATCTAACTTATACCTTTACTCCTTAGTACTATAGGCCTTTATAACTATTACTAATATATTATTATTAGTATCTATAATCTATTCTACCTAGGGGTTTAAAAAGGCCTTAATTATTATAGCTAATCTAATACGCTCCTAGCTTACTAAGCTAGTAATACTTTAACCTACCTCTTTATAAACTATAATAAGTATAGCCTTATCTATTATAATATCTTTATTCTATCCTAAGTTATATATCTCTTATATAGTATAAGGCCCTATCTTTAGCCTAAGAATATATACTTTAACTTAATAATAATAAATTATAATATCTATAATCCTAACCTCTTATAACTTAATATCCTACTAAATTACCTATAAAATAGTTATAACCTTTATTAGATCCTTCTTATAAATATAGTAGTTAATAATAAAGTAAAGCTACTACTTATAATAGTATATCTTCTAAGTATAAATAGTACCTTAATTAAGAGGTTAATAGATTACTATTATATTAAGAGGTAGGAAGATAATTATTATATACTTTAAGCTAGTAGGATATATTAAAAGGAAGAGACTAAGGCTTAAATAATAAATATCAAATCTATTAATTAATAAGACTACCTTTTATCTATATATCTTACTATTAAACTATATAAGGTACTCTTTAAATAGCTAGCTAGTTATCTAAGCCTTTTTATTTACTTACTATACTATATTAAGGTTATTAGCCTAAATACTTATATAGCTATAATAATATAGATTTTAAGCCTTACTAATTAGCTATAATAGAAGCTTTTCTATACTAATTATATTATAGTAGAAGTTTATTATAATATATATCTTTTTATATTTACTACTAAGTATTTAATTTATAGTAAGTATTCTATCTAATATTATCTTCTAGAATAGGGCTAATTTATTTATATTAAAGATATCTTTATTAGGATATATCTTTAAGTTATTATATATTTATATAAGCGCCTCCTTAATAGTAATCTAATTAATAGTACTAGCCTTATTATATCTTATATAACCTCTTATCTAATAGTAATTCTTAAAAGCCTAGAGCTAGCTATTAAACTACTTTAATTTAGGTATATCCTTATATTATAATAGCTTATATTATAGCTTACTAGCTAATCCCTTTAGTATTTTACTATTTATCAAAGCCTCCTTCTTCTATAAATACTACTAAAGGTTAAATAATATATCTTTTAAATTAGGCTAATAGGCTATCTAACTCTTCTTATTATCTAGTTATTATATATACTTAGAGGTATTAAGATAGGCGTATTTAAGGGAGAGGATATTAGATAAGGTTTATTAGGAGATCTTATAATAATATTACTTATTAAACTACTACTCTAGCCTCTTCTAAGAAGGAGGTATAATAGTATATTAACTAGTATTTATAGTATAAAGATATAAGGATTTACGCTAGGTATTAGTAATTACACGACGTCTCTTCTTAGGATTGATTTAGAGGGGTGAAATAGGAGCTCTTAGACCTTAAAAGGTAGTCTTTAAGGGGATTAACAGCGTTATATTATATAAAATCTCCCCTAGTAATAACGTAGATAGTAATATACTATAATAATATATACTAAAGATATATAGAATAATAATAATTATTATTATAAGACGAATATTATTAAATTATACTAAAAATAATTAAATATACGACTTGAAATTATTATAAAGGGGATATCGTTATAACTAATATTATTATAGCCTAATCCGACTATACTACCTAAGGTACGTACCTACGGTACCCCGTATATATATCCTGTAGGTATAGGTATACCCTCCGCATAATACCCCCGCGTAGGATTTTGCTAAATCGTCCGAATCTAATATTAGAAAAAAGAAAGCGTAGAGGTATTTTAAAGTATCTTAATCCTAAAAGAAGGGCTTAGCGCTTTCTATACTTTATTAGTACGGAAATCTTACGATGAGATTCTTTAGCTTAGGAGACTCCTAGGAGACTCCTAGGAGGATTTCTAAGGTACGAGATTTAAAACTTAGGAGACTACGTAATTATAAGCTATCTATAGGAAATAATAAAATTACGAGAATATCCTAAGTTTCGAAGTCTTTCTTACGTAAGATCCTACGAGTATTATCCTTAATTACAAAGGCTAATAGGAGTCTTACGAAAAACCCCCATGCGCCCTTAAAGTATATATCAAGTCAACGGAACGGCGATGCTAAGACCCAATGCATCACTAGTCCTGTTCTGAAAAATGCCCGATCGATAATCTTTCCAACTACTCGTTGAGTCTGGGGTCTTCATGGCCTCCAATGAGAAATGAGGCCAGTCGCAAGCACTCACCTTAGCCCCACATGGACTGTTCAGCCTCTTCAGCCCTTCAGCCCTACTACGGCAATCCCCGCACGCCCGCCAAGAAAAGAGTACTTTATATATCAAGAGGCGTTCGGCCAGCCTGGCCACAAGTGATCTCGATCCACCTGGGCGTGTGATCTGGTCTCTCTTTAGCTTCGCATGTGAAACCCTTTGCGTTTTTTATTGGGTGGACTGGATTCGGAAGCTCCCTGAACGTTGACTCCCATTCCACCGCTACTGCTCGCGATAGAGAAGTCTACCTACCTCGCGACAGCATGCAATAAGTTCTTCGAACCTGATAACAATGAAGGACGGAAAGATGAGAAAGATGATCGCAATTAGTAGCTTGGGATCAATCCGCGTACTTCCGGGTGTCATACTTATCAAGACTCGAGCTTAGAGAGTTCATTGTGAATCATCGCCGATTCAAATTGCAACCGATTCCATTTGGTAGTCGCTGTGATGTTGGGATAGGAAGTAGCGATTGCAACTGTGCGACCGTGCTAAGACCTGACATATACTTACTATACTATAGTAAGTGAAAGTGATCTTTGAATGACCCAGCATTACTAAGGGCGTTCTCGTTCTACCCCTCAACGTTCTGTTATATCATAAGCATCGGCCCCTCGGGCTTTCATCGGACAGTCACAGCTACAACCAGCGAATCAGTGACTTCGTCCATGTCTCGAGCCAAGCCACTACAACTCGCATAGACGGATGTGGCGCTCTGCCAGCGAGCAGAGTGGTAACGGGAGACGCGTTCGATGTTACCTTGTGCTATACCAGTCTTTCAATAGATGGATACAAAAGGATGCGGATGGGAGACTCAAGATAACCAAATCAGGCCCGCTTCAGCAGCAATCTCAACCACACAGCGATCATGAAAGGAGTCATTGTCGAAGCCTCCGGCTCTGTCTGGAAGGTCGTCGACAACCTGGAACGGCCAAAGCCGGCTCAAGACCAAGTCCTCGTCAAATCTATCAGCACAGCCATCAATCCCATGTAAGCACAATGGTCCATCCAACGCAGTCCTCCTTTCACCGAGCCCCCCCCAACATCACTTTAGGCATCTAACACCGGCTTCCCAGTGAGACCTTCATGCAAAGCACCGGCCTGCTCGTGACTACCTGGCCCATCGTCCTAGGGTGTGACGCCAGCGGCACCATCACCGAAGTCGGCCCCAACGTCAACACCCTGAAAGTCGGCGAGCGCGTCTGCGGCTGTACCCGTCTAGGTATGCCAGGCCATTCCACATTCCAAGAGTATTTCTTGATGGACGCGCCACTCGCACTTCGGCTCCCAGAGCAATTCTCGTACGAGCAAGGTGCCACACTGGGAGTGGGCACGTACACAGCCAGTCTCGGCCTGTTCCAGGGGTTGAAGCTGGCGCTTCCGAAGCCGGATGAGCCGTTGCCGCAGGGAAAGGAGGAATGGGTCGTTGTTCTCGGCGGAGCGGGGAGTGTAGGTCAGTATAGCGTGCAGATCGCCAAGGCGCTCGGGTATAAAGTTGTGGCTTCGTGCTCGCAGAAGACGGCGGCGATGGTGAGGGCGCTGGGGGCGGACGAGGTGATTGATTATCGAAAGAGCGAGGATGAGCAGTTGAGCGACTTGAAGGCTGCTACTGGCGGGAACTTCTTCGGGGTGTACGATACCGTTGCGCGGTCGGATAAGTGGGCATCGCGAGCGTTGGTGGAGGTTTCCGCTGCGGAGCGGAAACTCTTTGCTACTACGGACGACTGGACGCCGATGGAGCCGAAGAAGGAGTATGAGACCTGGCGGGCTAAGCTTGGGCTCATTGGCAGGTCGGCGGAGGAGTGTGAAGATATACCGACACTGAACAGTGACCTTGCGTCGTACATACCCCTCTTGACAAGACTAATAAACGAACAAAAGTTAAAGCCAAACGAGCTCAAGGTGGTGGGCAAAGGGTTTGAAAGCGTGGCCGAAGCCGTGGGCATCCAGCAGCGTGGAGGCGCTGGGGGAAGTAAAGTTGTCGTCGATTTGCAGCAGTCCTCGGACCCGTGAGATATGTTGAAGATGCTCAAGAGCAAATGATACGATACGATTTATGAAAACACTACTCATTATCCCTCAAGCTCAACCGAGCGCTCCGAACGTGTTTTGCGAAGACAAGGCGGGATCTGTACCTACCGTAACCTGAGCGAGTATGCATACGATTTCGAACTCTCATACCCGATCTCTTGTACGATGAATGTCGTTTTGAGCGAGGGAAGTGCATCGCTTAGGTACGATGTGAATGTTATAAGGAGAACATGCAGCATTAGCCGTCTTTAAGGCCACTCTTACACTGAAATGTGATGCCAAGGCTTCGCTAAGTACATAGTCCCGTGTACGGTAGGAATAGTAAGCGTTGATCGCCCTAGGAGTGAAAGAGATAAGAATAGTAGCGAGCGTCCCCTCCAAAACTAACCATCTACTAATTCAAGAACCCTCGCGCGTTTCCCTAAGGAAAGTCCAATCCGTCACAGTAAGCAAAGGTAAGTATTAGCGTCCATCTACCTCAGTTTGAGATAGATAATGACCCTGCCCATGTATCCTCGAGCGTACATTCGGTTGCTCCGCTCCAAGGCCAGAAGCGCATATGACCGTGGGCGAAGTCCAGCGTGCATTCCTACTCGTACTGGTCGTAGGGCCTGGTGAAATCACGCTTCTCCTCGCTGTAGTCATCGTAGGGTCTGGCAACGTCACGCTTGTCCTCGCTGTACGTATCGTAGGGCCTGGCGAGGTCACGTTTCTCCTCGCTGTAGTCGTCGTAGGGCCTGGCGACGTCACGCTTCTCCTCACTATAGTCGGTGTAAGGCCTGGCGAGATCACGCTTCTCCTCGCTGTAATCATCGTAGGGCCTGGCGACTTCACGCTTCTCTTCTCCGTACGCGTCGTATGGCCTGGCGAGATCACGCTTCTCCTGGCTGTATTGATCGTAGGGCCTGTTGCCGCTGCTGGCCTCGTCGATGTCTCTCGTGACAGCACCTGAAAAGTGATAAGCTTCATATCCTAGAACGTTTCCATGTATCTTACGAGTGCTACGAAGAGGTCCGGCCACGCCGAGAGATGCAATGCCCAGCATGACGGCTATAAGTGTCTTGGAATGCATGGTGTGTATCAATCGTAAAACCGAAAAAAGCTTTGATGCTATTGTTGATTCTTAAGAGTGATTTGGATCGATGAGATACGCAGAGGTTTGAAAGTTTGATGAAAGCAGTTGATTGTGGGCGGGAGGCGGTCTTTTATGTTTGCTGGCCCCCTAGGCTAAGCATAAGTGGGAGTAGCCATGAAGTAATCGGCCGGATCAGGCCATCACGAGAACAGCGGTGAGTGTGGCCATCTGGAGAAAAATGGTTGTATTTCCGAGAATTCCGGCTTGCAGGAAGATAAGCCGATGTCAAGCTACTCGGTGAGGTCTTGAATCAAGTAGTGGCTATTCAATTGCTGTCTGGAAGGATCATCTCGCTGACAGGAAGCGAAGTAGCTGCAACGAGAGAGCAGCATGCACGAAGCATTTCAATTTTCTTGGTTCCACTCCAGCTGACGTACGAACTCAATTCATACCTAGGATCTGCGTTTGCGGTCCCAGGAAACATTGTTCAATTTGGCCTATCGTGAATGCTATGAGCGGTGAAGATGCGGCCTCATCACTGAGGGGTGGCAAATTATGCATCCTGATCATGGATTGGAAAGTTCCAGTGTGCACACAGGCCCACTAATTCGGTCTGTTGCAGAGCCGTGAGAATCAAGTTTCGCATTGAGTCATGCGAGACCTATCAAGATACGACGATCGTATTGTAATGCATGATCGGCGTCAGTCGAGGGCTACGCAAAATCGAAATGTATGATGTTGATGGAGACGGTGAGGATCATGTAGTTATACGCCGTAGTGATAGCTGCTACCGGGCGTATAGACCATCATCTGGTAACCTGACTGCTGCTCCACGGAGTGGATGTTCTAGCGGATCGATGCGTGTGCCCCAAGACAACGCTAGGACCACTTCTCATATACGAGCGTGGTCCAGCACGCAGCAAGACCCCTTCGGATGGTGAAGTCATTCGCTACCTGGTCAAGGATGATGCATTTGTTATGGTGCATTGTCAGCATCAGTCGACAGTAACGCGATATTGACATATGCGGGAGGTGATTAGAACATAACAGCACGTAGTCGGAGGGAGGAATCATTCTCTAGCTGCATGGAAATTATGGAGCATCGACAATAAGCGAGCTCAATACCTATGATGTTTTCCGAGAATGCGTTAGCTGGAAGCGCGCGACATCGCGATGTGAGAGCTGCATTGCATGTTGAAATTGCAATGGGAGAGAACACACTCTGACCGCCATATTGCGAAGTTGTAAGCGTAGGGCGTGTGAGGTTGGGTTCTGACTTCGTGCGTCTGACTGCATGGGAAATCCTTCGCAACCACTTGTCGATTGAGCATGCTCGACGTAGCTTCGTGTCAACAGAATCCAAAGACCCGCTGACTCAAAAATTAGGTATTGCAGGCATTCGAGGAGCAGGAAATAGACTTTGTCTTTGCGTACAATTTGAGGACCGTTGCGCCCGTATAAATTTGTGTCGATTGGATTGAAGATTAGTATCAGCGAACTACACGGGACAAAGGAGACAATACTATAATGCAACAAGCCATGGAAGAGATTGCTCCATTTGATGATGATGATAGCACGAGGTCCTCTAGTCAGCCACTACTGGTAGGCGACGAAATAGCCACCGACTTTAGACCAGGCGAAGCAAAAGCTGGGTGGAGATTTTTACGGTGGACTGCACATGCGGCCTCGATCCTGCTCTTCCTCAGCTCCATCGTTGTGTTCATCGCATCCAGCAGGAGCGATATCCGGTGTGTGGAGCGACAGGCTAGTTGGTGTATGATATTGATCGTGCGCAATGGTCGACCAACCTCTGCTGATATCAGAATCAGCACCTGCACTGGGAGCTGTCCTACCCTACAGCGATGTGCAATTCAACGGCACCCTCGACTATCCATCGCCATTCCGAGGCAAAGGCTCCTCCGTTGATGCTGCGTGGGAGACAATCGTGAATGGAGAGACAAGTATGACATCCTTCAAGATGTTGTCTTCAATCCTGACCATGTAATGAGTATAGTCGGTGCACACAGCCTCTCGGACTCTGACTTTCACAAGCTGAAACTTCCACTAATTCCTGAGACCACCAGGCTGAATCATCGGCAAGGTGGTGGAATATACGGGGCTCTGGAAGTCTTTCATCAGCTGCATTGCGTGGTAATTCCATCTCAGAGGCAGCATGGCTCCACGAAAGATATTTCAGGACTGACCGCAATTATCCATATAGAACTATATTCGTCAGTACACCTACAAAGAATATTACTCAAACCGCGGCGTGTTCCACGATGGACCGGACATAACTCGCATCCACGTTGGTTAGTTCTCTGCATGCCTTTGCCATGAAGCTCCTCATCTCGATGGCTAATTGCCATGATACCAACACAGACCATTGTCTCGAGATTCTCCGTCAGAAGCTTACATGTGACGCTGACGTTGGAGTGGTGACTACCGATTGGGTCGCCAGACGGAGCACGCCCTGGCCAAATTTCAACACCTGGCACAAATGTCGA
>JAABUL010005460.1_pt1 | contig 15814 bp, 12 predicted proteins | sample 5559151 | NCBI WGS metagenome assembly JAABUL01 (sample SAMN10711876, study PRJNA513368) | rock metagenome | isolation source: Antarctica rocks | place: Antarctica: Victoria Land, Pudding Butte sud | reverse complement strand
GGGCCGCTGGCGGAAACAGCTTTCACGAGGGGGGCAACACGAACGCCATCATGCTGATCTGGAAGCGGCGCGTAGGCTGACCGATACTCACGCCGCGTCCACCCGCCTCCCTATGGGCGATGGGGGGGCACGGCGATGAATAAGGCGCAGCGCCCCGCCCTTCTTTTCCAAGTAGCCGGTCTTCGCGCCCGTGTCGCTCGCCTGCCCCGGCGCGGTCGCCTGGCCCTCTATGCCCTCGGCGCGCTCGCCCTGCTGTGGCTGCTGGGCCTGCCGCAGGCCGGCTACCGCCATCTCTACGTGTGGCTGGCCTACCCGGTCGCGTGGGCCATCGACGGCGTGCAGGGCTTCGGTGCCCCCTCCTGGGCCGCGTGGACGCGCGATATCGACCGCCGTTACGCCTGGCTGCACACGGCGGCGCACGGCGGCCTCGGCTGGGCCATCCTCATCGAGGTCCTGCTGCCGTTCGTGCCTGTAGGGGCGGTGGGCTGGCGCGTCGGCTGGTTCCTGTACACGCGACCCAAGCCGCTCAAGCCGACCGCGGCGCACGGCTCGGCCCGCTGGATGCTGCGCGCCGAACTGCACGCGCTGCGTTACACCGGCGCCCCCCTCGTCCTGGGCGTGTGCGACGGCCTCACCGTGGCGCTCGACCGCGGCTTGCAGGTGCTCAACACGCTGCTCATTGGCCCGCCCGGCACCGGCAAGTCGGCCGCCTTCTTCATCGCCAACCTGCGCCGTGAGCGTGGAGATCGCGCCGTCGTCGCCACCGACCTCAAGAACGAATTGCTCAAGAAGTGCTACGCGGCCTTGACGCGCAAACATGAGGTGTGGGTGCTCAACTTCCTGAGCCCCAAGACCTCGCTCGGCTACAACCCGCTGGCGTACTGCACCGACCCGCTGGCCACGGCCCTCTTCTGCGACGCCTGGATCGCCAACACCGGCGCCTCGGAGAAGGACCCGTTCTGGAACAACGCGGCGCGGGAGGTCCTGATGGCCGGGATCGCCCACCTCAAAGCCCTCGCCGACGAGGCGGGGGCGCGCACGGCCAGCGGCCGGGCGCCGGAGGTCACGCTGGCGCACCTCGACCACTTCCTGACCGGCCAGCCGCCCCAGCAGGTCATCGCCGCGTTGGAGGTCAGCCCGTCGCCCCTGGCGAAGAAGAAGGCTTTGAGTTTCATGGCCAGCCTGAAGGCCAACGACAAGCTCCTGGGCTCGGTGTACGCGGAGATCACGCCGCGCTTCATGATTATGAGCGACCCGCGCGTGCAGGCCGTCACGTCCAGGAATGAGATCGACTTCCGGCGCATGGTGGACGCCGACCAGAAGCCCGTCGCCCTGTTCGTCGGGTTGGACCGCACCCTGCAGAAGCAACTCCGACCGCTCGTGTCGGCGTTCTTCCTGGACATGTACCGGACCTTCTCGCAGATCGCCGACGAGAGCGCGACCGACGCCCTGCCGCGCGACGTGATGATCTACGCCGACGAGTTCGGCAACCTGGGCGCGATCCCCGAGATGACCACCTGGATCTCGACGCTGCGCAGCGCCGGCGTCTACCACCTGCTCGCCGCGCAGAGCACGGCGCAGATTAAAGCCCTCTACGGCCCCGAGGGCTTCGAGACCATTGCCGCCTCGTGCCACACCAAGGTCGGCCTCTCCAACATGGTCAAGGAGGACTGCGAGTGGTTCAGCGCCATGGCCGGGCAGAAAACCGAGGTGACGCAAAGCAGCAACGTCCAGCGCGGCCGCTTCCACGTCACGACCGACCGCGGCGGCGCGTCGCAGAGCGAGACCAAGGCCAACCTCATCAACCCCGACGAGGTGCAGCGCCTGGGCCGCGCCGAGGCGCTGGCGCTGATCGGCGAGCGGCCACCCGCCCGGCTCGCGCAGCGCCGCTACTTCGACGACCCGGACGTGCGGGGGATCGAGGGGCCGGTCCCGCCGCTCGGCCCCGCACGCGAGGGCGGCGAGCTGCGGCCACCCGTGTTCCCGCGGCACCCGGCCGCCGCGCAGCAGGCGCAGGGCCAGGAAGCCGAGCCCGAGCGCGAGCGGCATGCGGCGACAAACGATGACGAAGGCGCGATGGCTACCTCGGCGGCGAGCGGGACGACGTACCACGCCGACGACGATCAGACACAGCCAGGGGCCAATCCACCCCTCGATCACTAGCGGCTACCACAAGCGCGTACAGGCGCGCAGACGACGCTACAGGGCGTAGGGCAGGCCATGATAGGCCGAAGCCCTGCGCCCTTTCTCGTGCCCTCTCACGCCTCCTGGCACCTTTCTCCCGCAGGGGTAATGCTTGCCCTGTATGATAACGCCACGCATCGCGGTGACACGGACGGCAACGATGGCCTTTACGCGTGGCGTGAGCCGACCCTTGTGGTGGATCGGGGTGCGCCGGGATGCATGAACTTACAAGACCATGCATAGCCTTACAGTCGACCAAGAGCGCGCGGCGCCGCGATCGAGCGCGTCTGTCGCCCGTTTTCCGTAATTAGTTGGCGATGCTATGCGCATGCTGGGCACCGATACCTCACGGACCGGTGCGGGAATCGAGGAGGGCATGTCTTGCATTGTCATTTTCATGGTGTGCGCTATTTTCATCCGTCGTACGACTGTAGTGACGATGGAGAAGGGGGGTGAGTTGTGTAGAAACGCTGTGTAGTGTGCATCTATTGAGATTGCAAGTGTTAAGGCATGGTTCGATTGGACTTGACAGTTTAAAGGTGTTCCACGCTTCAGACTGTCAATCTAGCCCGAGCGTACGCTAAACCAAGTCTAAAGGAAACAGCACTGCGTCTAACGCTATGCCTGTGGTGATAAGCTACATAGTAGGGGATTAGCTTGCGAGCCAAGAAGGGGCCGACGTGAGGGATAACGGCGACAAAGAACAGGGGCAGCCGGTAGCAGCGCTACTTGGGGGTGATCCTAGTGCGGCGCGGCGATCTCAACAGAGAAGCACCGAAAAGCTCGTTCTGCTGCACCTTTCCGATATCCACTTCCGCAGTCATGACAACGGCGATCCCGATGAGGATTTGCGCAACGAACTTGAGCGGGATGCCGTACGCGTAATAAATCGAATTGGCCATGTCGACGGTGTTCTCGTGACGGGGGACATCGCCTTTTCGGGCAAAGCGCGCGAATACGACATGGCGGCCGAGTGGCTTGACAGATTGTGCGCTCTGATAGGTTGTCCGATCGAGGACGTTTGGGTGATCCCCGGTAATCACGACGTCAATCGGGACGCGATCGGCAGAGACCAACTCATCCCTTTGGTGCATAAGGACGTGCGGCCTGATGTGAGCGTGGACGCGCCAAGGGACATATCGCGACACATAGATGCTCACCTGAATGCTTTGTTGGGTACAGAGGCTGGCGATAAGTTCTTCGCGTCGATCGAGCAATTCAATCGCTTCGCCCTTCGCTTTGGGTGCCAGAGCACCCGGACTCAACTCGTCTGGGAGGATGATCTGCCTTTGAACGATGGCTCGACGCTGCGACTACGGGGCATCAACTCTACTCTGGTGTCCGGGCCCCACGACAATCTCGGCACGAATAAGCTGGTCGTCGGGGGACGGCAGTCGCTGCCACCGAGTCATGATGGCGTCGCATACTTGACGCTGTGCCACCACCCTCCGCGGTGGTTGTGCGACGAGGATCAGGTCAACGACCACTTGGGCAATCGCGTGACCATTCAGCTCTTTGGGCATCGGCACCGACAACGCGCCGATAAGATCAATGAGAGCTTACGTCTCGCAGCTGGTGCCGTGCATCCGGGGCGGGACGAACCAGAGTGGGAGCCGAGGTACAATGTCCTCAGTATCGATGTTCTCGTGAACAATGATGGCAGGTTCCTGCGCGTCGTCATCTGGCCGCGCGTCTATCGCGCGGCCTCTTTCTTGCCGGACAATACCTACACCGCACCAGGCGGGGAGTCGCAGACCTATCTGCTGCGGCTCGCAAAATGGGATGGGCCCCCGTTTTCCTCTCCGAACACCGATCCGCCACAGGAGGCGACACCGATGGTTATGTCGCCAACCACATCGGCAGGCGCACTCGCGCCGTCCCAGCGTAAACGCGCTACGAACGCCGAGAGGCGCCTCGTCTTCCGTTTCTTCGGGCTGGGGTATGCGGACATCATGACCATAGCCGCGAAGCTATACCTCTTCTCCAATGAGGACGAGGGAGTGAATGACACCGAGCGCTTCCAGCGCTATTACCATCGGGCAAAGAGCCGCGACCTGCTCCCCACCCTTTGGGAGGAAGTGGAGCGGCGCTATAGCGATGGGAATACGGAAGCTAATCCCTTTGCCCAGACCAAGCCGGTGGCGTGACCGATGCACGACCATTTCGGCGATTGGTACCGGGTGGTGAGTTTAGACCCGCGGCCCGACCTCTTGCGGAAGCGTTGGCAAGCGATCGACAGGGTGGCCCGCCGTCTCACCCTGCCGGATGCCCTCGACCTCGTCCGTCTATCGCGCGGCGACACCCTCGACTCGATACCTTACGCTCCTTTGTTCGACAAGGCCGTACGTCGCGGCGATGGAACGTCGGCCCCGATGCATAACGGCCTGGAATTGCGGATTCTGGCGAGTAGCGCTTTGGTGGGTGTGATGGAGAGGGGCGAACGCGATATTGCGGTGGCCGCGTCCCTAGCCATGGTGTGTTCCCGTCTCGGCAACCCCGATCCCCGCCACACGCTCCCGGATCTGACTGGTTACGCTGAGGAGTACCTGGCGGTGGAGGGTGAGCGAGTACGCGGCACGGACATCCCGACTTCGGTCGAGGTGGTGGTGCCAGATCTCCTCAGCGAGTTGCGAGGCATCGAGGAGCTAGGACGATGGCTAGCCCAAGCGCAGCAGTCGGGGGCGGCCCAGCCGGTTCTGATAAACCAAGCTTTGGGAGAAGGCAGTGCCCGCATCGCAAACGCTTCCGCCTCCTTGGCAGACAAAATAAACGCTGTCTCGGCTATACTAACCGATTATCGAAGTGCGATGAGCGATTGGGGCGAGGAATCGATCATCCGCCGAGAGGAAAATGCGCTCCTCTGGTGGTGTGCTGGGCGCTATAGCCACGATTTGCAGCAGCCGCTGGAGGAGCTACCGCTCGCCACAGCGTGCGTAGTGGCGGCGAAGGAACTCGCGGATCGCACGGTTCTCTCGCCTGGCCCCATCTATGCACGAGCGGCCCTGGCATCGGTGTTGCCCCTCGACGGGACGGAGTCGGTTTCGATCCGGGAGGCGCTAGATGACACGCGCGCAGTATGGCCACCGTCGTTTGGCGAACACCTGGACGACGCGCATATCACCGACCTGTGTCCCGCTCTTGCTACGATTGCCCGCAACACACATGGCATGGGCGAGGCGAAGTGGTCAAATGTCGGCAGGGAGGTCCTGCCCGACGCGCGTTATCGGCCGCTGGATCTCGCGCATCAGTTGTATCGAGAGTTCAACCTGTATAAGCTGGTGCTGCTAGCCCTGCATCGCACGGTGGGTTAACGGAACTAGAGGGGACGGACAATGGCAGATGAATTGGTCGGCTCCTGTCAGCAAGCCGCCTGCAACGTGGCCGCAGATGGGATCTGCCTGGAGCAGCACGACGATGTGGCGGACTGCCCCTATTTCGCGCCCGTCTTACCGGAGACCAACCCGCCGTTGGTCACGGTCCATGATGCGGCGCCGGATGCCGATTATGGAGATTTCGCGGCGGATGGCGACATGTTGGCACCAGGGCTCGATCTGTTCTCGGGCGAGGACTTGGTGGGCGACGCCGTCGACGAGGTCATGCGCTCCACCCTAACCCGGGTGGTCGTCATCGCGGGCGGCCCGGAGAGCGGGAAGACATCCTTACTTGCCTGCCTGTATGAGCGTTTCCAGCAAGGACCGTATGCCTCGTTCCTCTTCGCCGGATCGCGCACGCTCCCAGGTTTCGAGCGACGGTGCTTCTTCGCGCGGATGGCGTCGGGTAGGACGAGCCCGACTATGCAGAGGACTGTACGCGACGATAAATTGCACTTCCTCCACCTCTCCGTGCGGCCCACAGACATGGCTGCGCAAGCGCAAGACATCCTTTTCACGGACGTGCAGGGGGAGTGGTTCGAGGCGGCACAAATCAACAGCGACGAGGCCGCGAAACTGCGACCTTTCCAGCGAGCCGATCATTTTGTCTTGCTCTTCGATTGCGCGAAGCTTGTCGATCGGGGTAGGCGAGCGAACGAAAAGAACTCTGGCTCTTTGCTCCTTGAGAGCTTGCTCGATGCGTCCATCATCGGCGCGCATTCATATGTTGATGTGCTGTTCTCCAAGTGGGACTTGGTGGAGGGACACCAAGACGCCGCCGAATGCGAGGGCTACGTCGCGTTCATGCGGGCTGATCTGAGCGATCGCTTCATGAGTCGCCTCGGACGCCTGCGCTTTCTGGAGATCGCCGCGTTCCCGGCATCCGATCGGCTGTCTCTAGCGTACAACATTGACCGGCTGTTTCCGTCATAGGTGCGGGAGTCGCCACTCTACGAGCGGCGATGGCATCAACCTGTGGAGATGCCATCGTCGCTCATGGACGTTGCGCGTCAGCGCGGAAGATGACGGAATACCATGACCTCCATCACTGATCGCGTGCTCTTGTTGGGCCTACCTGCCACCGGGAAATCTACCTTCCTCGCGGCCCTGTGGCATATCGTCCAGACACGGCAACTCCCCGGTTCGCTGGAGATCGACCGCCTAGACGGGGACCGTGAGTATATCGAGATGCTGCGCACAAATTGGCTGGCCTGCAAGGCGGTGCCACGGACTCGCAGGGGTTCTTACCAACGCGTCACCGTGCGGCTCAAGCGGCGCGGCCTCGGTGACGTGACTACGCTCGTTTTCCCGGATCTGGCCGGTGAGTTATTCAACACACAGTGGGAAGAGCGCCGATGGGAACCCGACTATGCGGATCTCACGGGCGGGATGAGCGGCTTGCTCGTGTTTCTGAACGCTAAAGACAAGCATATGCCGGCTTTGATAGCGGACTTCCAGGACACGCTGCGGCAGTTTGACGATGACGACGAGGATCAGGAAGAATACGACCCTTCTAAGGCCGCACCGCAAGTCAAGATTGTTGACCTCCTCCAATTCCATGCCGTGCACGCTCGGCTCCCTCGCCCAGCGCGTGTCGCCGTGATCATCTCGGCTTGGGATGTAGTGGAAGCCACACCTAGCTGGGAGGATTTGACGCCGGAAGAGTTTCTGGCCAACCATGTGCCGCTCCTCGATCAATACCTGCGCGCGAACCCGGAGACATACGTCTATCGGGTGTACGGCGTCAGCGCCCAGGGAGGGGATGTCGAGCGAGATCGAGAGCGTTTGCAAGCGGCGATGGTCGAGGCGGAACGCATCCGTGTTGTCCACGCGGGTAAGCAATCGCACGACATCACGGAGCCCCTCAAGTGGCTCGTGTATGGCTCCAATTAGGGCACGGTTGCGAAGATGCGCGTACACTACACACTCCACGGCTATCAAGACGGACACCAACTCCTCGCGACATCGCGCGAGTTGCCAGCGGTGACGCAACGCCACATGCTCCTCCTCTCGGACATGTCGGGTTCGAGTATGATCAAAGGCTTCGACACCTACATCACGGGCTATCCGCTGCCGGAGATCGCATCCTATGCCTTCGCTCGCACATGGTACGCCCCGGAGATGAGGAGGCCCGGGTGCGTCTGGACGCATACCCTATTGGTCGATTTCTCGGAGCTAGACGCCGTCAGCATGGCAAGTGTCCTGTGCTCCATGTTCCGCCGCCCGAACGGCGATTGGGATTGGTACAACTCGCCCCAGGCCGTCGTTGTCGATGCGGGCGACGATAGAGGTGTTTTCCCTTCATCGCTGACCCCGAATGAGATTACACGCGCGCTCCTCGACGCGCTCTACGGATCACCGAGCGCCCCGGTCGTCCTTGCTGCGGATAATGCGGAAACGTTCGAAGGTGCCGTGCTCGCCGTGTGGGAGCAGCAGTGGCCGCGCCTGCGCCGCAACTTCACCTTCTGCACCGGCGCGCTCTCGCCGCGCTCGTTCGGCGATAGGATGTTCGATCTGCAGGTGGCACCGTATTCCAGTCTGCGCTCATTCACCCGCATTATCGACGATCACAGTGTGGTTACGGCGAACAAAATGACATTGGACCCCGCGCCATGGCTCGATGTGGTCGTCACGGATCTTACGTACAGGACAGGCGGCCATCTCCGTCGATTTCTCTGGCGCTATAGCGGTGACACGGCACCGCATCGCTCGACGATGGCCCCCCTCGTCCATCTCTACGGCGATATTGCGCGAGTGAACGGGGGAACCATGCCTTTCTCGACAGTCGTCGAGCATCTCGCGGCATCCTTCCCGGATCCCAAGATAGGCCGGCATTTGAAGACGGTCCTATGCGGCGATACTCGGCAATCGGAGATTAAACAGGCGACCGTGCCGGAGGAAGAGGTGTTACTCGCGCTAGCGACAACTCGCGGTTACGCCGCGTTCGATGCGCGCGACCTGAATTTGGCGGTTCGCGCACGGGCGTGGGGACGTCTCAATAATCGACGCATGGGTGAGGTAGTGAGGACGCTCCTCCAGTCGCCAATGACACCCCTCGGAGAGAGCGTGTTGGAGGGCACCTTGGATGGGCTCGCGACGGGTGACGCGCTCGCACTTGTCCGCGAACAGCCACTGCTCCTCCCGCTCCTCGCAGCCGCAAATCCGGCGCTCGCCGAATCGCCGGACGTGTGGCGCGCCTCGATCGACCAGCAGCGGACGTTGCTCGACACACTTTTGAAATCCAACTCGGGCACCGTCGCATGGGCGCTAGTGATCGCGGCGGCGCTCGACGCACAGGCGGATGGGGTTGCCGAGGAACTGATCGAGCGTTTGGGATTCGACGCCGTCCATGCCGTGCTTGACTGGCTCGATAAGGTGCGCTCTGCTCACGTCATCACGCCAGACACGCTGCCGAAAGAGTGGCGGCGCGTCCTTGCGCTGCACCCTGCCCTGCTGCTCCGGTGGCTAGCCGCCGCCGCGCCCGAGGCAGTCGAGGTCAACGCCTATGTCACGACGCTTCTGGACCCCCATTCCCCGGACGTGCATGGTTTCCGTGATAGTTGGTGGCGCGCGTTTGCGCAAGACGCGTCTGCCATCCGTGATCACACGCTCCTTGTTGAGACGATGGCGTTCCTACTGGCGCTTGCTTTTGATGGCGTTGGCGCCTCTGCCCCGTTCCTTTTTGCCGCATCGTTCACTGTGGTTCATGCTGCAGCATCGAGGGGGGAATTACCGTTTGACGCGTGGAGATCGTTGCAGGCACACCTCTCAACCCTTGACGGATGGAGAGACTGGGACCAATGCGAGAAGTTACGACGGGCCTCAGTGTGGGCATTCATCGCCTATCGATGGTCCCCCGAGTTTTTCCTTGCCGCGCTGAAGGATGGGAAGGACGAGCGGGTTTTTCGCTGGACGATCGACTATTGCGACGACATACGAGACGGTAAGGTATTTCTCCAGATGGTGCGTGCCTGCGTCGAGGACAACCCCAATTGTGCAACAGGGTGGCAAAAGTCTATCCTGTTCAAGAAGCGTAAACGGAGGCGATTCGAGTAAGGCTTTGGGCGACAAAGGATCAATGCTGTAGCGGTACTATCTGTTAGGGGCAAGAGCATGTTGCACACAACTGGCGGCGACACCTACGCGTCGATGCACGGAGAGATAGTGGCATCCGCATCGGGAGCAGTCGGGTGATCTGCGTAGGACTCGTTCGGTGCTTGTGCAATATGCTGTTACCACATATATATAGTTGTACTATTATGGTAACTTACAAACGAGATGAAGGGGTAGGAATCCCTAATACGCAGCCGTTGCCTTGCTCTTCTTGTAGGTCGATCCCTCCGCCATTAGGGTCCCCTGCCACCGCTACATGCACGAGCCGTGTGGCGTGGTGGTAGGACTGATGTGTTCGGCGTTCAATAACTATGCGTCACGCGGCGACGATAACCAGTGATGCTGAATTTGGTGGGTGTACGCTACAGGCCAACAAGAGTGTTCACAAGTCATCTCTTCAAGGTGTCCAAGTGAATGACATTGGGGCATGTCGTGCAAGGCATGCGCGCCCACCATGCGCCGGAACGGTTCGCCCACACGCCCTATCCGCTGCCTCCGTCGCCGATCCTATCGGATGGCCTGCCGGCTGCCGGCCTGCATACTCATGCAGTCTCTTTGCCAACGGCGAGAGGTTAGTTGAGTGGGCACTGCTGACGACGCTTCGCCACGATTGCCTGGCTCTCCCGATGACTTGGTGAAACAGGTTGGATGAGAATGTGAGGGGTCATGGACCAAAATGTGAGACGGCACGCTCGGTGGCCATCGTTGAGCCGCGTAGGGCAGCGAGAAATGCCCAGCGCGCCTTCACATTTTTGCTCCCCGGCACCGTCCGTTTTTCGGTGCAATAGCGCCACCATAAAGTGCTACCTGGCGTTGCGCCTTTCGTAGCTCTACGCGGTGATCTCTCCCTGTCAACGAGCTCGCTAGACCACAGTTCGTCAGTCACAACACGCTTTTTCTGGATTCTGGCTTCACCAAGTCATCGGGAGAGCCACCGAATAACGGCGGAGTGTGCTGCTGACAGCGTGGGGGCATACCGCACAGATCGCCGATGCAAGCCTTAGGCCCGAGGCTCGTAAGCATTGAGCTCCTGGATAACATACGTTCCGCATCGTGCGTGTGTCATCTCGGCGTGGCGCCGGGCTATCGCCGCTGATCGGCCCTGGTGTCGTGGTCGCGCTCCCGCTCAGGGCCATGCCCCTGCTCGTGCTGCCGGCTCGCGTCCTGCCCCGCGCTGGTGCGTAGGGCGTCGTTCCAATCCTTGCCCAGCGCCGGCGGCACGTCGCGCACGATGGCTCCCGCCATGGGGTACAGCTCGCGCACCTGCTGCCACCGCTTATCGCCGGCCTGATCGTTGTCGAACGCGCACGAGACCACCCAGCCCTGGGCCAGCGCCGCCTCGATGGCGCGCGTGGGCAGTGGCCCCGCGCCGTCCGTCGCCGCCACCGTCGTCCGGTAGTCGGGGTAGAGCAGCGTCGCGGCGCTCAGGCCGTCGAGGGGCGACTCGGCCACCACGAGCACCCGATTCTGACCCGGCTGCCCTTCCCCCAGCGTGTGCGAGAAGTAGCCCGCCTCCTTGTCGCTGTCGCGGCTCAGGCCCTTGAACGTCGAGCCCGCCCCGACGCCGCGCAGGCTCGCCCCGACGGCGCGGCCCTCCGCGTCGTGCGTCAGGAACACCGCGTTGACGTGCTCACGTCCGGCCCGGTCGGTGTGCATCGCCGCGTACACCTTCCCCTCGGCGTGCAGCTCGTCGACGATCTCGCGCCAGATGGCGCGCTGCTCCGTGAGGTAGGCCCGGACCTGCGGCCAGCGCCGCTCATCGGCCTCGGGTGCCTTGAAGGGGATGGGCTCGTTGCGCGCGACGATCTCCTGGGCCTGCGCCGCCCGTTCGCGCGCGCCGTGTTGGGCGGCCGCAGCCACGGCCAGCTCGGCGCCGGCCTCGCGGCTCAAGTACGTGACCGCCCCCTTGAAGTCGTAGCCGGTGACGTGCATCACCAGGTCAATTGGCCCGCCGCCGCCCGCCTGCCGGTCATGGTTGTAGAACTTCTCGCCGGTGATGCTGATGTGCTCGCCGTCGATGCGCCACTTCGCCGTGTCGTGCCGGTCCTGCGCGCCGCCGAGCTGGCGCATGGTGTCGCGCACGTCGATCTGGCGCACCTGCGCGACGATAGCCTTGTAGTCCCGCCGCAGCGCGTCCCGCTCGCATTCCACCTCGCGCACCCGCTGCTGCAAGACCACGACGTTGGCCTCGGCCCGCGCCGCCTGGCCTTCAAGGTGCCGCGCCTTGGTCAACGCGGCGTCCAGCGCTGGCGCCACGCGCTCGACGATGCGCTCCCGCTGCTCGCTCGCGTACCGCTCCGGGTTGCCCACCAGGCGACCCGGCCGCTCCACCTCGACGTGCCGCAGCACCTCTTCCCTGGCCCGCGTCGGGGCCTCGATCTTGGCGTAGAACTCGCGCACGGTCTGATGCTCGGCCGTACTGCGCCGCACCCCGCGCGTCAGCCCCAGCTCCTCCACCGCTGCGGCGTAGCTGTCCTGCATCCGGCTCAACTTCTCCCCGCCGCCGACGAAGCCCCGCGCGTTGAGGCGGCCGCGCTCGTCGATGGGCACCACCACCGCCTGGATATGCGGGGTCATCTCGTCCTTGTGCAGGATGGCCGCGACGACGTTCGCCTCCCCATACCGCTCGCGCAGCCAGGCCATGCTCCGCTCGGTCCACACGGCCAGGCGGTCGGCGCGCTCGGCCTCGTCGCCCCGCGCGTACCACTCCCGGCTCGCGGTCATGACGTGCTCGATGGCGATGACCGCGTTGGCGCGGATCGTCGGCGCGACGGCGAGCCGGGCCTGCACGTCGCCGCACCAGTCGCCGGTCCCAGCCAGACGGACGTTCTCGGCCAGGCGCGCGGGGTCGGCGTTCGGCGTCGGGCGGGTCCGCTCGTTGTGGTGCCCGAGCGCCGCGACCTCCTGGATGGTGTGCTTCTTGTCGATCCGTAGCACCGCGTACTGGGCCATGCCTCCCCCTCTTCGCGTCATCAGCGACGCTCACGCGCCCTCAGCCATAAGACGCTCGATCTCCCTCACGCGGTCATGCAAACCGCGTTCTTGACTGACACGGAGGTGGAGATCGAGCGGCGGGACGCGGATGTCATACCCCTGCCAGGTGACTGTTTCGAGACGGCGCGCGGCGGTTGGGCCTTGATCGCTCGGGAACGACACATCGGCACGGTCAAGGACGCCGCCGCACCATTCGATGCGGGCGCCCAGGAAGGCGCGGGCGAAGGTGTTGTGTACCCAGTCCGTCATGGGCTGAACGGGCTGGATGAGGCCGTCGAGTAACAGGTCTTCCGCCCGATGCACATCGTGATCGGCCATGACAATGTCTATATCGCACGGGCTAACGACCGCCCCACGGATCGCAAGGGCGGCACTCCCTTTGAGCCACCAGTCCAAGCCCTGCCCCTCCGTGCGCCGCACCCATTCCAACAGCGCGTGCTCCCACGGAGCGGGAACAACGCGCGCCGTCTGCCTGAAGAGGTCATCGACCGAGCGCTGGAAGTTGTCGTACGCGCGATCGAGATGCGCGCTGGAGGTGGGGACCACGGCGCCATAGCTATAGATGCTCCGCGGCATAAAGTACAAGTAAAAGCCGAGTTGGTCGGCGATACCATGCCGTCCTTGATACGCCTCGGGCAGGTCTTCGATAACGAAGTAGGTCCACTCTCCGTCGATCCGACGACGTGTTCTCATGCCTGCCCTCCCTGTCGTGGTTCGTCAGGATCGTAGCGCCGGGCCTACCTCACCTCGCACCACCCCCTTCTTTTCCAAGGAGGGGCGGCCCCTGTGGCCCTTCGGGGGCGTGTCTATGCCGGCGAGGCGCGCGCCCGAAGGGCGAACGAAACATTGTGAGGGCGCCCCGCGCCCGACAAAATGTGTAGTGAGTACACATTCGCTCCACGAACGTCCATTGTCAGCCTACACGGTCGCGCCAGGCCGTTGCAAGCGGTGGGATCGGGGGCCACTTGGATCTCTATATGCTACAAGGTGAGCGCGGCGAGGTGGACTGACCCTCTACTTGGATGGCCTCGTGCCCGATCTTTGACCTGTCGCCTCCTCGTTCTCGCTCCCAGGGTCTGACTTGATAGGAGCCTGTCCACTCAATGGACCTGAGAGATCCCTGTCGGCCCGGAGCATAGCGCGGCACTTTGGAGGACGGGAGAAGAGGAGACAGACATGATCATGATCGGCGTCGACGCGCATAAGCACATCCATATGGCCGTGGCCTTGAATGAGCGCGGCCAGGTCGTGGGCCAGTGGCAGGGCGACAACAGCGCGGACGGGTGGGACGCGCTGGCCTGGTGGGCGCTCACGCTCGACGAGGAGCGCCGGTGGGGCATCGAGGGCGGCGGCGGTTACGGGCGCGGGCTCGCGCAGCACCTCGTCGCGATGGGCGACCGTGTCTACGACATCAATCCGCGCCTGACGGCCACGGAACGCCGGCGCAGTCGTCGCATGGATAAGAACGATGCCTGCGACGCGCAGGCCATCGCCCTGGTGGTACAACGCGAGGAGGACAAACTCCCCTGCGTCGCGGCGGAGGACGAGACGGCCGCCCTCGCCCTGCTTGCAGCCGAGCGGGATGACGCCCAGGCCGAGGCCACACGCCTGCGCAACCGCCTGCACCACCTCCTGCTCCAGCTGGACCCGGAATACCACCTGCACCTGCCCGCGCTCACGTCCGTCGCTGGCGTCCAGGCGGCGGAAACGTACACGACGACAAGCGGTAGCCTCGTGCAGCAGGAGCGGGCGGCGGTGGTGCGCCGCCTGGCGGGACGCCTCCGTTTGGCTATGGAGCAGGTCGCGGAACTGGGTCGGCGGATCGAGGCGCTCGCTCAGGCCCGCTACGCCCCACTCACCTGCCTCTGTGGCGTCAGTCTGCTCACGGCCGGTTCCCTCGCCGGCATCCTCGGCCCCGGCCGCCGCTTCGCCTCCGAGGCCCAGCTCGCCGCCTACGCCGGCGTTGCCCCGCTGGAGACCTCGTCCGCTGGTCGCGTGCGCCACCGCCTCAATCGCGGGGGCAATCGGCGTCTGAATGCCATCGTGTACCGCATCGCGCTCGTGCAAGCCCGCTGGTCCCCTGAGGCGAAAGCGTACCTCGCACGCCGCGTGGCCGAGGGGAAGACCAAACGTGAGGCCTTCCGAGCGCTCAAACGGTACCTCGTCAGGGCCATCTGGCGCCTCTGGCAAGAGTGTCTGTCGCCGGCCGGCGTGGAGCCGGCGTACCACACGGCCTGAGACAGCACTGCCGCACACCTCGCCATGATTGACTGGCTCTCCCCGCGACTTGATACCGCTGGCAAATTGCCGGAAGGGCTAAAACGGACGAATAAGCACCAATTTATCACCCGCCTTTCTCGTCGCTTATAGCCCTTGAAGGGGTCTTGGCCCGAATAAGCGGAGGGCTGCCAGAATTTGCCAGCGGTATCCGACTTGGTGAAACTAGCATCGGCCGTCGCTGAGAATGACGCTCAATTGCTTTACCAAGGCGGGGGAGAGCCCCAATCACGTGACGAGGCGTGGAGTTGCACGAGAGGTTTTTGGACCTGTAGCACGTCGAAGCGGGCCACGACGACTGGCTACTCCGATAATCTGTCGGCCAAAGCGCGTCATCTCGCACGCCCCAACGGAACCCACGCGCATACCCGTCCCAGTCGCGCCGCTTACGCAAAACGCCACAGCGCGCCGCCCTACGTTCTTTTGCCGCACGAGAGCAATGATTTCACCGCACTGACGCAACGCCGGAACACGCCTTATGGGTCTTTAGCGCCTATGCCTGAAATCGGCGAAATAGTGTGATCTAAAGGGGCGCGCCATGCGTCACCACTAGGCAGAGGCCACGACGTGTGTCCCCTCGGAGCACACCGAACAGCGTTAAGGAAGTGACGCCCATGACCGACGTGTCCAAGCAAACGATCCCGGAAACCGCGCCCCCCTCGTTCGACACACCCCACTCGCGCCGCTCGCTGTTCGCGGGTACCATGGCCGCGGGCCTGGGCCTTGGTTTATTGCCCGCCGTGGCGCATGCCGACACGCCCCTCGACTCGATCACGACGATCCTCACCATCGCCCGCACCGCCGAGCGGCTGGCGGTCACCTTCTACACCAACGGCGTACTCAATCACGCCGCGTTGGGGCTCAACGGAGCGCAG
>JAABUL010005458.1_pt1 | contig 15820 bp, 3 predicted proteins | sample 5559151 | NCBI WGS metagenome assembly JAABUL01 (sample SAMN10711876, study PRJNA513368) | rock metagenome | isolation source: Antarctica rocks | place: Antarctica: Victoria Land, Pudding Butte sud | reverse complement strand
AATTTAATCGAAATCTTGTCTAGATTTAAATTAGATTTTGTTTAGATTTTTAATTTATTAAATCTCTTAAATTTTTGCTATTTTATAAGAATATTAAAATTAACACTTATAATCGGAATTATTGTCTAGTACTTTATTAAATAAAAAATAAACTTTATTTAATAATTTTTACTATTTAGAAAAATCTAAAACATTATTAACAAAACAAGAATGTTAATTTAATTACAATTTTGTCTTTTAAATATTTTAAGTTTCTTAATATTTTCTTTAAGAAAAAGACAAATATTTTGTCTTTTTATTGTTTTTACAATTACGTTATTTATTTTAAAAAAAATATTTAATTTTTAATCTTTACTTTATACAATATAAGTTGTAATAAAACTCTAAAACTTTATTATTATTTAAATAAATTTTTTAGCAAAAACTTTATTTGAGCACATTACTTCTAGACAACTATTGTTGTTTTTTTTGTTAAAAAATCTAGAGATAAACTTAAATTTTGCGTAAATTATAGAGATTTAAACGTTATTATAGTTAAAAATAAATATTTTTTGTCTTTAATCTTCGAGACGCTAAATCGATTTAATTAAGTTAAAAGTTTTATTAAGCTAAATATTATTTTAGCGTTTAATCGACTACATATTTGAAAAAAAAATAAAACTTTTATTATTTTTTGTATTTGTTTTAAACTCTTTAACTATTTTGTTATATCTTTTAATTTATATAATAAACTTGTCTTATTTTAAAAATATATTAACAATACTTTTCGAAAGTTTTTAAATAAGTTTTGTATTATTTATTTAAATAACATTTTTATTTATAATAATAATAAACTAAAGTATAAAGTTTATGTTAAATTTATTTTTCAAAAGTTGTGCGAAATAAACTTATAAACAAACATAATTAAATGCGAGTTTTACGTTATTTAAGTTTTGTATCTAAAATTAATAATTATTATTAAAAAGATTAAGATAAATTTAATTAAAATAAATATTATAATTAATTAATTTATTCTAATTAATGTTAAAGATATTTAAAGCTTTCTAAAATTTGCGAACTTCTATAGAAGATTTATTTACAATTATAGTAAAATAATTGTTTTGTTAATTTATTTAATTAGAAAGAATTAATTTTTTGTTTAATTTAAGAAATACTAATTAACATTTATTATTTTAAAGAAAGTTTTTATCTTTGATATAGTGCTTTGTTATTACAATTTAAATTACAAAATTGTAATAAAAATTAATATTTCGAATTATATATTTGAAGACATTCTTTTTTAGTACAATAAAAAAGAAGTTTTTTATTTAGTTGTTTACTTTTTTAAGAAGCACAATTTAATTAAGTGTAATTATAAAATTTATAATAAAAAATTTATAACTATTATTTGCGCATTCGAAGAATAATGTCTCGAATTTAAAAGTTTAATCTATGTAATTAAAATAATTATAAATTATAAAAATTAAAAGTATTTTATATTAATTAAGCAATTAAGTTGTTGTTAAGTTTAATAAAGCAAGTTTTTGTCTTAATTTAATTATCGAATTATATATCGCTTTAACAAGATTGACAAAAAACTAAACGCTTTTATACGTTGCTTAAGAAATCTCTTTAAGAAAAGAAATACTTTTGATTTTTAATATTTGTATCAATATTAGACAATTTTAAAAATTTATGTTCTAAATTTTAAAATCGTTAAAAATCTTTAATATTAAGCTATTACTTTAGATACTATTTAGTTACATTTTTTTTTTATTTTTTTAACTTTTTTTGTTACGTTAGCTTTGATAAAGTTAAACATAAAAGAACTTAACGTTAATAACATCAAATTTTAGTTAAATTAAGAAATTTTAAGTTTTAACAAAAACTTAAAAGACACTTTTATTTAAACTTTATAAAATTAAGTCGAAATTAATAATTAATTTGTATTTTAAATATTTGAAGCGCTTCGCAATAAAATATATTATTATAATAAAATCTTTCTAGTTAAATATAAAGAATACTTTAACTTTTTGTATTTTTAAGAAAAAAAGTATATTTTTAATTTAAATTGTTTTTGTCTTCGCATAATCTAGTTTGCTTACAATAGTATTGTTAATAATTATTTAAAAAGAACAAAATACTACAAATTAATTAATCGAATTTATTAATAATTTAATATTTATAAATATATCTAGCGCTTTGTACAAAATTGTTATACATATATTTGTTTTAAATCTTCTAGACAAAAGACGCAAAAATAATTGTGTTCTTTTTTTGTTTTTAAATGTTATTAATATAATGTCTTTATAAACTACGTAAATTCTTTATTGTCTAGTATCTTTATAAGTATTATATATAAATATGTTTTTGTTTTTGTTAATTGTTTTATTAAAATAAGATATCTAGTTTTTATTACTTTTATAAAAGTAAAAAAAATTGTTAATTACTTCTACGTTTACATCTAGAAAAATTACAAATTATTCGAATTCTTCGTATTTAATTGAAGAACACAATTTATCTTTAATGTTTAAAAATATCTTTATTAAATACTAAAGATTGACGTCAAGTTATTTATTGCGTATTATCTTAAAATTAATAACTAAATTAAACAAATTAATGTTATTATAAAATATTATTTTCGTATTTACGTCAACTATATGTAAGATAATTAAGTTAAATAACTTCTAGACGTCGAATTTGTTCTTAACAACGTTTCTTTATTTATAATTCTTGTTTTGCTTTTCTTAATTAATTCGAGTTAGAATTTACGTCTAAACTTTAAGTTTTTAAAACTTTTGTCTTTTAATTTTACAATTTAAATTCGAACTTAATTGATTAATGTTGAAAGTTTTACTTAGAAAATAAAAAAACTTACTTAATATCTATGCGATAAAATGTTTGTCGCTTAAGTTATTTATAAGTTTAATGTTAATTGCTTTTGTTGTTTTTATTTTAAATACTTCGCAAATAACGAAGTTTAATTTAATGTTAAGAATTTTAAGATTGTTCGTTTTGCAATTAAATTAAACAATTGTTATATTAATCTTTTTAAAATAAAGCGCATCTTTAAAAGAAATTCTCTAATTATTAAGTTCGAATTCTTTATATCTACAAAAATTTATTTTGTTTTTTATACTACTTTTGTTAATTACATTGTTATCAATTTTTTTCTTAAATAACGTTAGAAATCTTGTAAATCTATTGTTGTTAAAAATAACAAAAGATTTTAATATATTAATAGCATTTTGAACTTTAAACATAATAGACGTTTTAACTTTGTCTTGCTTAAATACTATGTTAATTAAAAAAATTATTTTTTTATTTAGAAATTTTTTAATTTTTTAAACAATTGTTAATAAACTTTTGATAAATATTATTTAGTTAATCTTATTGTTAAGAAATTATATATAATATTTTGTGTTATTTCTAATTGTTAATATTAAAAAGAATAGATAATGTCTTTAATTTTACTTAAATCTCGTCTAAATCTTGTCTAGATAACAAAGATTTTTTTATTTTGTTTCGATAATGTTTCGTTATTTTAAACGCATTTAATTTTGATTAAATTAGTTTAATCTCGCTCAAATCTCGCTCAAATCTTGCTTAAATAACAAAGATTTTCTTATTTTGTTTCGATAGTATTTCGTTACTTTAAATGCACTTAATTTTAATTAAATTAATTTAATTTCGTCTAGATCTCGCTTAGATCTTGCCCAAATAATAAATATTTTTTTATTTTGTTTCGATAATGTCTCGTTACTTCAAACGCGTTTAGTCTTAACTAAAATAATTGAATTTCGTTCAAATTTTACTTAAATCTCGCTCAAATCTTGCTTAAATAATAAAGATTTTCTTTTTTCGTTTTAATAGTGTTTCGTTACTTTAAACGCGCTTAATTTTAACTAAGATAGTCTAATCTCGTTTAGATTTTGTCTAAATAACAAAGATTTTTTCGTTTTATTTTACTTAATTTAATAAATTTAAATATTAAGTCTCGCTTAAATTTTATTTAGATAACAAAGATTTTTTTGTTTTGTTTCGATAGTATTTTGTTACTTTAAATGCGCTTAATTTTGACTCAATTAATTTAAACTCGTTTAGTCTCGTCTAAATCTTACTTAAATAATAGAGATTTTCTCTTTTTACTTTGTGTTAAGGTTAAAGCTTTGATAACTAGTATGTAGTTAATTGACGAGAATACTAACTATGCAAAACTAACTATATACAAAAAATAAATATAAATACTATAAGTGCCAAGGCGCTAAACGTTACTCGTAGTATACTCGAAACTAAAGAGTGAAAACTCAAAGAATAATTGAAAAGCGAAGTCTATTTAATCTAAAATTGTAACATTATTTCTTTTTTTTATTTGCAAATTTCAACGAAGCAATGTCGAATTTCTTAGTTAGCGTTTCTAGTTAACTTTAATTAATTTCGAATGTTTGTCAAATATAAGCTTTAATTAATGTCGAATATATGTTAAATATTACTTAGCAATTAAAACTAAAGTTTTTAATATGCGTCGAACAAAAAAATAAATTTGTCGAATAAAGAAAAAATAATCGAAAATTTTGAAATAAAATATACAAAAAACAATAACATGCAAAGCAAAGAGCGTATATATTATCAATAACGTTTTAGTTAACTCTTAACTATCTTTAATTAATGTTAAGCACGCTTATCGAATACAATCTAATGTTCGAAATAAAATGTCGAATTATTGTTAAACAACGAAAATCAAATATCGAACAATTGTTAAGTAGTAAAAATCGAATTTCGAATAATTTGTCGAACGACAACAAGATCAAGAGAGAAAAAAGAGATAAATAAATTTTAAAAAAATATTAAATATAAAAAAATTAAAAGAGATACAAAAGATTATTAATTTTAACTCTAAGAAAGAAATTTAAATTACGTAATACAAAAGTTGAGAAATCGATTACATTTAAAAGAATTTAAGAAGTCAATTAATTACGTAATTTGAAAGAAAGATCGACAACAACAAAGAAAGTAACGACAACAAAAAGTCGAAATTTGTCAAATTTTAATTATGTTCGAATACGTTTGTCTAAATTTACAACACAAAGAAAAATAATAATATAAAAGTGCTTTGACAACAATTTATACGCAATTGTGCGTATATTTAAAAATGCTAAGTTAATTTTAATTTAAAGAATCTTTAAAAGAAACAATTATAAAGTGTCTAGCAAAAACATTATAGAGACAACGACAAAAATCTCGAATACATGTCGATTAACTTTTAACAATAGTAATATATCAATAATACGTGTTTGAAATTCTTATTAAGTGCAATAAAAGAGAAAATAATATATCGAATTTAATTTTGATTGCGAATATATAACAAATAACTTTTAACAATAGTAATATATTAACAATGCGTTTTTAAAATCGATTTTAAATGTAACAACAAAAGTTATAGATATATATTAAGCGACTTTTTGACAACAATAACAATAGAGCGCAAAAATATATAAGTGCAAATTATTCTATTTATTAGATTTTTAATTAAAAGACGTTTTGAATATTTAATAAGATTTTGTTGCATCTAAATATTTGTAATAAAAGTTAACAACAAAGTTAAAACAATTATTAATTATAAAGTAGTTTAATTATTTAGATTTATTGTTGTAGTTCGTATAGCTTATAAAGAGAATTTAATATTGTAATATTTTGCGTTTGTAATTAATAACAATTAGATTTAAATTTACGTTATTGTTATTTTTGCGCATATTGTATTGTAATGTCTTAATGTCTTTAATATAGTATTCGAAATTGTCGTCGATATTATTAATAGTATTAACAAACAACAAAAGCTTAATTTGTTAATTTGACAAAAACTTGCTCTTGTTAAGATACAAAAATTATAAATAAAATACTAGATAAATCTTTATTAATTTGGGCAATTCTAATTTGTAGATATAATTATTAATTGCTTAAATAATCTTATAGAGATTTACATTTTTATACTTTAAGAACTTGCATAATTAAGTCGTTTTAATATTTCGAATATTAAATATAACTTAATTATTGATTTTGAATTTTGGAATTGCAATACGTCTACAATTAACAAATTTTACTTGTTTAACTTAAGTTTAAATAAGCTTTTGTCAAAGAAAGTCTCGCAAAATCTTGATTTTTTTGACAATCTTATTAATGTTTTTTATGTTGCGACGAGCTTCGAACGTAATATTGTTAGAAAAGACTATAAGTAACTTTAGATTTAATCGTAACAAATAGTTTTTAATAACAAAAAAAAGTAATAAGTTAATAGACTTGCTAATATAATTGTTTACGACAAATTCAATAATAATAAGATAACTAATCTAGTTATTCTAATTGTATTATACGTATATTCGAAGATATTGCTTAAGAGCGACATTAAAATTTTTGATTTAATTATTAATTTCTAAGTAAAACGCAATTGACAATTTAGATTTGATGTCTAATCTTTTGCAAAAACGTTGTCAAAAATAAGCAATAAATTGAATATCTCTATTAAAAACAATAATAACTAAAAAGCTCTTAATACGTTAAACGAAATTAATAAAAATTTAAACAACGATTTTAACTTTTAAAGAATTTATAAGTATAAACTTCTTACTCTTAGATAATTTATCAATTATTACTAAGATATATTAAAAGATCTTTTCTTTATAACAATATAACAACAAAGAAATAATAAAGTTGCAAAATATATTTTGCTAATAACAATTTAAAATAAATAAAAATTTTAATAGATTGTACTTATGTTTGCGATATAATTTAATATATTTGTAAATCAAACAACTTTTAATGTATTTTTTAACGTCTAAATATAATATAAATCAATAATAGTAACGTTGTACTTTTTTAAAAATAGTTGTTCGATTTAGATACTTAACGCTTAACAGTTTATGCTAGAATCTAATTGCTTTAACTCGAAAAATATTATTTGTGCTTCGAGACATATATATTTTGTTTCGAATTAATAAACGTTTAATATTAATTGTTAAGTATTTGATTACAATACAATTTTCGAATTTTAATTTAATTGTTTTGCGAAAAATAGTTAAAATCTTTTGTTTATTAATTTCTTTAACATAAATAATTTGTTTTATCTTTTTGTTATATAAATATATTTTTAATATTTGTCGAACAAAAACTTTAAAATTGAATTTTATCTTAAATTTCTTCTTTTTTATTAAATTGATTGCGACAACAAACGAAAGCTAAATTATAAAAAAAATTGCAAATATAAACAAATAAGTTGTAAACAAAGCAAATATATTAAAAAAAAAGACAAAATTAATAACTAAAGACAACGAAACTATAGATTAAAAAATCGTAAATATAACAATAACAAACAACAAAATTAAGAAAAGAGATTTAACAAAACAAAGTTTATTTTGTCAAAGTAATGCAAGTATTGCAAACAATAAAAGTGTAAATAATTCTATATCTTCGTTAATTGTTAGCAAAATTTAAGTAAATTTCTTGCAAGCTTTTGCAATTCTTTTGTTAGCAATTAGTTTAAACTTGATAAAGTCTTAAAACAAACAAATTAATTTTGTTACTAAATTGTAGATAATACTTAATAGTAGCGAGATTAATACAATAACTTTAACTATGTTCGATTCTAAATTGTATTGTTTAAAAATTGTTTATTGTTAAAATTAATTGCGAGAATTATTGTTGTTAAAGAGCAAATCTTGCAATTTTCTAATTAAATTGTTTGGCTTTGCGCTTAATATATCTAATTAATAAATAAATTTAAAATTGAATTTAAACAAAAACTTAATTTAACAAGTTTAACAACAATTAAGTTGTTTAATAGTTATAAAATGCTTTAAATTGCAATAATTAATAATAATCTTAATAAATTGTTTAACAAATATATCGACACACTTTAAGTATTACTTCTCGAAAGCGCGAACAATAATTAATAGCTTTTTGTTATAAATTTCGTAATTGCACTTTGCGAACAATATAATTTTAAATATATAAATTATTAAATAAAGCAATTTATTTAAGTTTATCTATAATAATACAACAATAATTACGAAATTAAAGATATCGCTTTCGATTTAGATCTTTAAATTAAAATCGAAATAATACAAAATAAATTAATTAATAAAGACTTTTTTAAGAGCTTAAAATACAAAATCTTTAAAATTGTTAAATTGTTATAAAAAACTAAAATTCTTGTTTTTAAGTTTATTAAGCGCTAACAAAGATTTAACTAAACTTAAATAGTTATAAATAAATTGTTAATAAAAGTTAACAAAGTTTAGAAAAATTTATATATCGCGTACGCAAATAGAAGTTTTTTACTTAAAAATGCATTTAACTTTCTTAAGATTTATTCGAATTTTTTCGATAATAATAATTAAATTTAAATATTTAACTTGCTTAATAAAGAAGACATATTTGTTAATATTTAAATAAAGATTTGCGTTATAAAGCTTAACAAGAACTTTATTTATATAATTTTTATATTTTGCTTCGATATTATTATAAATTAAAATATTATTTATATAAATAATGCAAAAATCGTCTAAGTAAAGACTAAAAGTTTTATTAATAAAAGATTAAAACGTAATTAAGACGTTATATAACTTAAAAGATATTACAACGTACTTAAACAAATTATAACAAATAATAAAAACTATTTTGTGTTCGTTATTAAAACGCATTCGAATTTCGTTAAAAGCAACAATAATATTAAACTTATTATAATATTTAATTTTGCATAATTATTGCAAGATCTTTCGAATTAATAATAAAATATTGCGATTCTTAATTGTTAAAGCGTTAAAATCTTTATAGTTTACGCAAATACGCAAATTCTTATTAAGCTTTTTAACTATAAAAATAAAAACAATTATATTGTAAAATGCTATTGCAAATTTGATTTTTGCTTTTTATATTATTTAAATAGACTCTAATAATCTCTTCTTTTTAACGAGAAATATTATAGACTTTTTTAATTGAAGAAGTTGCTTCTAGAACAAAATTAATAGCATAATTAATGCTTTTATTTAACAATAACTTGTTAACTTTTGATAAATTAAAAAGCTTAATTTAATGTTTAAACTTCGAATATATTTGCTTCTTTAATTGTTTCAAATTAGAAATTTTTTGTTTAAACTTCGCATAAAACTTATTGTAATTATTGAAAATAATAATTGTAACATTTATTGTAACATTGTTGTTTATAATATAAGCTAAATATTTATTGTTTTTTTTTAATTAATTTAGCATAACAAAATGCTTAAATAATATAACAATTGTTTCGTAACTTTCTTTATTAATAAGCTTTAAAAATGCAAAGATACTTATTTAATAAACGTCAACTTTATTGAAAGACTTTAAAGACGAATATTTTAATTGCTTGCGTTAATTGTTAAAGATCTTTAACAATTATTAATTTAACAAACAATATTTTATGCAATAATCGAAATTAAATTTAAGAAATTATATATTATTTTTAATTTATATGTTATGCTTTTTAATCTAAAATATGCTAAAAGTAATTACAAATTGTTTCAATTTAATTATTAAACATTATAAAATATTAATATATTCGCTGAGATTAACAATAACTTAAGCGATATAAATAATATTAAAAATAAATTTGTTATTAATTAAACGCAATTTAATAAAATTTCGAAGCAATATAATAAAAAATTTATAAAATTTGACAAACTTTTTATTTATAAAGATTTTATCGAAGACTTCAATATTAATAAGTAGTATTATCTTAATATAGCGTTTATTAAAAAATAAATAAATTTAATTTAAACAAATCTTAACGTAAAAATTTAATTGCTAATTATTAAGCGATTTGTTGTTAATAACGTTAAAACTAAGTTCGACTTTAATAAGCAAATTTTTATTTTATAAGTTAAACATAACTTTAAGCTCTTTTATTGTTTTTCGTATAAGCGTTAACTTCTATTCTAAATTGCGACTCTTGTTAAAAACGTTTAATTTTTTAATTTGTTAAAATTATTTAAGTTGTTATTTAAAATATTAAAAAAACTATTTTCTTTAAGTGTTGCTAACTTGAAGTCGCTAACATTATAAATCTTAAACTTAACAAAAACTTTATTTTTGATTTTAATTAATTTGTTTTTGCAAGAGACGTTTTTATAATACAATTTATATTTTAATTTAAAATATTTTCGACAAAGATTAAAAGATTTAATCTTGTTTTTAAGAGCTTAAGATTATACTTCTATATTTTGTTTTTAATTGCAAATAGAAATATGTATATTGAAGCTATTAATATCGCAAATATTTGTATTAATACGTTTAGAAAACTTAAAAATATTAATACAATTATTGCATTTATTAATGTTATTAATAGCTTATATATAGATAGAAGTTCAAATAATAGCTAAACGAAATTTCTTTATTTGCTAAAGTTTTAAGTCGATTTTACAAATTAATCTAATAAATTAATTTAAAGTAATATAGTTTGTTAAAATAACATAGCAATTTTGAAATTTATAGCTCAAATCTTTGTCGAATTAATGTATTTTATTAATTTCTAATATAGAGACTCTAGTTGTTATAGATATAAAACGATTGACGTATTAATTAAAGATTTCGATATTTTTTATAACAAATTCGAACAATATAATTTTAACAAAATTACGTTGTTTTTTATTTAAATTGTTTTATTAAGCACTTAGGTCTTTAAGCAAATTATCTATTGTTAAATAAAAATTAACAAATTTATTAAACAAACAATACTTAATCTCTTTAAAAATATTGTTAATAATCTTAACAACAACAAAACTAAATTTGACTTTCTTAAAAATAAAACGTTCAAAAGTACTATTAAACTTAGAAACTAATATAATAATTTATTGTTTAAACTTTTTAAAATTTTTAATAAAAATAAAGAGATCGAAAAAGTATTTATTGTTTTTTATATCTTGTAGCTTCGACTTAAGATTACAAACAAAATAGACGTTGTTAAGTCGATCTTTTGCTTATAAATTAAATTTATAAAAGTAATTACGTTTGCTATTGTTGTTAAAGTTGTAAACTACGTAAGTAGACTCAATAAATACAATTTCTTTATTTCGAGAAAAAGAAAACTCTTATTTTAATTAACGTACAATAGCTTTAAATAAATTGTATTAAACTAAAATGTTATTGCGCTTTTGTCGAAAACAATGCATTATTTTGTTGCGAATACTTATTGTTAACTTCGCTTAATTTAAATAAGTTTGCAAAGAGTCAATTTAAATTTTTAGCTAACAAACAAAATTAAAATTAATTTTCTTATTAACTTGAAACTCGACAATAATAATATTATTTTTATAAAGTAATCAAAATTATTTTTTTACGTTATTCTTAATTGCTTTTTAAAGAAATTAAGACGTTTTTTATTAATTTTTGTTAAAATTGTTAAGTTAATCAACTAGAATACAACGTCAATTTAATTTATTTTTGTCTTTTTTTTAATATATTTGTTACGAAATTAAGCAAAGTTGCTATTTAGCAACTAATATATCAACAATCGAATTGATGTATCTAGCAAATTTATATTGTTAAACAAATTTAATTTAGTTAGTTTGTCAATTATAATTTCGTAAAAATTGAATCGAACAAATAACAAAAATTCGAATATATTGTGCTTAAGTAAATTAGTGTGCTTTTTAAGCTCTAAATTGTCTTTAAGATTATTTTAATTTAATAAAAAGTTTATAAGATAATAATTATAACAAAAAACAACATTAATATCTAATTGATCTTTATTTATTAAGAGTTTTTTAAATAATTTGCAATTTTTGTTAGAGTTAGACTTAGCTTTGCTTTTTAAAGCTAATTTCTTGTTAATTATGTTATAAATATAGATAAAATGCAAATAATATAAATGTTTGTAAACAAAAATAAAAGCTTAAGATTAAATATATTTAAAATTATATAAATATAAAAGAATTTATGTTATTTATAAGACAAAATTTTTGATATCGAAAATAGATATTGCTTAAAGTGTTGTTTTATCGCGTAACAAATCTTTTAATATATAAAAACAAAAATGTTATTCAAAGACAACAACGAAATTGCATTATAATTGTGGTTTTAACAAATTTACTAATCTTATTTTAGCAAGTTTATTGATCTTATTTTAGCAAATTTATTAGTTTTATTTTAGCAAACTTATTAAGTCGAAATTAAGACAATTTATCGTCTCTTTATTTTAACAAATTTATTGATTTTATTTTAACAAATTTACTAGATCGTAATTAAGACAATTTGTTGTTCATTTTTTTTAACAAAATTACTAGAGAATTAACGAAATTAAACATCGTTAAGTTATACGTCAATTAAAAGATGTTTATTGTCGCAACTTAATTACGTTTTGCAAAGCGTCTATTTTAGTAACTTTATATCTAGAATTGCTTTAGTAACTTTATATTTAAAGTTGTTTTAATAACTCTATATTTAAAGCATGTCTTAAAGAAAAAAAGTTAGCGAATATAAGTATCTTTAAAGTACGATTCGCAAAATTGTATCTAAAGAGATAGTTAATATTATGTTAAAGTTAAAGCTTTAATAACTAGTATGTAGTTAATTGACGAAAATACTAGCTATGCAAAACTAACTATGTACAAGAAATAAGTATAAGTACTATAAGTGTTAAGACGCTAGACGTTATTCGTAGTATATCTAAAACTAAAGAGCGAAGATTCAAAGAGTAATCGAAGGACGAAGCCTGCCTAGTCTAGAACCATGACACTTTGCTTAATTTATTAAATTTAGATATTTTGTTTCGTCTTTATCGTTTTTTGTTTTAACTTAATTTAATAAACTTAAATATCTTGTTTCGTTTTTGCTTTGTTTTGCCTTTATCTAATTTAATAAATCTAATTATCTTGTTTTGTTTTATTTTGTTTCTCGAAATCTTTCGACTTTCGATTCTTCGATTCTTTAATAATTTGTTATATTGTTTTGATTGTCTTGCAAAAGCTTTATCTTGTAGAGAAAAACTACTATTATAATGTTAGATTAGCAATTCGTCAATTACGTTTGTCGATATTGTTTTATTTCTCTCTTTTCTCTCTTGTCTTTTGTTTTGTACATTAAATTTAGTATAGATTTGAGTTTTATCTAATTATTAATCTAGATATCTCTTTGATAGAGGTTCCAAGTCTAGTTCTTGATAGTTGCAATAATAATTAATTAAATAAACAACGTTTTGTTGTTTTTATATTGCGCTAAAATGTAGTCTTTTTTTTATTGAATTAATTGATAGAGATGCTTGTATTTGCAAACAATTTAGTATTGTATTTAGTAATACTTTTATAGTACTCAATTATATTTTTTAATGTCTTAACAAACTTATTTGCACGTATATATTTAGTAGATTATTTAATATTATAACGTAGTTTGTTATCTAGATTCTTCTATACATAAGTAAGAGTTACAAAATCGACAATATTATATAATTGTTTGTAACAAATAATAGCTTAAATATAGTTGTTTATCAAACGTTCTTTTTGTATATTCTATATAGTATAGTGTTTTATCTATAACTTGTTAAAGATCTTAAAAATAAATATCTTATACTTGTTAATTAAAGTTACGCAAAATTCTTTCGATTAACTTAATTTTTTTTGCAAATATTCTAATTAACTAGTAAAGAAAATTATAATAGATTTGCGTAAATAGAAATACAATTGTTTGTTTATTTTTTTTGTTGCTATTACACATCTAACTTGCTACGTAAATATATAAATATTGCAATAAAAGACGTCTTTTTTAAATATTATATAATTGTTTGTTAAATAAAACTTTTTTAATAGTTCTAAATAGAAGTATTCTATATTAGATAGTCTAAATTGCTTTGATTTTATTGCTACAACAACAATAGAAACGTCTTGTAAATACGTAAATCTAAAATTAGATATCAAAAACTCTTTAGTAGAATAAAAAACAATATCTTGTAAACAATATCTACTTTTATCTCTATTATAATTGTAGTTATTATTCTCTTCTATATAGCTTTGTAATATATATATTTGCTAATACTGTGCATCTTGCAATAATAAAATATTATAGCAATAAGAAACGATCTATCTCTTATAAGACTTTTGCAAATTTTGCAATATAAAATTATTTTAAAAAGATGTTTTCTTCGACGCTATCTTCGATGTTTTTAATATTGCTCTAAATAATATTTGTTTTATCAAATTAGAAGTTTTAGACTGCACAAATACTTTCTTTGTATCGATTTTATTATATAGTTTCTACAATATTTCTTTAATCTCGATAGATTAATTGTTTATTAACTAAATAAGAGTATTAATATTTAATTTCGAAACTATATTTTAAAAATCTTGTTCGACAAAGTTGTTTAAACAATTGCTTTATACTTCTAATACGTTATAACAAACATATATAGTTTTTAACTATTGCTTTGTTAATTTTGCTATCTTTATTTCTATTATAGTATTAAGTAACTATCTTACGTCTTTTTTAATAAATAGTAAAGATATTTTTGATAAAATAAAAAAGAAGAAAAACAAAAACAAAATAGATTCTTTGCTATTGTTTAATTTAATAGTAGCAACAAAATTTATAGAAAAATTGTTGTCAATTGTAAATTCTATCAAATTAGAGTTTACTAAAGAGAATCTTTTCTTTTTGAATAATTTTTTTATTGATTTGTAGACAATGTAGTAGACAAAATATTCTTTGTAAGCAATATATAGACTAATCGTTCGAGTCGATTTTTCCCCAAAATCTATAACCCAACCCGAAAGTTATATCTAATTAGGTCAAGTTTTAATCTAATGTAGTTAGTACTTTCATAATTTATGCAATTCGATTCCAACTGTTGGAATCGAACGATTAGTCTAGCAATATATTACTTTGTTGTTAATACTACTTTATTGCAACAAGTCTATCAATAGAAGATAGATAATTGTAAGTTTGTTAAAACTATTATTTGTTAGAAATTAGTAAATTTAATGCAAATGTAATAGGTAAAGTAGTTTTATTAATAACTATCTAAAGTGTCTAGGGCAGATATCTAGACAGATCGACCAGGATTAAGGGTCTAAGATCGACGCTAAGTCTAATTAGGCAATAGTGTCGCAAGTCTTTATGGAATTCGTAACAAATATTAAAATTGTTAAGTCAACTTAATTTTAATAGTTGAAATCGAAATCCAATTTAACAATTAGTCTAAGAAGTAGTAGTATCAATATTGCATAATATTGTTGTTGTATTATTGCGTTATTGTCTTAAAGATAGATTTTCAAATAGAAAAATATATTGTTTGCTTAAACAAATATATATAGCTACTACACAATATAATACTTTAATACAAAAATATACTAAAACTAATAGATACAAACTAATCTTTAATTACAATTAACTAATTGTTAAGTTGTTAAGTTGTTAAGTTGTCAAGTTGTTAAGTTGTCAAGTTGTTAAGTTGTCGAAAATGTTAAGTTGTATTGCGTTCAAGCAAAGTTCTTAATTACACGTTAAGTTTTGAGCTAAATGTTATAAATGTTGCTCCCGTGTTAAGCGAAGCAATTTTGACGCTAAATTGAGCTTGTTTGACTTCCTGTTGCAATTTCGCCCGTATTATTGGGTTTTGCTCTGAGACCCTATGGAAGATTTTCGTTCCCTCACCACCTAAAAAAACGAAAGTTCTTCCCATGGGTCTGAGAACTGAGGCAAACATGATGCTACCCTTGCGGGAACCCAAAGGGCTGGCGACCTCACCATGGAACAGCCGAGCTTGGACCTTTCAAGAAGACCTTCTGTCTCGCCGTCTGGCTATTTTCATTGAAATGTCGCCTTCGAA
>JAABUL010005457.1_pt1 | contig 15821 bp, 17 predicted proteins | sample 5559151 | NCBI WGS metagenome assembly JAABUL01 (sample SAMN10711876, study PRJNA513368) | rock metagenome | isolation source: Antarctica rocks | place: Antarctica: Victoria Land, Pudding Butte sud | reverse complement strand
GCGACCCGGGTGGGGGGCCTGCGCACGGCGGTGGCCGACGGGGTGAGCGGCCTGCTGGTCGACGGCCACGCACCGGCGATCTGGGCCGCTGCACTCGAGCGGGCGCTCATAGTGCGGGGGGCACTCGCGGCTGGCGCCCGCCCGCACGCCGAGCACTTCTCCTGGGAACGGACCGCCGACGGCGTGCTCGCGGCCTACGCCGACGCCCTCGCCTCGCGCCGCCTGCAGCTGCACGGCAGGATGCCGGCGTGACCCGCAGCGGGGAGCCCACCGCCGGCCCCACCATGCAGGAGCTCGCCGGCACCATCCGGGCTGCGCTCGTCGAGGGCGGCCTGGAGTACGAGTCGCCTAGCGAGACCTCCTTCCTGGTGAAGCTTCCCGGCTCCCACAAGCTCGTCACCACGTGCTGGCTGGTGGTGGGCGAGCACTCGGTGCTGGTCGAGGCGTTCGTCATGCGCCGTCCGGATGAGGGGCACCAGCGGCTCTACGACCTGCTGCTGACCCGCAACAGCAGGACCTACGCCGTGTCGTGGGCCATCGACAGCGTCGGGGACGTCTTCCTTGTCGGGCGGGTGGCACGGCAGGCAATCACCGCCACCGAGGTGGACCGGATCCTCGGCTCGGTGTTGACCTACAGCGACGAGACCTTCGACCTGATGCTGGAGATCGGCTTCGGCAGCTCGATCCGGCGCGAATGGGAATGGCGCCAGTCCCGGGGCGAGTCGACGGCCAACCTGCAGGCCTTCGCCCGCTTCGCCGACCCCGACAGAATGTGACGGCGGCCTCGACCCAAGGATGACGCCGGCGCTTCAGCCGTTGCCGTCGACGGTGTCCTTGAGCTCGTCCTCGGGCGTCTCGGCGGTGGCTGGCGCGGCGTTGGCACCGGGCAGGCCGCCGGTGCCGCCGACCCGGGTCTCGGTGGGGTGGTCGCGGGGGTCTTCGGCGGGGGTGGTGGGGGTGCTCATACCGGCTCCCTACCCGGGGGCATGGCAGGCTCACCGCCGTGTCGACACTGGTCCTGCTGCGCCACGGCGAGAGCAGATGGAACGCCGAGAACCGCTTCACCGGCTGGGTCGACGTCGCGCTCACCGACGCGGGCGTGGCGCAGGCGCAGCGCGGGGGCATGCTGCTGCGCGAGCAGGGCGTGCTCCCCGACGTCGTGCACACCAGCCTGCTCACCCGGGCGATCCGGTCCGCGGACATCGCGCTCGCCGAGGCCGGTCGCTCCTGGGTGGAGGTCCGGCGCAGCTGGCGCCTGAACGAGCGGCACTACGGCGACCTGCAGGGCAGGGACAAGGCGCAGACGCTGGCGGCGTACGGCGAGGAGCAGTTCATGCTCTGGCGCCGCAGCTACAGCGTCCCGCCGCCGCCGATCGCCGCCGGCTCGGAGTGGGACGTCTCGGCCGACCCCCGCTATGCGGCCCTGCCCGCCGACGTCCTGCCCGGCACCGAGTGCCTCGCCGACGTGGTCGTGCGGATGTTGCCCTACTGGGCGGACGCGATCGTGCCCGATCTGCGCGCCGGACGCACCGTGCTCGTCGCCGCGCACGGGAACTCCCTGCGGGCCATGGTGAAGCACCTCGACGGGCTCGGCGAGGACGAGGTGGTGGGCCTGAACATCCCGACCGGCATCCCGCTGCGCTACGAGCTCGACGGCGACCTGCGCCCGACCACGCCCGGCGGCCGCTACCTCGACCCCGATGCCGCCGTCTCGGCGGCGGCCGCCGTCGCCGCCCAGGGACGCCCGACCTAGTCTTCGGCCGTGAACGCCACACCGGCCGTGCGTCCCCGTGCGGTGCTGGCTGCCTGCTGCCTGAGCCTGTTCATCGTCGGCGTCGACAACACCATCGTCAACGTCGCGCTGCCGGCGATCCGCGACGACCTGCACGCCTCGGTGGCGGGGCTGCAGTGGACGGTCGACGCCTACTCGCTGGTGCTCGCCAGCCTGCTGATGCTCGCCGGATCCACTGCCGACCGGGTGGGTGGCCGGCGCGTCTTCCAGCTCGGCCTCGCGACGTTCACGCTGGTATTCGCCGCTCACCGCCGGCCTGTGCACATTGCCGCTGGCCGCCGTCACCGTCGTCGCGGCCCCGCTCTCCGGGCGCATCGTCGGCAGCCGGGGCCCGCGGGGTCCGCTGGTCGCCGCCGGGATCGCGATCGCTGCCAGCGCACTGGCCCTGGTCGGTCTGACCGCCCACACGTCGCTGCCGCAGCTGCTGGCAACCTATGTCGTGTTCGGCACCGGCTTCGGGCTCGTCAACGCGCCCATCACCAACGCCGCCGTGTCGGGGACGCCGCGCGAGCAGGCCGGCGTCGCCGGGGTGGCGGGGCCGCTGCGAGTCGGCTTCGCTCCGGCCAGCCACGCAGGGTGGTGGGTCGTCGCCGGGCTGGGTGCCGCGATCTCGTTGCTGGGCCTGCTCACCACGACCGGCTGGGCGCGGCAGACCGCGGCGGTCACAGCGGCCCGGTTGACGCCGGCTGTTGCCTGAGGCCGGCGGGGGCCACCCGCGCTACGCCGTGATGCGCACCCCGGTCACCAGGAACACCACCCGGCGCGCGACGCTGACCGCGTGGTCGGCGAACCGCTCGTAATAGCGCCCGCACAGGGCGATGTCGATGGCGCCCTCGACGCCGCCGGAGAAGGCATCGCCGAGCATGAGCGAGAAGAGCCTGCGGTGCAGCCCGTCCATGACGTCGTCGTCGCTCTCCAGCTCCCCGGCCATCGTCAGGTCGCGGGAGGAGATGACCGAGCCGGCCTTCACCACGATGTCCTGCGCGACCTGCCCCATCTCCAGCATGGTCGAGCGGAGCTCCGGCGGGATCGCGCTCGCGGGGTAGCGCCGCCGCGCGACCTTGGCGACGTGGAGGGCGAGGTCGCCCATCCGCTCCAGGTCCGCGACCATGCGCAGGCTTGTGACCACGACCCGCAGGTCGCTCGCCACCGGCGACTGGCGGGCCAGCAGCTCCAGGGCGCGCTCCTCGACCTCGTGGTAGAGGGCGTCGACGATCTCGTCGGCCCCGATCACCGACTCGGCGAGCTGCAGGTCCGCGTCGAGCAGCGCGGTGGTCGCGCGGCTCATGGCGCTGCCCACCAGGTGGGTCATCTCGACCAGCGAGCCGGTGATCGCGTCGAGCTCCACTCGGAAGGCCTCGCGCGCCACAGTCCCTCGAATCTGGGCCGTCGAGGACCCGTTGCTGCCCGCCTGCCGACCAGTGTCCCTTGCCATCCGCCCAAGGGACCTCCCCGGCGCGCGGAGACCATGAACGTGCGGGGCACCGTCGCTGAACAGCTCGTGTCCAGTTGCCGCCGCCGCGGCCGGACGGCGGAGGGGTGCCGGGCCCGCCTCTACGCTCGGGGACCGTGGTCGACACCGCCGTGCGTGCCCCCTCGGGGGCGGTAGTGAGCACCGCCGACGGGGACCGGCGACGCACCGGCGGTCGGCGCGACGAGGACCGGATGGCATTCGCCCTGCTGTCGGCGCTGGCCACCGCCGTGCTGGTGGTGGACGACGCGGAGCGGGTGCGAGTCGCCAACCCGGCCGCCACGGCGCTCGGCCTGGTCCAGAACGACACCGTCGCGGTCCCCGCCCTCCGCGCCCTTGCCGCCGCCGCCCGGCGGACCGGCTGCGAGCAGGAGGAGGTCGTCACCCTCCCGGTCCCGCTGGAACCGCCCTTCACCCGTCCTCGCCATGACCGGCCAGCGCCCGAGGCGCGGGTGCGTGCGGTCGTGCTGGCACAGCTCGGCGTCGCCCTGCTGCTGGACGACGTCACCGAGCAGCGGCGGGTCGACGCCGTTCGCCGGGACTTTGTCGCCAACGTCAGCCACGAACTCAAGACACCCGTTGGCGCGTTGCAGCTGCTTGCCGAGGCCCTGGTTGAGTCACACGACGACCCGGTGACGGTGCGCCGCTTCGCCGCCAGGATGACCACCGAGGCCCGGCGGCTGTCGAACCTCGTGCAGGAGCTGATCGACCTGTCCCGCCTGCAGGGCGCGGAGCCGATGCGGCACGACCACGGGATCAGCGTCTCAGCGGTCGTGGCGGAGGCGGTGGACCGGGCCCGGCTGCCCGCGGAGTCCAAGGACATCGTGGTGGCCGTGGCAGGCGACAGCACGCTGGTGGTGCCCGGGGACGAGCGCCAGCTGGTCACCGCCGTCACCAACCTGCTCGACAACGCCGTGGCCTACTCGCCGAGCGGCACCAGGGTCACGGTCGGGATGGTGCGAAGGGGGAACCTGGTGGAGCTGTCGGTGACCGACGAGGGCATCGGGATCGGCGAGGCCGATAAGGAGCGCGTGTTCGAGCGCTTCTATCGCGTCGACTCCGCCCGCTCCCGCGCGACGGGGGGGACGGGACTGGGGCTGGCCATTGTCAAGCACGTCGCCGCCAACCACGACGGCGAGGTGCGCCTGTGGTCGCGGGAGGGGGCCGGCTCGACGTTCACGCTCTGCCTTCCGATCGCGGTGCGGCCGTGACCCGACTGCTGGTGGTGGAGGACGAGGAGTCCTTCCAGGACGTGCTGTCCCACATGCTGCGCCGCGAGGGCTATGAGGTGACGGTGGCCTCCACCGGGCCGGACGCGCTGGCGCAGTTCGACCGGCACGGGGCCGACCTGGTGTTGCTCGACGTCATGCTGCCCGGGCTGTCCGGCACCGAGGTCTGCCGGCAGCTCCGGCAGACCTCGACGGTGCCGGTCATCATGCTGACCGCCCGTGACAGCGAGGTCGACAAGGTGGTGGGACTCGAACTCGGTGCCGACGACTACGTCACCAAGCCCTTCTCCTCCCGAGAGCTGGTCGCTCGCATCAAGGCGGTGCTGCGCCGCCGCGGCGAGGACGAGGACCTGCTGCCGCCGACCCTGGAGGCAGGGCCGGTGCGGATGGACGTCGACCGGCACACGGTCTCGGTGCACGGGCACCCGGTGCAGCTGCCGCTGAAGGAGTTCGAGCTGCTGGAGATGCTGCTGCGCAACGCCGGCCGGGTCCTCACCCGCGGCCAGCTCATCGACCGGGTGTGGGGCGCGGACTACGTCGGCGACACGAAGACCCTCGACGTGCACGTGAAGCGGCTGCGCGCCAAGGTCGAGGAGGAGCCGGGCAACCCCCGCCACCTGGTGACGGTCCGCGGCCTGGGGTACAAGTTCGAGTCGTGACCCGACCCCTGCTGGTGCTCCTCGATGGCGCCGTCACCCGACACTCGAGAGGAATTCACTCAGGCTGATTCCCAGCAGGTCAGCGGCGCGCCAGAGCAGCGGGATGGTGGGGTCGCGGCGACCGGCCTCTATCGCCTCGAGCAGCGCGGGGGAAATCTGAAGTTCGGCCGCGAAGGCGACGCTGCTGACTCCCTGCGCGTCCCGCAGCCTCCGCAGCCGCGCGCCGACCCGCGCCAGCCGACTCAGGTCGAGCCCGTCCGGCTCGGCCGGCAGGGCCGCGTGGGCACGGTCGCCGTCTCGGTCCCCGGCCTGCGGGACGCCCGCCGGGCCTGCCGCCCCGGTCATCAGCACCGCTCGAGGTGCAGCTCGACGCCTCTGTCGGCCACGGCACTGCTCCCTCGCCGGCGACACCCGGCGTGGCTGCCGCACCCCCCGGCAGGGCCTGGCGCTCCCGCCGTTGGGGGTGAACATACTACTCATACGTACCGAAAGCTCGGGCCAGTCCCAGGTCAAGGTGGTCCAGTCGCTGCGCGATGGCATTGGACTGTTCTAGCGCCAGGCTCCGACACGGCAGCCGTCACAGCGTCGAGGACGCGTCCGACAGGTCCGGCACGGTCTCCTCGATGCCGCTCATGAGAGTCGCCATCGACACTCCCAGCCCATCCGCCAGCCGCCAGACGAGGCTGACGCCCGGCTCCCGCTCGCCGCGCTCGATGAAGCCGACGACGGCACGGTGCACGGTTGCCCGCTGGGCCAGCGCCTCCTGGGTGAGGCCCCGCTCTAGACGCAGCTCTCTGACACGGCTCCCGATGGCCAACGTGCGGGCGTGGTCACGCTCGCCGCGTCCTGTATCGGCCATGCGGGCATCCTGCGGAGCTGCTACCGATCCGTCGACTACGAACCGGTAGTCATCGGCCATCTCTACGGCCGGGAGAGCTCGAGGTAGGGGCCGTTGGCGACGTGCGGGAAATCCGATGCCTCGCTACGTTTCCGCAGTGTCAGGCGACGGAAGGCTAGGTGACAGGAGCGGGATGGATGGCAGGGACGGTGAAGGCACGGGCAAGCCTGATGCTGCGGGGGACGACCATGCTCGATCCCGAGCGAACCCTCCAGGTGCTCAGGGCGAGCGCTGGTGCAATGCGGGGCGGGCGGATGCCGACGGTGACGACGGGGATCGGAGACCTCGGCGACCAGGTGCATGTGGTCCGTGAGGCAGAGGGTCTGCTGTGGATGACGTTGACCTCGGGCCGGCAGCTCGCGACCCTCTGCACGTTCTGCGCCCACGTCTGGGACGACGCCGGCACCACCAACATCCGGGTGGGTGGACTGGACCATTACCGGACGCAGCAGCCCAGGCTTTTCCAGCTCGTCCCCATCGGGCCTGCCACGATCAAGGGTATGGGGGCATACAGGAAGCTCCTCGAGCACCTGCGGGCCGAGATCACCATCGAGGACCCGGGCGCGCGGCTGACGGTCTCCCAGGAGAGCCGGCCGCGCTAGCAGCACGGCTCCTGCTACCGCCGCACGGCCGGGTGCCGCGCCGGCGAGCCGGCCCTGCGACGGAGGGTGAGCAGCCTGGCCAGCTCGTCGTACGCCGGCCCTCCGAGCAATGCGGTGAGCTCTGCGGCGTACCCCTCGAACAGCGGCTCCCCACTGCCATGGGCGTCCGGGGACTCGGTGCACCACCAGTGCAGGTCCGCGCCACCGGGACCCCACTGGCGCCGGTCGAACTCGGTCACTGTCGTGACCAGCAGCTCGCGCTCGTCCACGGTCGTCAGGCGCTCCTCCTGGCGCGCGATGGGCAGCTGCCAGCAGATGTCGGGCTTGGTCTCCAGCGGGTGCCGCCCCTCCTGCAGGGCCATCGCATGCAGGGCGCAACCGGCTCCGCCGGCAAAGCCCGGGCGGTTGAGGAAGACGCAGGCACCGTCGATCCGGCGGGTGCGCAGCCGGCGCTCGCCGTGGGCGGAGTCCCACTCGGTGATGCCGCGCCGGCGTCCGGCGGCGGCGAGCTGCCACTGCGCGTCGGTCAGGCGGGCGGCCTCGCGGCGGGTCCGCTGCTCGTCGTCGCGGCCGGAGAAGAAGGCACCGTGGGAGCAGCAGCCGTCATCAGGGCGGCCGGCAACCACGCCGCGGCAGGCGCTGCCGAACACGCACGCCCAGCTGGACAGCAGCCAGGTGACGTCAGCCCGGACCTCGTGCCCAGGGTCGGCCGGGTCGGTGAAGCTCAGCCACTCCCGCGGGAAGTCCAGTCGCTGCAGCGCCATCGGGCGACCATAGCCAGCCGACTACGGTCGGGCCGGTGCGCCTCGGGGTCCTTGACGTCGGGTCCAACACGGTGCACCTGCTCGTGGTCGACGCGCACCGGGGCGCGCCGCCGTTGCCCGCCGCCAGCCACAAGACCGAGCTGCGGCTGGCGAGCCTGCTGTCCGACGACGGCAGTCTCTCGCCGTTCGGCGCGGACCGGCTGGTGCAGACCATCGGCGAGGCGCGCGCCGAGGCCGACGCGGCGCGCACCGAGGACCTGGTGGCCTTCGCGACCAGCGCGGTCCGGGACGCCTCCAACAGCGCCGACGTGCTCGCACGGGTGCGCGCCGAGACCGGCGTGGACCTGCAGGTGCTGTCCGGGGAGGACGAGGCCCGGCTGACCTTCTTCGCCGCGCGCCGGTGGTGCGGCTGGTCGGCGGGCCGGCTGCTGGTGCTCGACATCGGCGGAGGCTCGCTGGAGATCGCCGCCGGCACGGAGGAGGTGCCGGCGCTGGCCGTGTCGCTGCCGCTGGGGGCGGGCCGGCTGACCCGGGACCGGCTCGCGCGCGAGACGCCCCGCCGCGCGGAGGTCGCTGCATTGCGGTCCCATGTTGCCGGGGAGATCGCCTCGCTGGCCCCACGCCTGCAGCGGTTGCACGGCCAGGGCACGGCCGACCGGGTGGTGGCGACGTCGAAGACCTTCCGCTCGCTGGCCCGCATCTGCGGTGCTGCGCCGTCCATCCGCGGGCCCTACGTCCGCCGGCTGCTGCGCCGGGAGGTCCTCGCCGACTGGCTGCCGCGGATCGCGCGGATGTCGCCGGCCGACCGCGCGACGCTGCCCGGCGTGTCCGCCGGCCGCGCCGGCCAGCTGCTCGCTGGCGCGGTGGTGGCCGACGCGGTGATGGAGGCGCTGGCGATCGACGAGCTCGAGGTCTGCCCGTGGGCGCTGCGGGAGGGCGTGATCCTGCGCCGGCTGGACTGGCTCACCCGCTGACGCCCGTCTCCGGGTAGGACCCCTCGGGTGCGAGGATCGGGCCACGCCCGACTCCGAGAGCCCACGCCGACAGCCGGGAAGGGAAGCCCGTGACCCAGCCGACGCCGGTGCTGCTCCTGGTGGCCGGGATCTGCCTCGCGGGCCTGCTCAGCGAGCGCACGGGATTGCCCTCGCCGGTGGTGCTGGTGGTCGGCGGCCTCGCGGTCGCCGCCATCCCCGGCGTGACCACGGTGACGCTCGACCCCGACCTCGTCCTGACGCTCGTGCTGCCGCCGCTCCTCTACAGCGCAGCCCTGGACGCGAGCCTGCTGGACTTCCGGGCGAACGCCCGATCCATCGGCCTGCTGTCGGTCGGCCTCGTCCTCGCCACCGCGCTGCTAGTCGGTGTGGTGATGCACGCGGTCGTGCCAGGGCTGCCGTTGGCGGCGGCATTCGCCTTGGGGGCGATCGTCGCGCCGCCCGACGCAGTGGCCGCCATCGCGATCGGGCGGCGGGCGGGCATGCCGACCCGGCTGCAGACGGTCATCGAGGGCGAGGGACTGCTCAACGACGCGAGTGCGCTCACCATCTACGCCGTCGCGGTCGCGGCGACGACCGGCGGCGGGTTCAGCTTCTTGGAGGCGGGCGGCCAGTTCCTGCTGGAGAGCGTCGGCGGGCTCGCCGTGGGCCTCGCGGTGGCCTGGCTCATCGGCCGCGTCCGGGGCCGGCTGGAGGCACCCCTGGTGGAGAACGTGCTCTCCCTCGCCACGCCGTTCCTGGCCTATCTGCCCGCGCAGGCGGTGCAGGCCAGCGGGGTCCTCGCCGTGGTCGTCTGCGGGCTGGTGCTCGGACACCGGACCACGACGCTGCTATCCGGCGTCAGCCGCCTGCAGACGCAGCCGGTTTGGCGACTCGTGACCTTCCTGCTCGAGGGCGGCGTCTTCGCCCTGATCGGGCTGCAGCTGCCGGAGATCCTGCGCGGCCTGGAGGTCTACCCGGTGGGGAAGCTCGTGGTGTGGTCGCTCGTGCTGCTGGCCGTCGTCCTGCTCCTGCGGCCCGTGTGGATCTTCCCGCTGACCTACCTGCCCCGGCGGCTGTCGCTGCGGCTGCGCGAGCGCGACCCGGCGCCGGACTTCCGGATACCGCTGGCGCTGTCCTGGGCCGGCATCAGGGGCGTCGTCTCGCTCACCGCGGCCTTTGCGCTGCCGCTGCGAGACGACGCCGGCCGGCCGTTCCCCCAGCGGGACCTCCTGCTGTTCCTCACCTTCGTCGTCATCCTCACCACCCTGCTGGTGCAGGGCCTCACGTTGGGCCAGGTGCTGCGCGGGCTCGGCCTGCGACGCGATCGCCAGGCCACCCTGCTCGCCCAGGCGGCGGCGCAGCAGGCCTCCATCGAGGTGGCGCTGCGGGCCCTGGATGCCGCCGCCGCCGAGCAGCACGCGCCGGACGGTGTGGTCGAGGGGCTGCGGACGCTGGCGGAGAACCGCCGCAACGCCGGCTGGGAGCGGCTGACGGAGGCCCGCGCCGAGCACACCGGCAAGGGGTGGGACCGGCACGACGACGAGACGCCGTCCGCCGCCTGGCGCCGCTTGCGGGCCATGATGCTCGAGGCCGAGCGGACCGAGCTGCTGCGGCTGCGCAACACCGGCGAGCTGCCCGAGGACGCGATGCGCGAGCTGCAGACCCGGCTCGACCTCGAGGAGGCCGGGCTGCAGCGCGATCCCCAGGGGAGCGCCTGAGAGTCATCCGAGACGCTCGTCGACGTAGCACCAGCGCCAGGACTCACCCTCCTCAAGGAGCGCACGACCGGGTGCTCGCTCGTGGCGTAGTGGGCCGTGGCGTGCTTCCAGGGGGATGAGTCACAGCAGCCCACGTGACCGCAGGACAGGCACAATCGCAGGCCCACCCAGGAGGTGCCCTGTGCCAGGCACTCCGCGCACCCCCGTGGCGTCAGCGGGTCGGCGTCGGCAGGTGCTGCGGCCAGGTGCCCGCACAGCGGGGGCGGCCCCGACGGGCGTGTCCAGCGCATCCAACGGGGCTGAATCATCACCACCTCCTTCCCGGCTGGGTGCACCCGTGTCGTGTCCCGGGGCATTCTGGCGCGCCTACCCTCGGGGGCTGTGGCGGCGGACGGCGGGGGGGGCAGGGCGGCCCGCGTCCCGCAGGCCAAGGTCGCATTGTCCACAGCGAGCACCTATCCCGAGGGCACGGCCACCGCCTTCGAGGTCGCCGCCCGGCTGGGGTACGACGGCGTCGAGGTCATGGTCTGGACCGACCCGGTGAGCCAGGACATCGAGGCGCTGCGCCGGCTATCGGACCACCACGGCATCCCGGTGCTCGCCATCCACGCACCGTGCCTGCTGATCACTCAGCGGGTCTGGGGGACCGACCCGTGGGAGAAGCTGGTACGCGCCCAGAGCGCCGCCGAGCGGCTCGGGGCCGAGACGGTGGTGGTGCACCCGCCGTTTCGCTGGCAGCGCGACTACGCCAGGGAGTTCGTCGCCGGCATCGGGCGGATGGCCGACGAGACGGCGGTGCGCTTCGCGGTGGAGAACATGTTCCCGCTGCGGGCCCGCGGCCGCGAGATCACGCCGTACGCCCCCGACTGGAACCCCGTCGCGGAGGACTACCGGCACTTCACGCTCGACCTGTCGCACACCAGCGTCAGCCAGAGTGACGCGCTGGCACTGGCCGACGCGATGGGCGACCGGCTCGCGCACGTGCACATCGCCGATGGCGTGGGCACGGCCAAGGACGAGCACCTCGTGCCCGGCCGGGGCACCCAGCCGTGCGCCGAGCTGTTGGAGCGGCTTGCGGGCGTCGACTTCGAGGGCCTGGTCGTCGTGGAGGTCAACACCCGGCGGGCCGAGACGCGCGCCGACCGGGAGGCCGACCTCGCGGAGGCGCTGGCGTTCACTCGGCTGAACTTCGCCGCACCGGCGCACCCGGGCCTGATCCCCGGCCGTACCCTCCCGGCGTGGTGACCGCGCTGCTCGGCTGCGGCCGTCTCGGCGAGGCCCTGCTGAGCGGTCTGCTGCGGGCCGGACACGCCCCGGAGAGCATCGTCGTGGTGGACAGTCCGGCCCGCGTCGAGGAGCTGGTGGCCGTGCACGGCGTCACCGGGGCAACGGCTGCGCAGGCCGTCATCGCCGCGGAGCTGCTCATCGTCGCGGTCAAGCCGGGCGACGTCCCGGGACTGCTCGCCGAGCTCGCCCCCGCCGTCGACCCCGGTCGCCATCTGCTGGTCAGCGTCGCCGCCGGGGTGCCGACCGCGACGCTGGAAGCCCTGCTGCCGCAGGGGACCCCGGTCGTGCGGGTGATGCCCAACACCCCGGCGCTGGTGGGCGAGGGCATGAGCGCCGTCGCCGCCGGCGCCTCGGCCACCGCGGCCCATCTGGATGCCGTCGAGGCGGTCCTGCGCACGGTCGGCAGGGTGCTGCGCATCCCCGAGGGACAGCTCGACGCCGTGACGGCGGTGTCCGGGTCGGGCCCGGCGTACGTCCTGTTCCTCGTCGAGGCGATGACCGATGCCGGCGTCCTGCTCGGCCTGCCGCGGGCGATCGCGCTGGAGCTGGTGACCCAGACGGTGCTCGGCACCGGCCTGCTGCTGCGCGAGACCGGCGAGCACCCGGCCCAGCTGCGCGAGGCGGTCACGTCCCCCGGCGGCACCACGGCGGCTGCACTGCGCGAGCTGGAGCGGCACGGCGTGCGGGCGGCGTTCCTCGATGCGCTGGAGGCGGCGCGCGACCGTTCCCGGGCGCTGGCCGCCGCGGCCGGGTAGTCCGGCGCCGGCGGCAACCTCCGGCCCGTGCCCGGCATCTGTCGGGTGTGACCAGGAAGTGCGGGGGTGCGTGACCGCGACGACGGCTTCGACGCCTTCGCGCCTTCGCGCTGGCCGTGTCCCCACGCCTGCTGCGCACGGCCGGGCTCGTCGTGGGGCGGGAGGCGGCGGAGGACCTGGTGCAGGACGTCCTCGCCAGGATGTACGTCGCCTGGCCGCGGGTGCGCGAGCCGGAGTCCTACGCCGCGCGGGCGCTGACCAACGCCGTGCGCGCCCGGTGGCGGGCCGGCGCGCGGCAGCCCGAGCTACTGGTGGCAGACCCTGCGCTCCGCGAGCGACCGCGGCGCCCTCCACGACCTACGGGGGTCGGCGCACGTGGCCTGGGCAGGGAGCACGCCGGCCGGTCCCGCCGCCGTGATCGCCCAGCAGGCACACGCCAGCACCGGGGACCCGCGGGGCGACTTCACTGCTGACGGTTTCGTCGGCGTCGACGGCTCCGGAGCGCCGCGCGTCGTCGCGGCCGCCACCCGGGTCGAGGGCGTCGTCGAGCCGACCTCCTTCGTGGTGGACCCGCCGGGGCGGGTGGTTGTGGTGCTCGACACCGGTCCCGGCACCGGGCTCGCGCAGGGAGTGGTCTACGGCGCTGACGGGGCCGTCTCGCGGAACTACGACGTGGACCTGCCCTGGGGCGACGGTGCTGCGGTGGTGACGCTCGGCCGGGGTGCCAGCGCCGCTGACGCGCGCACCGGGCCCGTGCGCATCCCCGACGGTCACGCCGGCGACCCGATCGCGGGCGCGGCATCGGCGTTCGTCTCCTGCGGCCCGGACTGCATCACGCCGACGGTGCATCGGCTCGACTGGACAGGCGTCCTTCCGCTCGGGACCGGGGCCGCCCGCGACGAGGGGGTGGTGAGCCAGGAGTGGATGAAGGCCTTCTATCCCCCGATGCGGGAGCCCTACTCGGGGGCATTCAGTCTGTGGTTCGCCGACGGGACGACGCCGGACGGGCGCCGGGTCACCGTCGGGGACTGGGCGGTCGAGCGGGACCCGTCGCACACGGTGGCCGTGCTGACCGGGCCGGCCGGGCACGTGACGACGGTCGGCGGCGGGGCGGTGGACCAGGGCGCGGCCCTGCCCGTGCACGTGCGCCTGCCGGACGCGCAGGGCTGGGTGGTCGCGGCGAAGGGCGGCACGATCCGCGGCCGGTCTGGCACCGGGCCGTGGTCGGCGCCGGCCACCGACGCTGCGCTGCTGCCGGACGCCACGGCGCAGGTCGAGGTCGTCCGCGGCCAGGGTGGACCCGCAGTGGTCGAGCTGCCGCAGACCTCCGGGTTGCCGCAGCCCTCACCGGCAGCGTCACCAACCCTGGCTTCGCCCGGAGCAACCGCCGCACCCTCCGCGACCGGCTGACGTCCGCCCACCCGGCCTGCGTGCCGGAGAGCGGGCAGGGCGATGCGTGCGCGCGCAGACTCCATGGTGTGCGGGAGAACCGGAAGGCGACGTCATCCGCCGTTCCCTCGGCGCCCACCCCGCTCGTCGCGCTCATCGCGCTCACGCTCGCGGGATGCGGCGGGGGGAGTGGGGGCGGGGTCTCTGTCGCTGCCGTGACCCGGGCGACCGTGACCGAGACCGTGGACGCGCCGGCGACCGTGGCCGCGCGGGCGCAGGGCAGTGTCAGTGCCACGGCAGCCGGCTCGGTGGCGCAGCTGATGGTCCGCGACGGTCAGCGGGTGCGGGCCGGTCAGGTGCTGATGCGCCTGGTCAGCCCTTCGGCGCAGGCGCAGCTCGCCAGGGCAAAGGCGGCTGATGCCACTGCCGCGCGGCAGGGCTCCGCGCGGGCCCCGGGAAGCACCGCGACCGCGCCGGCAACGCCGCCCTTCGACGTCACCGGGCTGACCCGCAACGTCGAGGCGGCGCAGAGCGCCGCGACCACGACGCTGGCCCAGGCGCAGGCCGCCGCGGCCCAGCTCCCCGCCGGACCTGTTCGCCTGCAGGCGCTCTCGGCAGTCACACAGCTGCGTGCGCAGGTTGCCGCAGCCGGCGCCGCCGCGACCGGGGCGCTCGCCCAGCTCGGGGCCGGCGTCGCGAGCACCACCGGTCAGCTCGCCGCCGTTGCGGGCCAGGCGACGGCCGTGGGCGGCCAGCTGCAGACAGCCCTCGCCGCCCTCGCGGGCGCCCAGCGCACCCAGTCCCGCGCGGCGGTTCAGACGGCGCAGGCGGAGGTCGACGGGCTGATCGTGCGCGCTCCCGTCGCCGGAGTCGTGCAGCTGGGCACAGGCAGCGCCCCGGCCGGCGGCACCGGCGGTGCGGGCCTCGACGCGCTGCTCGCGCAGCTGCCGGCGTCGGTGTCCGGCTCGCTCGGCTCCCTGGCCGGCACAGCCACCGGCACCGGGGCCGCTGCCAGCGGCCCCCCCGAGGGCTCCACCACGTCCGTGCCCGTCGCCGTCGGCGCCCCGGTGGCCGAGGGCGGGCTGCTGGCCAGCGTCTTCGACACCAGCGCGCTGACCCTGGCGGCCGACATCGACGAGACCGCCGTGCTGACCGTCAAGGCCGGGATCGCAGCCGACGTCGAGATCGACGCCGTGCCAAGCGCCCACTACGACGCCAGGGTCACCTCCGTCGACACCTCGTCGGCCACCAGTGCCCGTGGCGGCGTGAGCTACCGGGTGCACCTCGCCCTCGGCGCCGGGACGCTGGCCGACGGCGGTGTCGCGCCCGCCCCGAGGCCGGGGATGAGCGCGGTCGCGACCCTGCGCGTGCGCACCGAGACCGACGCGGTGACCCTCCCGGTCGCGGCCGTGGTCAAGGCCGGCGACCGCGACACCGTGTGGGTGGACCAGGCCGGTCGAGCGACCCGGCGCCCAGTGCGGCTCGGCGCCCAGGGCGACACCCTGGTCGCGGTCGACGGCGGGCTCGGCGTCGGGGAGCGGGTCGTGGTCCGGGGCGCGGAGTCCGTGCGCGAGGGCCAGCACCTGTGACCGACGCGCCACCGTCCGACTCGCTGCTGCCCGGCGTACCGGCCCTGGAAGCCATTGACGTCACCCGCTCCTATCAGCTCGACGGCGTCACCGTCGACGCGCTGCGGGGGGTGAGCCTGCGCGTGGAGGAGGGGGACTACGCCGCGATCGTCGGGCCCAGCGGCTCCGGCAAGAGCACCCTGATGCACCTGCTCGGCGGCCTCGACCGCCCGACCACCGGCGTGCTGCGGCTCGGCGGCCGCGACGTGACCGGGCTGACGGACGACGAGCTGTCGGAGCTGCGCAACAGCACCATCGGCTTCGTCTTCCAGTCTTTCCAGCTCCTCCCGCGCACGACCGCCGTCGACAACGTGGCTCTCCCACTCGTCTACCGCGGAGTGCGCCGGGCGGCACGTCGTGACCAGGCCCGGGCCGCGCTGGAGGCCGTCGGGCTGGGACACCGCCTGGGGCACACGCCGAACCAGCTCAGCGGCGGCGAGCAGCAGCGCGTCGCGATCGCCCGCGCGCTGGTCGGTGAGCCGCGCGTGCTGCTCGCGGACGAGCCGACCGGCAACCTGGACACCGCCAACGGCGAGACCGTGATGGCCGTGCTGGAGGGGCTCAACCGCGACCGCGGCGTGGCCGTCGTCCTCGTCACCCACGACCGCGACGTCGCCGCCCGGGCCCACCGGCAGGTGCACATGCGCGACGGCGT
>JAABUL010005456.1_pt1 | contig 15822 bp, 15 predicted proteins | sample 5559151 | NCBI WGS metagenome assembly JAABUL01 (sample SAMN10711876, study PRJNA513368) | rock metagenome | isolation source: Antarctica rocks | place: Antarctica: Victoria Land, Pudding Butte sud | reverse complement strand
TATTTATATTTATATTATAATATACCTATTATAGTATTAATAGGTAAGAAATATACTTAGTAATTTATTAGACCTTTTAAGATCTTTAATTAAAATAGATATCTTACTTATTACCTTAATATTTTTATATTAATAAATATATAATATCTTTATAATAGCCTAGTTAAAGTTATATATCCTACCTAATTTATACTATTACTTATAACCTAAAGAGCCTTTATTAATATATATAAAAGGTAATATTAATAAGCTTAAGTTATATAAACTTAATAAGATACTTAATAAATACCTTATTTATAAAGGATAATAGAATACCTTATAAGATAAAAAGGTTATAAAGCTTAATATAATTAATAGATAAATATAAAGAAGTTATTAAATGTTATAGATTTAGTAGATAATTATAAGAAGATAAGTAGAAAATCTTAGTTACTAGAGCAGTAATATATAATACTATATACGGCGTCTTAAGGTAAAAACTTACTATTACTATTACTATTACTATTAGTTAATAAGGATATTAATATCTCTTTTTACTACTAGTATATTATTATAAATTCTACTTACTTTACTAAGTCTTACTAAGGATTTATCTTAGTAAGACGCTTTAACAGGCTTTCTATATTATAGATAGATAGGATAATTAATAAATATACCTCTAAATAGGACTATACCTAATACTTCCCTTACTCTTACCTATTTACTTATTTTAATTTAGATAGTATTAAAGATTATATTAATTATTATTATTAATCTAAAGGTATATCTTAAGTATATATTAATTTTATTAAAGTTAGAGTAAGAGCTTATTAAATATTAAGTAAAAGATTTTTCATTAATTTAAAAAAAGATTTTTTATATATACTTAAACCTTATTTAACTTTATATAAGTTAATATTAAGATTACTTATATATACTAGTTTAATATTATATAATAAGCTACTTAATTAATATCTTTTATTATAAAGTCTTTATTTATGAAATTAATATACCTATGTTTTATTCCTTTATAAATATATAAAGTAAGAATATTATACTTAAAGCTTATAAGTAAACTTATAAGTTCTTTTAACTTATTAATAATAATAAGGCTTAATATAAACTCCTTAATATATTTTATATTAAGGTAAGTATAAGAAACTAATATATATGAAAAATTAAGAAGAATATAAAGAATTCTTATAAATAGATAATTAAGCTTTATATAAGTTAAAGCCTTTATATTATTTAAATTTTATTATTAAGGTAATAATAATATATCTTCATAAATAAATAAGGAGTATATTAGATAAAAACATATTCATAGAGTAAAAGATATAAAAATTATTAATTAAATTAAGATTATTTATACTTATTTATATTTAATAAGCTTATAATTATAAGATATATTAAAGAGTTAATAATATATATTATATTATATTATATTATATTATTATAATCTAATAAGTTTATATAAGTAATTATATATTCTACTCCTTATAATCCTTCTTATAATAGTAGTAAATATTAGCTTAATTTATTAAATTATTATAGAATAGTAGAGTTAAACTACTTAAATTATAACTATATAAGCTTAATAGTAATATTTAATATATACGCTAAGATATTTAGCCTTATAATAAGGTTATAAGCTGAAACTATAATAATTACCTAATAAGATTGAAAAATAATAGCGTTCTTACTATCTATAATAATAGTATCTATTCTAACTAATTAGAGTATATCTCTTATACTACTTATAATCTCCTAAAGTATTATTATTATATACGTACTAGTATAGTAGTAATATAGGATAAATAGTAGTATAAAGTATATAACAAATTTCTAATATCTTAGTAGATTTTAGTCTAGCTAGTTCATAGTTAATTAGTAAGATATCTAAATCTAATATTATTTTTAATAGCTTAGTAGCGCTAGGCCTAATTTAGATAGTATTCTAGAAGCTTCTTATAATATATCTAGTATACTAGCTATAAGATATAGAGAGGCTAAGAGGTAAATATCTATTACTAAGAAGAGGTAGTACTATATTTTAGTAGTAGAATAGTACTATTATTATATAGGATTATTATTATAAGTAACTATCCTAAAGTACTATCTTCTTACTCTTTCTAATATCCTCCTCTTTACTAGGCTATAATTAGCCTATTACTCTAGGGCTATATATAGCCTATCCTTTATAGTATTAGATAATAGGATATAGTACTACTTATATAGCTTATAATAACTAATTATTAGTATATAAAAGGATATAGATTACTATCTTAGCTATTTCACTATAATTCTATAGTACTAATACTAGGAATTAAACTCGTAGACCTTAAGATTATAAGCCTAGCGTACTATCCTTGTACTATATTAGTATATAAGTATATATAATAATATACTAATTATTAGAACAGGATATTACTACTAATTATTATAGAATAGTAAAGTTAAACTACCTGAATTATAATTATATAGGCTTTATAGTAATATTTAATATATACGCTAAGATACTTAGCCCTATGATAAGGCTGTAAGCTAAAACTATAATATCTACTATTCTTACTACTACCTCCCTCTCTTTCTTATCCTTTAGTACTACTAGTATCTACTAGATCCTCCTAGCCTTAGCTATTCTTTATAAACCTTATAAGTTAATAAGTTCCTATTTAAAATAAAAGAGTATAACTCCTAGGATTATTACTTAAAGATAATAATATATCTTAAAGATCTTAAATAATAAGCCTTAAATAATAAGGTATATTATTTATAATTAGGTATTAAACTAATTCTTTTAACTTATTAATATATACTTTAAATAATTATATTATAAAGATAATAACTTCTTTAAAAGATAAAATTAAAAAACTTACTTTATATAACTAATATATTAGAATATAATAGAAAAATATATTAGTAGATAGATAAAAAGCTATTACATAAACTATTATACTAAGCCTAATATAGTATAGCTAGTATAAAGGTATTTATAAGAGTCTTCTATAAGGTAAGATATAGTAACTATAATAAATACTAGTAAATAAAATAATACTATTATCCTAATAGCTAGTACTTAGGACTAGAAAAGGAAGGTAAAAGTAATAATAGTAATAGACTAGAAACTAAAAGGTAAAATCCTAACTATTTAAGTAATATCTAATTAATTACTATATATTTTATTATAATCTTTAATTATATTAGTTATATTCCTTACAAGCTCTCTTTCTAATATTTAAAGATCTTCCTTAAGGTTATTATTCTTCTATCTTATTAGATATTTAACTAACTAATTATATTCCTAGTATATTTATAATTTATTAATTAATTTATCAATCTCCTACTTATCCTAGCTATTAATAATAGTAGGAACGACTAGCTAATATTACTTATATAAGTTATTACTAGAGTCTATTATAGGTTTAAGATATATAATTAAAATTATATTATAAATCTATATATTAGTTAGGAGATTTAGCTAATATATTAAATATTTAATAATTTTAATAATTTTAAAGGACTTAATAAGTTATTATTCAATTTTTTTAAGTTAGTTACTAATATATTATATATTTAATATAATTAGAGATTAATTATATCCTTTACTTTAAAGAATATTAGAGTATAATAAGTATTATAATAATTTATTAACTTAAGAGTAATAAAGCTAATTACATCCTTTATAGTAATATATATTAAGTAATATATATTTATAAAAATTAACCTTTTAATAAGGTTTATAAGATATATTAAGAGTACCTTATTAGGATTAATTCTTTAATATTAGAATATAAGGATAACCTTTTAAATAAAAGTAATAATTTATATCTTAATATATATAATAAAGTATAGAATAAATATAAGGGAGATAATATTCCTTTATAAAAGGATATTTATAAGGTAGAATATATTAATATTTATAATTAATAGGTAAAGATTTTAATATTTAAGATCTAATAATATTTATAAGAGATTTTAATAAAAAAGAGGAAGATTAAGATTAATATTAATTAAATTAAGTAAATATAAAGCTAAGTTTACTTTAATCTTTTAATAGTTATATAAATGAAAGAGTATTAAATAATAAAATAATAAAATAATATACTTAATAATTATATAAGATAATTAGATAAAGTAGATTAAACCTAGAATAATTATTTATATATTTAATATAAATATATAACTTAAATAAAGCTTAATAAATAAGGTTTTATATACTTAATAATTTAGTTTCTACTAGTAATATTACTATTATTAGGTCTTAAAGTAAAGGAGATAAAGATACTAATAAAGTTACTCTTTAAATATTAAGTACTAAGGATAGACTAATAACTTATAATAGTATAATTATCAATAGTATAACTTTCTTAGATTACTACTAAGGCTATTAAAATAGAGTTATAAGAGAGATTTTACTATTTCTAATACTAAGTAGCTTAGACTTACTAAGTTAGAATAAGCTTCTAAAGTAGTTATAGCTGAAAGTTATCTACTAATAGGTTTTATAGATAAGATAGACTACTTAGAAGTAGCTTTTTTATATAAAGGTATAATATAATATCTAAAAGATATTATAAAGTTAAAAAGATTTAATAACTAAGATATCTATAGCTTTATAATTATCTAATTAGGCTTAATATAGTTAATAAGTACCTTAGTAGATGTTTACAAGCTAATAGTACTATATTTTAGTAGTAGTAGATATAAGTATAGTATCCTATTAGTAGGAGAGTAAATCTCTATTATTCTATCTTTTATCTAGTATACTTAAGGTTATTAATTATATTTTAAAATAGATAATTATATTTTAATTTTTAAATCTACTATATAACTTAATCTAATATACTTCTAGATTAATATTATTCTTAATTAAATTACTACTAAGTCTATTAAGCCTATTACTTAGAAGTATAAGATTATAAATCTTATTAATGTAACATAAAATCTAATCTTAAATATAGGCGATTTAACTGAATTCTACGTAGGAGATAGAGGGACTAGATAATATTATTAGATTATATATAAGATAGATAGATTGATTTCATTTATAAGCCTTATAAGCTATATATATATATATAAAAGATAGCTATTAATTACGTAGCTAGGGCTATTAGGGGACTAGTATATTTCTAGGTCTCTAATATTATAATACTCCCTTATAAACCTAGGAAAGATACTCCTTACTATATATTATATATCTAGGAAGTAGACTTCCATCCTTACTTTATTTTTAGGATTCCTTTAGCCTTATTAAATCCTATTAAAAACCTTTATAAGAAAAGATAAAGAAGAGTATTAAGTTCTAATTAATATAAAATATTAATTAATTAGTTACTATAATAATATAGGTTTCAACTAATATTAATAATTTTTAAATAGTAATTAGATAATTATATATAATAGCCCTCCTTATAGGAAAACTATTAATTAGTATATTATTAATTATAAAGGCTAAAAAACAGGCTATTATATAATAAATAGGAGGATATTATATATCTAGATACGTAGAATTAGTATACAATATTAAAAGTAGATTATACTTCTTATAACTAGCCTTTTATCCTTCTAGGCTTATAACCTATTAAAATATATATAAGATAGATAGATTAATTTTATTTATAAGCCTTATAAGCTATATATATAAAAGATAGCTGTTAATTACGTGCCTAGGGCTATTAGGAGGCTAGTATATTTCTAGGTATCTAGTATTATAATAAATATAAGGCGTAGGCGGCGTATAATATATCTTATATAGGATACGCCTAGGTATTATAAGAAGGTTTTATAAGCGGGGTTTTTTAAAATTATACTAGTAATATAAGAATTAGGTATTATAGTTTACTTATTTATATGTTTATCTTAAATAAATAATCTATCTAGCGTTACGTATGAATTCTAACTCTACTTAAAGGTAGAATTTATTTAATATACGTCTTAATACTACTATAGTAAATTAACCGTGTTATTATAGTATATTAATTACTAAGACTTCTGCTAAGGTAACTATGGAGAAAGTATAGATTTTTAGTATATGGCCTAGGCTAATTATGCGAGTTTTCTCCCGCTAATGCCAAGACCGCCGCATGAAACTTATATACTGTTGTAATGGCACCAATCCATTAGATTCACCGACCCTCCTCCTCCTACGCCTATCGCAACCAGGTCTTGAGATCCTCACATCAAGCATGTCCTGGTCAAGAGTGCCCATCTGGCCTCCCGGTACCGAATGCGACCCATCTTCCCCAATCCTGGTCAATATCGGCGACCTCATGCAGTTCTGGACCAATAGACTGTTGAAGAGCACAGTCACGCAGTCATATTCCCAGAACATGAGAGAGAAGATCGATACGTAGGTTGTGTTTCCATTGAAGAATTTTTCCCCATATTAAGTCCGTTGCAAATTGGAAGATAAGTTTCGGGAGTATTGGCTTCCTCGCATGTGCCATAGGTGAACGTCATGTCTTGAGTTATTACTTACTCTAGTTCTGTCCAGAGCATAGCATACTCCTGCTGTCCACTGGAATATATCGAGATAGAGCCCGTACCGAGTGAGATAATCAAGGAGGGGAGCGTGAATGGCAGGGAGCAGGGCTTGTAGCTTAAGGCAAAAAGGGTATTGAAGAAAAGATTTCCTGAGGTCTATGGATGGAACCATAATCCTGCGTGTGAACAACGTCTTTCCATAGTAATGATCCATTAAAGGAGAAATTGAGCCACCTACTGTAACCGTAACCGTCTGCTCAAAAACTAACGGCAATCTACGTCAAATGTCAATTCAATGGAACATGGGGACGAATGACCTGAAGAACTCATATGGACCATCGCGCGCTGTGTAGAGGTGGGCGCTCACATCATGTTAAATACAATGTTCGTGACAAAAGAAAAATCCTTTGAAGCAGCCGGTAACAAATTGGACGTTCGCTGCAGCCACTCATACTCGCAGTGGCCTGACTATTGCAGTGAAGAGTATGCAGGAGGGTATACAGCCCACGACAAGCAGGTAAGTGACGCAGGTCAATGCAAGTCTGACTCCTGCTCCCCAGGAGCGCAAAAGACACGCTATGAAAGGCAGTGATGCCCGTGAGGATTTCGTGATGATTTTGCCGAGTAAGATGCGTCGTGAGATGGTACGAAATGCAAAGGCGACTCGCGGTGCGTGGTATAGCGTGAGGCTGCCGTGTATGAGGGAAACGTGCGTAGTAAGGGGAAGACCAGGGGAGGCTAAACGATCTTCCTTCGACAAGGCGCGGAACCTAGGGAAGTGCCGTCCGCACGAAGTTGATGCCGCCAAATATTGGAGATGAATTGAATACAGCCGAATAGTCCAAGAATCATGGGAATGTCAAAATCATTGTGTGGCGACCTGGCACCAATGTCCTAAGATTCGTTTAAAGTCAGTATCTCAGTATCTCTCATTACGCTGTGGAGAGGGACGAACGTACGGTGGAAAATCCAAGCGTTCTTTTGACATTCCTTGCTACAGTATTTCGTACGGCGGCAGCGACGACATTTGGCAAATTGGCGCGTCCACTGCTCCCATCTTCCGCACTCATAGTACGCACACTGGCGAATGCCACCCCGAGCATCATCCTTCCGACATAGGTTGCGCATCACGACACCAGCCCAGTGCTGCATATCTTGCGAATGATGCCGAACAGTAAATTTCTCTACTAAAGGAAATATGTTGAAGTCGTCGGGAAGCAAGTACTCTTCTTCTTCAGGTTCATCGATTTGCAAGCATTCGCTCGTAGAGCTGTCATCAAGGGCATTCAGATTTTTGCCGATCTTCAATTTGGGTACGAGGTGGGATTGTTGGAAATACGTCCTGAGATTGCAATATTTCGAAACGTAAGCGAGAAGCTGCAGCGACATTAGAACGTCCTCATCCCTGGGAGTAGCTGCTAAAACACCTGGCGGTGCCGATCGATCCAGAAGATAACGTGCATGAGTGTTCTGTGGCATAATTTGAGCTCCAGGATTGACCACGCTCATTGGCTGCGGAGCTTGGGCAAACCCAATGTTGTTGGTGGGAGTAACATTGGCGTTGATGATACTACCATCATTCGCCGACTGGTGATTTATGTTAAAGGTCTCTGTCTCTTGGCCTTCTGAAACATTTGGTGCTGTAAGACCAAGGGTTGTGGCTACGGCATCAAGCATTGGATCTGGGTCTTCAGCTTCTTGTATGTCAACAGTTGGATGAACATCAATCATCGGCTCATCGAGATTTTCATTTGCTGCTGATGTCTCGGAGGCTGCTTCATCAACGTTGGCGTCGTCAGAGTCGCCGGAATTAGACTGTTGCTGGCGAACTGATGGGCGCCGTCTCTCCCTTGTGCTGTGTGTGGTGGAGCGAATGGTCGGAGCGCTTGGTGTAGTTGGAGATTCTGGCTGCGAGGTAATGCCCGTCTGTAGAGCAGGCACAGCAGGTAGCATGGACGATGGTAGTCGGTCAGCATCGCGCACAGGCCGAAGAACAAACCCTTCGCCAGCATCCATCGAAGGGGTAGCTGCGCCTGTCGACTGCATGGACATATGTCGGCTTCCGCTGCCGTTCCCACTATGAGTATGACTATGATGTCGGCCATCTTGACTCCTGTGGTGGTAGTGGTGGTGATGGTGGTGGTGATGGTGGTGGTGGTGGCGGTTAGTATTGGTTCTTTCTTGAGGCGAACTCATTGCAAAGTGTGGCATTGTTGGCGTGAGATCCATGGGCGTCACGTCTGAGGATTGAGTAGCAACAAGTGTATCGAAGGTGGGCGGAGTTAGTGACTGTGGTATTTCAATTGATGGAGGAGGATCGTGGCGGCGGAACGGTCTACTTTCCGAAGGGGTATTGCCTCGGTCATGGAAAGTCTGGCGTTCAAAAGAGCTTCTGGGAGCAGTTCTGGTGTTCTGCTGATTTGACCGCTGTTGGAGTATCTGCAGAGATCTGCGTCGATTGATCGCCTCACTTTCGGCCTTCTCCCGACACTTGTTGATAACCTGTATGTAGTTGTCCAGTATTGTGGCAATGACTGGTACCATGTCCGCTTCCACAACCCTAGTTCGAACGCTTTCCGAACCACGCACACCAATATTAACCACGCATTGAAAGGCTAAGTTCCACTTCCACATTTCCATCATTTCCTGGCTCCTGCCCTGTTTCAATATGCAAACCAGCCTTTCCACACCGCCATCAATTGTGAGTATATCGCGAATCCGGGCAGAGGAGGTTGTCAGGTAGGCAAGATGGTTCAGCGAGTTGATCAAAGGCAATGTTGATGTGCAATCAAGTGCTCGACGATCGTACAAAGCGGTGGTGATTCCCACGGACGCCTTGTTAACATTGGGAATGCTGAAGTTGACTTCCCTCATATTTAGAGGCTTCAGCTAGGCCTTGTAAGAATAGCTCGAGACGATCCTGATTCGTGTGGTCGATAGGGCGCTGGCGTTGGATGAGTCTTTTCGAAGCGAGGTGTCGAGAAGGTCGCGAAGACTGAGTATGGAGGAGAGCAGGAGCCAGCCACCAGCTCCAATAACTGTGTTAGGTAAAGCGAAGGCTCAGAAGAAGAGTGGTATACGACCAGCGGCCGACGATTCAGGCCAATTGTGCTGCCATGTCCAGAGGGGGGGACAGCCGCGATGATCAATAAGCAGAGAGACGGTAATGGCGAGCGCCTCTTTTATGCTAAGCAGTCAGCGCAAACGGCGCAAAGACCGGTATCGGTTTTGATGATGATCAATATTGATTCGGAGAATGTCCGTTGACTCTACTGACGGTGAAAAGAAGAAGGAAATGCAGTGCCGCGAAGGGTCGAGGACTTAATTGCGGTAGCCCTCTTGGCGACTTGCCCCCCTCGATCAACAAAGAAACGTATTTCAACGACCGAGGGGACGGGGTGATTACCCTTCTCACCATGGGATGTCATAGACTGACAGGGTGGACTATTGGCAAAGGATCGTGACACTGGTGAGATGCTATGATCGAGCACAAGGTCAAGTAGATAGCATTTGTGTACGCTCTTGTCTGCGTTTCGGATTCCCGTTTTCGGCGTGGGGATTCATCCACCTACGCAGTAGTTACAGCCGCACAATCCATACGTTAACAGTTGTTCTGCTTTTGCCCAGACCCGAATGTAACGACTGGGTGGGTGTGGATCGGAGGTCTTCTTTCCAACAAGCCCAACAGCACACCATCCTACGAGCAGTCTTGTGGTGCTGGTCATGGTCTTCACTGAGGACTCCCTCAATAGAGATACATCATATGGACCTTGGGTATCAATCAATTCGCTACTGGCAACCGCATCCAGATTCTGCTGTACATGTGAGGTTTGTGATTTAGATCGCCTCGGTACATCTCTACATCCAAAATTTGGTACTGAGACTGGCAGGCACCGAAATTGGCAGAGGAAGTCAGGTCTCAAACTAGCGGCGGTGTCCGGCAATGAAGGCAAATTAACGAACAGACGTTTCGATATCGCTCTGGGTCCGAGCCAAGAGCTTTTTGGAACGCGAACTTGTTGATTGAAGCCCTAGGCTTGACAGACCGATGCTAAATTCTTGTTTGCCTTCGCTTTTCTCATTCCTGCAGATTTGCTCAAGTCCAGTAACCTTATGGGCATTCACATACCCTCTTGGACCAAATAGCCTGTCACGCTATTTACTCCTCCTAGGATCCGAGAATACTGGGACATCTCTCTGGGGCGAAGTGCGAACAGTGAGTGAGACACGGGCCACTGCAGTTTTCATCTACTAACAAATTACATAGCACGGGAAGCTTCATCCTTACGTGGATAGGACTGGAAAGCTATAACATTCTGACCTCTGAAGTATGCTCCCGTAGTTGGAACTTGAGGGCCACTGGCTGGAACGTAGGTTGCACAAGCATGTTGGAGGTAGACTGTACCTCGAGAGGGCTGTCGTCGTTATTTTTGTTGCCTGGCAGTGCTACAGGCAAGCTGCGAGTATCAGGAGGAGTGACGGCCGAGACAAAAGCATGTCCGGAATATACGATATATCCGACCCTTTATTGGATGCTGGAAGTTTAGAAAAAAGCATTCGCTCTAAGAATGTTTTGCTAGCCGTTATTGCCACTGTTTCGCCTTGTCGGCTCCTAGTTCTAGTGTCTGTCCGCACAACACGCCATGGCAGTGACAAAGAACAGCAATGTAGTGTATGTCCAAAGCCCAGATCTATGGACCTTGATCCCTCGATATCAATGGAGACTCTCTCTCACGGTGTTCCACTGTGGCACGGAGGCTTGGAGGCTAGAAGGCGGCGGGTAAAGTAAAGTAGAAGAAGATGATCGCGGTCGGTGGAGCCATAGAGACGGCCTCAAGAAGAATTCGGAGAGCCTGCCCCCGGGTTGATGGTGGCCAATCTGCTGGTCACGCCCCAGCTAAATACTTAAGTCTCTATCGAGCTTCGTAGCGAAGTCGTGAATCGAGAGTCTCAACTCGCCTAGGAAAGCGCTGCGCCTTTTGGACGCTAGCCTTCTTAGCTCTTCCAGACCTTTCTCCAACTTCACCTATTACCGTCCCCCATCAACCAATTGGCGACTGTACGAAATCGTCGCCCACCAGCCTTGAGTTGATCTCATCACCCTCGAGTCTTATCCACCGACTCTTGGAACCTGCTTGGCTCTTAGTGGTCAAAGTCACTCGGCCTCATAAACCCGGTCGCGCTGGCCTTTCGAACCTCTCCCACCACTTCCGCTTTTCCTGGAATCAAACAATCACCGGCACTGCATTGATATAAACGGAAGAAAATCTCTGCGTCAGAGTGAGATCTCTCGACAATGTCCGCAGAAATGTCTGGGGAGCAGATGCAAGCCAAAATTGCGGCTGCAAGGCGAGATGCCGAGGGACTCAAGGACAAGATAAAGCGCAAGAAGGATGAATTGGCGGACACCTCACGTAAGATTAGAATCATTCCAGCAGGCCAGGCATTGCACTTTGTATCGGGAACCAAGAGCCGCCGGCGCTCCATGATGACACTAGCTAATGAATGTATACGACAACAGTACGTGGAGTGGCCCAGAGTAATACCGATGCCTTACCACGAATTGGCATGAAGGCCCGCAAAGTGCTCAAGGGTCATCTCGCTAAAATATATGCTATGCACTGGTCTACAGATCGAAGGCACCTGGTCTCAGCCTCACAGGACGGCAAGCTCATTATCTGGGATGCATACACCACGAACAAAGTCCACGCTATTCCTCTTCGATCCTCATGGGTGATGACTTGCGCCTATGCTCCTAGTGGAAATTACGTCGCCTGCGGTGGTCTCGACAATATCTGCTCTGTTTATAATCTCTCCTCGCGAGAAGGCCCTACCCGCGTTGCTCGAGAGCTCTCTGGACATTCCGGCTATCTTTCCTGCTGCCGCTTTATCAATGATCGTCGCATATTGACATCTTCTGGCGATATGACCTGTATGCTCTGGGATGTAGAGACTGGGTCCAAGGTCACCGAATTCGCCGATCACTTAGGAGATGTCATGAGCATTAGCATAAATCCGACAAATCAACACGTCTTCATTTCTGGAGCTTGCGATGCGTTCGCGAAGCTTTGGGACATCCGCACAGGGAAAGCCGTTCAGACATTTGCAGGCCATGAGTCAGATATTAACGCAGTACAATTCTTCCCCGACGGCCAAGCTTTCGGCACTGGTTCGGATGACGCTACCTGCCGGCTATTTGACATTCGCGCGGATCGGGAAGTAAACACCTACGCCAGCGACCAAATCTTATGTGGCATCACATCAGTCGCTTTTTCGGTCTCTGGGCGTTTGCTGTTTGCTGGATACGATGATTTCGAATGCAAGGTTAGTTGGAATGCTATAGGTGGAAGGCGGAAAATCCATAGAACGAAGATACTAACGCTTGCTCTCAGGTGTGGGATGTGCTTCGAGGTGACCGTGTTGGCAATTTGAATGGCCACGAAAACAGGGTCAGCTGCCTGGGTGTGAGCAATGACGGGATGAGCTTATGCACCGGATCTTGGGACTCGACTGTAAGTTCATCAATTGGCAGGGAGTCTATCTTTACCGAAACGAGCTGACAAATTTCCTCGACAGCTCAAGGTTTGGGCATGGTAATTCTCATATCGGTCTTGTCGTCGGTAGATCTTCGCTTTTGCATGTGATCCTATACAAAAGAGCGCTGGCCAACTCATCTACCCTGGATTCGACAAGACACAGGCTAACCAGAGCCTGGTTCGGTGAGAAATAGCCATGATCAATGTGAACCAACATGCGATTATGGGAGTCTCAGGCGGGATTCTGCGCGATCAGGGGATATAAATCGATGATACATGCAGGTAGATGGCTTGATGTTGATGCAACCTGTGTAAGCGAAGCGTTCCAGGAATTCCGAACGGTTCTACTGCCACATTTGGCATATGACATTTCACATTTCCTCTCTTGTCGACATTCAGACTTCTCGCGATCGACCACTGGCTTCCATGACTAGGCACCTGCGTCATCACAGCTTCCCCTGGCATCAAACATTCTCCTACGGTGGCGCTATTGGGACACCAGCAATGCCTCGTCCTATGCATGGATCCACCTCATTGTTTACACCCGGACCCGTCGAAGCCCCACAAAAAGGGTGGACGGGTGGTTCCGTATTGGCCCTCGGGCCTGCGAGACCTGAGAGCTATAAGGACAAGCTTGGACGAAGACATGGGTGGTAGCTGATACTGGAATGGTCAACCTGTCATCTCCATGCACCCTAATTTTTGCTGATCATCCATTCATCAAGGCATTGCGGTGTTCAATTGGGAAGGTAGACCGACGACACTAAGCCGGATCAAAATTCTTGTATTATGTTTCGTTGGTCACAGCGTTTTGATTGCAATCATCCTCTATATTGTTACTCTCTATTACCCCGTCGGCGAAGGAGCAGTGGGCAATTGTCTATAGCGAATCACTTCTCGTAAGATGTTTCATGTTGCATAGACAGTGCAAGGAAAACACGAAAGTCTTTTGGAAATGCGACATTGAACGGGGTGTCTAGACCATGTGACCGCTCAGTGCCAAAGCAGTTGAAAAGAGACATAGTGTCCTCCAGCGGTGGTGACAAAGCTCTCAAACGGTCAGAGCAAGCTTGTATGTGAGAAAGAATTGGATTAGATTTGGAGCAGTGAAGCTGAGAGTCGGAGGTGTGTGAGGTGCGAGGGATGGTGGGCTTTTTCTTCGTACTCCGTATACTCGATCGACACCTCGGTCCGGCCGACCTCTTGCTTCGTTGAGCCCCTATAACTACCCCGGTGTGAGTGTTCGACTGTGGCGCAGATGCCAAGGTGGGACGTACTCGTACTAGTACCGCAGATTGCCGAGTCGGGAGATCGGCGTAACAAGGATGTGAGTTGTGAGTTATGAGAAAGGAAATTGCAGGGCGAGAGATGAAACATGCAAGGATGACGACGCCAATCGGCGGGATTGCCAGATCGCATTCAAACATCCTTGCTGCCACGCGGTAGTTTCTATGCGCGTATGATGATTTGATCAAGTAAAGTAGCGAGTAGCGAGTAGCGAGAGCACACGCCAGGTTTGCCTTCTCGAGCATAAATCCAACTTCAACTTCAACCGCATTGACACATACATACTGCTCGCTGGCAAGTCTCACGAACCGGCACTCAACCACCCGAAACAGCCTGGTCCATCGACACGCTGAAACGCCAGGCTAGGTATCAACCAGCGCATAGGCTCGCGACTGCGGCGCCCTTGTGCACCGGCCCTCCCCCTGCTATGTCGACCTCCGCTCAAGACGAGTTCGATGCGCTCTACAACAACAACCAGGGCTCGAGATCCACCCGCCACCCAGACGACCGAGCAGACAAATCGGACTCGTCTGATAACGACAGCACCACCCTCAACGACGACGAGGACTCCCCAGACTTAGACGCCTCGGTTGTTATGCCTACTGCCACCTACCTTCCGACCGCCACCCAATTCGACGCCAATACCGGGCCCAAGGGTGTCATCGCAGACGCTCGCTCCTTCGAGACGGCCAGGAAAAGAAATCTTCGGCAGACACTCTACGCTTTTTCCAGCGGGCTTTCCCATTCAGGACCGACGAGCAAGAAGTGGAGAGAGAAAAGCAAGAGTCCCAGTCCGGACATCTCCGCCGACGAGGAGGAAGATGACTTTATGCGGAAGTGGAGAGCCAACAGGATCGATGAGCTGGTAAGCATGAATCAGGACATTAGGACCAGGCGGCAAAGTCCAAGTCAGAGGACATATGGATCTTTGATTACTGTTGATCCTATTGGGTACCTGGACGCTGTTGAGAAAGTACCATCGTATACAACGGTCGTTGTGCTGATATATGACGATGAGGTTGGCCCCCTTTTCCTAGACCATCCAATCACATTGCTGAATATCAGGAATCTAGTCTGCTATAAGTGGCCAAGTCGAGGACGCCCTCAAAGTCGTTGCACGCAATCACTCTACCGTACGCTTTGTCAAGCTGCACTTCTTAGATGCCGAAATGGATGAGATTGCGGCGCCGGGGATACTCGCATACAAAGCTGGTGAATGCTTTGCGAATCTAGTCTCCATCATCAATGAGATACCTTCTGGGAAGGATATCTGCTCGACGACAATGGAGGGCGTTCTACAATCGTACGTTTTACTAAGGGCATATACAGTATGGTACCGCTCTTCCGCAGTATTGCTGACACCATCCATCCAGACATAATATTCTGCTATGAACTCCCTTTTCACCGGTTCCATTACCTTTCTATCCCTGCGCATGTTGATGGGGCCTACTGCATTGCAAGGAGTCAACCCAATTCTGCTATGATACCATTTCCGCGGTCACGAAGTTCTCACGTCCTTTGTATGGCTCCATGT
>JAABUL010005455.1_pt1 | contig 15824 bp, 17 predicted proteins | sample 5559151 | NCBI WGS metagenome assembly JAABUL01 (sample SAMN10711876, study PRJNA513368) | rock metagenome | isolation source: Antarctica rocks | place: Antarctica: Victoria Land, Pudding Butte sud | reverse complement strand
CCTGCAGATGCTCGACAAGCTGCAGGCGATGCCGACACGCTGATGCACCCACCGAAGGGAGGCCCGGCAATCCGGGCCTTCTTCCCCGTCCCACCCAGAGGAGAACCACGATGAGCCATGACGCTCGAACCACGCACATCGGCCAGGTCACGGATGTGTTCGCCCACCGGTTCGTCGTGAAAACGGCCACCGGCAAGATCCTGGCCGACCTCGGGCCGAAAGGCGCCGAACGGTTGGCCGTGCGAGAAGGCGACCAGGTCGAGATGTCGGGCGAGACGAAGCCGTCCGAACTGAAGGTGCAACGCATCGCCAGGAACGGCGAGCAGCCCGTCAACATAGAGCACGGAAAGCACCGACCCGACCAACATGACATGCCGGTTCCGCATGAGGATCACGAGCACGCGGAAGCCGATCCCGCACCCGCCCTGCGCACCGTGGAGACCAACGGCTTCACGGTGCTGGGCGTCCCCCGGCGCAAGCCGAAGCATTTCGAGATCCTCGGCCGCGACAAGGCCGGCGACCTCGTCGAGATGCACGTCGAACTCGACGGCACGCTGCGCAAGACGAAGCCGGTCGACCAGGAGGATGGCAAGTGGAAAGCCGAGATCGCGCAATCCGCGTGATCAAATCGTTCCGGGGCGGATCCAGGAACAACGACCATCTTCAACCATTCATGGGCTGCCCCATGCGTCATCCTCGGAGCACGATGTGAGCGCGCAAACCGCTTCGAGGACGGTCGGCACGGGAACGGGCTTGTGGCCCCTCGAATCCCTGAACTTCTTCATGGCCGACATGCAGGCCGGCATCGGACCGTTCCTCGGCGTGTTCCTGCTGGCGCACGGCTGGGAATCGGGCCTCATCGGTTCGGTGATGACCATCGGCGGCGTGGCCGGCATGCTGATGACCGCACCGGCCGGGGCGCTGGTCGATGCAACGGCGCGCAAGCGCGCCTACGTCATCGTACCGGGTATCTGCACGGTCGCGGCCTCGACCATCATCCTGCTGTCGCAGAGCTTCTGGCTCGTCAGCCTGTCCCAGGTCGCGACCGCGGTGGCGGGGGCGGCGATCGGCCCGGCCGTGAACGGCATCACGCTCGGCATCGTGCGCCAGGCCGGCTTCAACCGGCAGGTCGGGCGCAACCAGGCGTTCAACCATGCAGGCAATATGGTGGGAGCCGCCTTGTCGGGCGTCCTGGGCTGGCGGTTCGGCCTGACGGCGGTGTTCTGGCTGGCGGCAGCCTTCGGCGTCCTGTCGATCGCGTCCGTCCTGATGATTCCTCGCAGCGCTATCGACGACGGCGCCGCGCGGGGGCTGAAGGACGACGGCAAGGAGGGTGCTGCAGCGAGCGGCTTCCGCGTGTTGCTGGATTGCAAGCCGCTGCTCATCCTGGCGGCCGCACTCGCCTGTTTCCATCTCGGCAACGGCGCCATGCTGCCGCTCTACGGCCTGGCCGTAGTGGCCGAGAAGCAGGGCGACCCGGCCAGCTTCGTCGCCATCACCATCGTGGTGGCGCAGGCCGTGATGATCGCGGCATCGCTCGTCGCCATGCGCCTGGCCGAGAGGCGAGGCTACTGGCTGGTGCTCTTGATTTCGTTCCTGGCGCTGCCGGTCCGCGGTCTGATCGCAGCGCATTTCATCAACCGGTGGGGCGTCTACCCGGTGCAGATGCTCGACGGCATCGGCGCCGGGCTGCAGAGCGTCGCCGTGCCCGGCCTCGTGGCGCGCGTTCTGAACGGGACGGGCCGGGTCAACGTCGGGCAGGGCGCCGTCATGACGGTCCAGGGCCTCGGCGCGTCGCTGAGCCCCGCCATCGGCGGCTGGATCGCGCAGGACATCGGCTACGGACCGATGTTCACGATCCTGGGCTGCTTCGCCTTCGGCTCGATCGCGCTCTGGGTCGGCTTCGGGTCCCTGCTCAAGCCCGCCTGCGCGGGGACGCCGGACGGGCGCGCCACGACGCCAACCCCTGCCGGAGCCGCCGCGTGACGACCATCGACGACGACCGCGGCCGCGAAGCCGGCAACGCGAGCCACGCCGCTTCCGTGGGCGCCTGGCCGGAGAACGGCATCTTCGGAACCCAGCTCGGCCCCAACCGCAACGGCAAGCCGTCGTCCTGACATCGAGCCCTCTCTCCCTCATCGAAAGCTCGATCATGTCGCCCAACGTGATGATCTGGACGATCACGGCCCTCGGCACGGCCGGCGTCATCCTTCGCCCGATGGGGTGGCCCGAGTTCATCTGGGCCGTCGCGGGCGCGGCCCTGCTGTGTGGGCTGCGCCTCATCTCGCTCCCGGACGCTCTCACGGGGGTCGGCAAGGGTGTCGACGTCTACCTGTTCCTGACCGGCATGATGCTGCTGTCCGAGACGGCGCGGGAGGAAGGTCTGTTCGACTGGCTTGCGGCGGTCGCCACCAAACGCGCCAAAGGGTCCGCCACGAAGCTGTTCCTCTCGATCTACGGCGTGGGAACGATCGTGACGATCTTCCTCTCGAACGATGCCACCGCGGTCGTGCTGACACCGGCCGTGGCGGCGGCCGTCAAGACCGCGAAGGCCGAACAGCCGCTGCCCTATCTGCTGATCTGCGCCTTCATCGCCAATGCGGCTTCCTTCGTGCTGCCGATCTCGAACCCGGCCAACCTGGTGATCTACGGCAGCCACATGCCGCCGTTGCTGCAATGGCTGCCGCGCTACCTCCTGCCCTCGGCGCTGTCGATCGCGGCCACCTACCTCGTGCTGCGGTGGACGCAACGCGACGCCCTCGCGCAGGAGATCGCGGCGGATGTGTCCGTGCCGACCCTGTCGGGCGGCGGCAAGACGGCGGCGCTCGGCATCGCCGCGACCGCGATCGCGCTGCTCGCCGCCTCCGCCATGGACGTGCAGCTCGGACTTCCCACCGCCATCGCGGGAGCCGCGACGGCCGTGGTCGTCCTGATCCGCGACAGGAAGGCACCCTGGGACATGCTCAAGGGCATCTCATGGGGCGTGCTGCCGCTCGTCGCCGGGCTTTTCGTCCTGGTCGAGGCGCTCGACAGGACCGGGTTGATCGCCAGGCTCAGCGCCGTCCTGCACGACGAGGCGGAGCGTTCCGCCACCTGGACGGCATGGGGCGCCGGTACGACCATCGCGGTCGCCACCAATCTGATGAACAATCTGCCGGCCGGCCTCATCGCCGGCAACGCCGTGCAGGCCGCTCATGGACCGACGGCGGTGACCAGCGCGGTGCTGATCGGCGTCGACCTCGGGCCGAACCTCAGCGTCACCGGCTCGCTCGCCACCATCCTGTGGCTCACGGCGTTGCGCCGCGAGAGGCAGAGCGTCGGCGCCGGTGCCTTCCTGAAGCTGGGCATCCTGGTGATGCCGCCGGCGCTCCTGCTCGCGATCGCGGCCGCCCTCCTGTTCCAATGAACGCCACCAACGACGGAGACGACCATGCAAGGCATCGGCGCAGCCTGGCTCTACCCCATCATCCTGGTCGCGGGGGCGCTGCAGGCCTGGGGGCCGCCGATGAACGGTGCGCTGCGGAACGCCCTCGCCAACCCGTGGCTCGCGAGCCTCGTGTCGTTCCTCCCCATCGTCGCCTTTCTGGCGGTGCTGATGTTCTGCATGCCGCGCCCGCTGCCGACGGTCGAGGGCGTCACCGGCATGCCCTGGTGGGCGCCGCTCGGCGGCCTCGTCGGCGCGCTGGCCGTGGTGGCCGGGCTCTTGTTCGTCGACAAGGTCGGCGCCGGCGCCTTCGCGGGGCTCACCATCACGGCCAATATCCTGATGTCGCTGTTCATCGACAAATACGGCTGGTTCGGCATGGAGGTGCATCCGCTCGGCGGCGGGCGCATGCTCGGGGCAGCGCTGATGGTCGGCGGCATCGCGCTCGTCGCGAAGTTCTGACCGCTCGCTCGACCGCCGGTCCGTATAGGTCCCCGTCGTGAAGCCGACCCGAGACGATCGCCTCCTCGCCGCTCGAGGCCCTCCAGGCGTCCCACCTGCGCCGGCGCCCCGCCCCGTTGCGGCGAACGGGCGGCAACGAGGCAACGCGTCAGCATGCCACCTTGCGCCCGCTGGAGCGTTGGAGTGGTAGGGTCGAGGACGCCGCCGGGCGCCCCCTGACCCGAAGGAGCGGCCATGAACACCAGCGACATCTTCGCCATGCCGGACCCCGCGCCGGTCGGACCCGCGCCGGGCGATCCCCCGATGCGGCCCACCCCGACCGAAGTGCCGTCGCGTGACCCGCTCGGCATCCCGCAGCCCGGCCCCGACGTGATCGACCCCGGGGTCGGCATGCCGGGCATGCCCGGCAACCAGCCCGGCATGCCGGGTGCTCCCGGCATGCCGGGCTCTCCGGGCGGTCCCGGCATCATCTGATCCGTCCGGGAGCCGGCCGCCGTCATGGTGGGCCGGCCCCCCTTCAGCTGCCCTCGCGGCGGCGCCTCCGCCCGGTGCCGGCCGCGCGAATCTTTCGGGCAGCAGGCGCGAGACGCGGAACACCCGAGGCCCGTCCGCAGACGGCATAATGACCCCTGCGGCCGGCGCATGGTCCGAGATCATCTCGCGGCACATGCCGCAGGGCGCCACGATCGTCGGTTCGACGCCGGCAGCCGTGCAATAGACCGCCACGCCCGCGCGGGTTCGTAGCGCGCAGCCGACGACGTGCCGGTGGGGCTCGAAGCGGGCCATGATGAGGGACCGGGCGACCGCGACCAACGCGGCATCGGAAGCGCGCAGCATAGGGCGAGCGTAGCATCGCGGCCGATCGGCGCACAACGACCGGTCGCGGGACCGCTTGGGCAACGCGGTCGCGTCGACGGCCAGGCACGCCGGCCCTTGCGCCCGGCGCCCCATCCGGCATAGTTCATCACATCATCGTCGGGGTGCCCGGACCGAACCGGGCTGAGAGTCTTCGTGAGCCGAAGGCAACCCGTGGAACCTGAACCGGATCATGCCGGCGGAGGGAACGACACCATGGCGCAGGCTGGCGCGACGGCGCGAGGGCGATTGGGGGACGGTGCGGGGCTCGGGCCGAAGCGCCGCGGCGCCGCGCCCGCCCGCTGGGCTCGCGGCCGCTGGGCTCTCCGTCGCTGGCCCTGGGCCGCGATCCTCACCGGAACGGGCGCGCTCGCGGCTTGGGAGGGGCTGGTGCGGGTGCTCGGCACCCCGGCCTATATCCTGCCGCCGCCGTCGCGCGTCGCCCTCACCCTGGTGACGCAGGCCCCGCTGCTGTGGCGCGACGCGCTGACCACGGGGGCCGAGATGCTGGGCGGGCTCATGCTCGGCACGCTCGGCGGCATCGCGGTGGCGCTGGTGATGGCCCAGTCGCGGCGCCTCGAACAGGCGTTGGGACCGCTGCTGGTGGTGGCCCAGGCCCTGCCGGTCTTCGCCATCGCGCCGCTGCTCGTCGTGTGGTTCGGCTTCGGCGTGGCCTCGAAGCTCGCCATGGCGGGGCTCATCATCTTCTTCCCCGTGTCGACCAGCCTGTTCGAAGGACTGCGCCGCACCGACGAAGGCCTGATCGATCTTGCCCGCCTCAACCGCGCCAGCCGGCGCGACACGCTGCTCATCATCCGGCTGCCCGCCGCCCTGCCGGCCTTGGGCGCGGGCCTCCGGGTCGCGGCCGCGGTGGCGCCGCTCGGCGCCGTGGTGGGCGAATGGGTCGGCTCCTCGTCGGGGCTCGGCCTCGTCATGCTGCACGCCAATGCCCGGATGCAGACCGATACGGTCTTCGCCGGCCTCACGATCCTGGTGGTGTTCTCGCTCGCCCTCTGGGCCGCGGTCGGCGCGCTGACGCGCCGCCTCGTGTTCTGGGCGCCCGACACGCTCGCCGACCTTCCCCGCCCCGGAGACCTTTGATGCGCAGCCTCGCCCTCGCCGCCACCCTTCTGCTCGGCCTCTCGGCCGGCCTGGCTCCGCCGGCCCCCGCCCGCGCGGCCGACGCCGTACCCGCACCCGTGGCGCCACCGCCCACGTTGCCAGCAACCCAGAAGGTGACGCTGCTGCTCGACTGGTTCGTGAACCCGGTCCACGCCGCCATCGTGGTGGCCAGGGAGAAAGGCTTTTTCGCGCGGGCCGGACTCGACGTGTCCTTCGTCGAGCCGGCTGATCCGTCCATGCCGCCCAGGCTGGTGGCGGCCGGGCAAGGCGACATCGCGCTGACCTACCAGCCGAACTTCTACCTCGACGTCGCGGCCGGCCTGCCGGTCCAGCGCATCGGAACCTCGATCGCGACGCCGCTCAACACCGTGATGGTGCTGGCCGACGGACCCATCAAGTCGCTCGCCGACCTCAAGGGCAAGACGGTGGGCTATTCGGTGGCGGGATACGAGACCGCGCTGCTCGGCACCATGCTGGACAGCGCCGGCGTGAGCCTCACGGACGTGAAACTCGTCAACGTGAATTTCGCCCTCACCGAGCCGCTGCTCGGCGGCCAGGTCGACGCGGTGGTCGGGGCCTACCGCAACGTCGAGTTCTACGAAATGCAGTTGGCCGGCCATCCGGCCAGACTGTTCTTCCCCGAGGAGCACGGCGTGCCGCCCTACGACGAATCGATCTTCATCACGACCGTCGAGAAGAGCCATGCTGCTTTCGTTCGCCCCTTCCTGGACGCGGTCGCGGCGGCGCAACTCTATATCCTGGATTATCCCGAGGACAGTTGGGCCGCCTTCGTCAAGGCCTATCCGAAGCTCGACGACGCGCTCGACAAGGCCGCCTGGGGCGCCACGATCCCGCGCCTGGCGGCCGATCCCGCCGCCGTCGACGCTCAGCGATACGCCGCCTTTGCCGAATTCATGAAGCGCAAGGGGCTCATCGACCACGTCGAGACGCTCGACCGCTACATCGGCAAGTGAGGCTTCGGCCGAGATCTCCAGCTTGAACTCGATCTGTTCCGGAACTTCGTGCTGGACGGTCTTTTCCTGATCGGCCACGCGGGTTACCAGATCGTCGACCCACCGCAACAGCGCGACGGCGCCTGAGCACCACGCGAGGACGTCATGGCGAGCATCGACGGCAAGGTCGTCGCGATCACGGGCGCGAGCAGCGGTATCGGCGAGGCGGCGGCACTCCTCTTGGCCGAGCGCGGCGCGAAGCTCGTCCTTGGCGCACGCAGATCGGATCGTCTCGCGGCTCTCGCCGAGCGTATCGCGGGAGCGGGCAGCGAGGCGGTCTATGCGCCGACCGACGTCAAACGGCGCGACGATCTATCGGGCCTCGTCGCTTTGGCCTGCGAGCGCTACGGCCGGCTCGACGTTCTCGTCAACAATGCCGGGGTCGGGCCGATCTCCCCGCTGGACGACCTGCGCGTCGCCGAGTGGGAGGAGATGATCGACGTCAACATCAAAGGCGTCCTCTACGGCATCGCGGCAGCCCTGCCGGTGTTCCGCCGGCAGGGGTTCGGGCATTTCGTCAACATCGCGTCGACGGCCGGTCTGATCACCAGACCCAACATGGCGGTCTATTCCGGCACGAAATTCGCCGTGCGGGCCATCTCCGAGGGTTTGCGCCAGGAGGCCGGCGACAAGCTCCGCGTGACGATCGTCTCGCCCGGCTTCGTTCACACGGACTTCGTGGACGCGGTGACCAATCCGGAGGTGAAGGCCCAACTCGAAGCCTTCCGCGACAAGGTCGCGATCCCGCCGGATGCGATCGCCCGCGCGATCGCCTTCGCGATCGAGCAGCCGGCCGATGTCGACGTGGGCGAGGTCGTGGTCCGGCCCACGGCGCAGGGGTGACGCCGCCCGGGACTGCCGGGCCGATCGTCTATCCGGCCGCTTCGATCAACTCGATGTCCTTCTTGAGCAGTGTGTTGACGAGTTCGTTCAGCGATATGCCGCGCGCCTCGGCTCGCGCGGCCAGAAACGTGAGAACCTCAGCGTCGAGATGCACGGGGGGCGTCAGCCCCACACCTTGGCTGAAAAACCGGCCACGTTGCGCTTTGGAGAAGTCGTATTCGTCCTTCATGTGTCCTCGCGGTATCGCCGCGCCTCCCTGCGGGTAGGACGCCGGGCCGAGATGATACGAACCGCGACGCGATCCGCGTCAAGCTCGGTCCAGGAATGAACGAGGAGACGGAGACCCGTGGCAGTGGCGCCCAGGGTGATCCAACGATCCTCGCCGACACTGCCATCATCGTCGAGGAGCGACAAGGCGAGCGGATCTACGAAGACCAGCATGGCTTCCTCGAATCGGACGCCGTGTTTCCTGAGATTGCTCGCAGCTTTGGCCGGATCCCAATCGAAGATGATAGTGGCCGTCATGACTCGCCCTGGTGCACTGCGTTCGGCATCACCCCTTGGTGCGCAGCGTCGAGCGCCCGCCGTCGACGCCGATCACCTGGCCGGTGATCCACGCGGCATCCGGACCCAGCAGGAAGGCCGCGAGCCCGGCGATGTCGTCGGCCTCGCCGAGCCGCCGCAGCGCGTGGGTCTCGGCCACGGCCTTGGCCAGGGCTTCGTTGCGGGTGAGGGCTTCGGCCAGTGGCGTGCGGGTGAGGGACGGCGCGATGCAATTGACCCGCACCTTGGGGGCGAGTTCGGCCGCCAGCGCCAGCGTCAGCCCTTCCACCGCGCCTTTGGCCATGCTGACCGAGGCATGCGCCGCGAAGCCCTGGCGAACCGCCACGGTCGAGAACAGCACGACGGACGAGCCCTCGACCTGTTTCAGGCTCGGCGCCGCGGCCTTGAGGGCGAGCGCGGCGCCGAGCGCGTTGACGCGCCAGTCGCGCTCGAAATCGGCCTCCGTCAGCGCGCCGATCGGCTTCAGATTGATCGTGCCGACCGCATAGACGAGGCCTGCGAGTCCGCCGTCCTGGGCCGCGGCCGCCACGGCCGCAGCGATTGCCGCCGGATCGGTGACGTCGGCCAAGGACGACGGCGCGCCGATGTCGCGCGCCATCGCCGCGAGCGTGTCGCGGTTGCGGCCCACGAGGTGGAGCTTGTCGCCCCGCGCTGCGAGCCGCCGTGCGACCGCGGCGCCGATGGCGCCCGTGCCGCCGAAGATGATGATGGATGACAAAAGTCCTGCCTTTCCGGCCCTGTCCGATAGGCTTGAACCTGTCTGTCGATGGGCTGAAATCAAGGCATGGAGCCATATGGCGCAGGCCGCGGGCGGTATCGGGATCCATGCGCCGCGCCCGCTCGACTACCCGGCGGCTCTTACGGGCCTTCGAGGCCTCGTTCCCTCGAAAGAGCCGGGGGCTTCAGCGGCCCAGCCAGCCGACGATGCGGCGCGCCACCTCGGCGATGTCGGCCGTCTTGCGGGCGTAGCAGAGCCGGACGAAGCCCTCGCCGGCCTCGCCGAAGGCGGAGCCCGGCGCTACCCCGATGCCGGCCTCGTCGATGAGCCGCATGGCGAGCGTGCGGCTGTCGGCGGCGTCTTCCAAGCCGCAGAACAGGTAGAAGGCGCCGTCCGGCACCGCGAAGCGTATCCGTCCGGTGGCGTCGAGCGCCGCCGCGAGCGTGTCGCGGTTGCGGCGGGCGCGGTCCACCTGGTCCCGGACGAAGTCCTCGCCGCCCTCGATGGCCGCGACGGCGGCCCGTTGCGTCGGCACCGGCACGCCGGAGGTCGAATATTGCACCAGGCTCTCGATCCTGACGCCGAGTTCGGGCGGCGCCTCCAGCCAGCCGACACGCCAGCCCGTCATGGCCCAGTTCTTGGAGCAGGTCTGCACGAACATCACCCGGTCGTCGGACCGCATGACGTCGTGGAACGAGGGTGCCCGCCCATCCGGGGCGCCGGCATAGAAGAAGCGCCCGTAGATCTCGTCGGCCACGATCCACAGCGCGTGGCGGCGCGCGAAATCGAGCAGGGCCGCGACCTCCTCGGGCGTCGCGGTCCAGCCGATCGGGTTCGAGGGCGAGTTGACCACGAGGGCCCGGGTTCGCGGCGTCACGGCCCGCTCGAGGTCAGCGATATCGAGGCGCCAGCGGCCGTCGGCGCCATGGCCCGAGAAGCGCATCGGGCATTCGACGGGCCGGGCCCCCGTCGCGATCAGGGCGCCGGCGAAATTGGGCCAGGCCGGGGTCGGCACCAGCACCTCGTCGCCGCCGCCCGCCACGATGCGGATGGCGATCTGCAAGGCCTGCATGCCGCCCACCGTAACGAAGAAGCGTTCCGGCCCGAAAGGCAGGGGCGCATCCGCGAAGGGGCGGCCGTAATGGGCCGTCATGTAGCGGGCGATGGCGGAGCGCAGCTCCGGGATGCCGCCCTGGTAGGTATAGAAGGTCTCGCCCGCCGCCATGGCGCGGGTGGCGGCGTCGCAGATGAAGGCCGGCGTCGGCAGGTCGCCCTCGCCGACCCAGAGCGGGATCAGTCCCTGACGGCCGAGCCCGTAGGTGAAGACCTCCTCGATGCCGCTGCGCGGCAGCCCCGTGACCTCGGGCCGGACGTGGTCGAGGATGGATGCCGGCGGGGCCGCGACGCTGGACGGTCCGGCGTGGGAGGGGGCCTGCTCGACTGTCATGCGCTTGGATCTCACGGCCCGGCTTTCGGAAGCGGGACCTTACGCGATTCCGGCGCTGCCTTCGACCCCGGTCGTCGGGTCCGGAGAGGCTGCGCACAGCCCCGAGGTCCGTGCTCTCGCGTCAGAACGGATAATAGCGCAAGCTCGTGAGCACGACGTTCTCGTCGGTTTTCGGCGCGCCGCCGACAGTGGCCGAGAAGCCGGTTCGTTGCGTGTAGGAATATTGCGCACCGGCGCGGAGCTGGCCGTAGTTTCCGTTGTAGATCGTATCCCAGGCGCCGATCGTCGCCTGGCGCACGGACCGCGTGTTGCCCGTGCAGGTCGGGGTGGAGCCTTCGATGCCGCATCCTGCGTTCGAGTTGGCCGGGTTGCCGTACCCGTAATTGACCCCGCCCACCGTGCCGAAGGACCGGCGCGAGTCCTCCTCCATCCCCGCATAGGCGTAGATGTCGAGCTGAGGCAGCGCGTGGAAGGTGGCGCCGGCGAGCAACAGCGTCTCGGGTATGGGTTTCACCGTCCCGCCGGAGTTGACCGTGATGTCGGGCAGCTGGGACGTGCCGTAGCGTCCGAGACCGGCGCCGACCGCGCCCGAGAACTGCACGTCGAGCGTCTTCGGCAAGACCGGGATCAGGACGCCGCCGCCGCCGCCACCGCTGACCACGTCGGCGTTGTGGCCGTTCTCGCGGCTGTAGAAATCACGTCCGATGCCGAAGCCCTCGACGTGGATCGCGCGCCCGGCGACGGTCGGATCCCAGGCCACTTTGCCGACTACGTCCGGCACATGGTTGAGCGACAGGGAGTTGGCCGAGTTGAAGAGGCCGCCGCCCGTGGCGGCCTGGTTGTACGTGAAGTTCGCCGGCAGCGTGCCGGATTCCGTCGTCTGCGGATTCTCGACCGACACGCCGGCCGAGACGTTGTTCGCGAAATCCTTCGTCACGCGCACCTGAGGCTGTCTGGCCCAGACGAAACCGGGCACGTATTGGGCGTCGATGGTGAGCGGGATGTTCTCCTTGCGCACCTCGAGACCCTTGGCGAACATGGTGGCCAGCGACCAGGTCTGGCCGGCCAGGACGTGGACGCCGAGGTCGCTCTGATCCACCGTCGCGTAGAGATGGCGGACACGGGGCGTGTAGGAGTTGCTCTCGTTGGAATTCGCCGTCTGGGCGGCGCCGAGGAAATCGAATTCGCCGTAGGCCGACAGGTGCGTCGCCGGATCGACGTTCCCCTCGACCAGGCCGGAGACCCGGCTCTGCCGGGCGGAGAAGCGGAATTCCGAGGTCCGGCTCGCCCGGTTCTGCCGGAACGGGATGGCGCCGTAAGGGGTATCGACGTCGGCCGCCATGTTGCGCGAGCGGAACACGCTTTCGAGGGCCAGGAAGCCACCCGGCGTGAAGGTGATGCCTTTGTAGCAGAGCTTGTTGGGCGGGCAGACGGCCGCCGCGAGGAGCGGCAGGGGTCCCTTGGTCACGACCTGCGTACCCGGGCCCTGGGGTGCCGGCGCTTGCCTGGTGGCGCGCTTCTCCTCCCGATGCTGCTGCTCCTGCGCCGTGACTTTCGCTTCGAGGCGGCGCAACTGGGCCTTCAGAAGCGCGATCTCGGCGGCGGTCGACGCATCGGCCAGCGCTTCCGAGGCGCCGAACATCAACAAGAGGCAAGTCGCTGCGCAAGTCGAGAGGAGACGAGTTCTGTTACGCATGGCCGGACACTCAATCCCAAGGCTCGTTGATGTCCGGACGCTAGAAATCACGCGTGACAGCTGGATGAAACCGGGCGTTGACGGCGACGAACTGCGGACATGATTTCCGACTGAGACGTTTATGCAACAGGCTGCCGATGGCTGCGGCTTGCCTCAGCGGCCGGCCCCGCGCTACTGGCGGGCGCGAACGGTAAAGAGCTCGAACGACATGACGCCATGGCGGGAAGACCGCAACACGCAGTCTCGCGCGCGCTTGCTGAAGGCGGTGCCGGGCGTGTTCCCGCCGGCCGTGCTGATTCACGCCCTGGCGCGCCCGTTGGTGCCGCCGCTGCCGCGGCTCGCCGTGGAGAGCTACTGGCGCCACCATCCGGTGCGGGCCGATCGTCTCGCCCGGGCTCTGGCCAAGCGGAGCGCCGTGCCGGAGGGCTGGCGGTGGCGCCTCGCCACCGCCTCCGACGACGGGCGGGCGCGCAGCTTTCGGGTGCCGCCGGCCCCGTTCCGCGAGGCGGCCCATCGCGCCGGGCCCGGCACCTGCTGCCTCTGCGGCCAACCGGTCTATCGGTTCGGCTGGCACCGTGACCTCTGGCGCGAGGGCAAGCCCAACCGCCGGGCGCGCTGGCACGGCTGCTGCGTCGCCGCGTGGAAACTGTGGATCGCACCGGCCGATCAGGCCAAGCTGCTGGCCAAGCTGCAGCGGCGGCGCTGCCCCGCCACCGGCCAGCGCCTGTTGCGCGGCCGCGAGGTCGACCACCGCGTGCCGCTCCACCAGGTCTGGCGCCGGCACCGCGACCTGCCCTGGCCGGACCTGCTGGGCTTTTGGGGCTTCCCCAACCTCCAGGCCATCAACCGCGACGCTCACGTGCTGAAATCGGCCGGCGAGGCCGGCGACCGCGCCCGGCGCCCCGCGGCGGAACACGAGGTTCCACCTCCGTCATCGCGAGGCGGCGAAGCCGACGAAGCGACCCAGGGGGGCGTGGCACGGCTCTGGGTTGCTTCGCCTGCGGCTCGCAAAGACGATCGTTGGCTGGGTGACGTCCCGACGGACACCAGCCGTCATGAAGGATGACCGTCGGCGAGCTCGAATGCGCGCCGCCTACCGCGACGGTGTCCACCGTCACTGCTGCTCCGGCCAGCCCGCGGCCGTCATCCGGGCTCCCGTGCGCGACGAGGCCAGCAGATCCTCGACGAGCTTCGCCACCCGCACCGCGTGGTCGAAGCCGGTGGTGGTCGCGGTCCCGTCGTCGCACAGCGCCGCGTAGACAAGCGCGACATTGGCGGCCTCGTCCGGCATCGGCGCGGCCTCGCCCTCGTTGACCGGCACGGGCGCGCCGTCGACGAGGAGGCGCAGCCGGCCCGATTGGAAGCCGCGCGGCGCCCCACCTTCGAGAACGAGATCACCCGTCTCGCCAGACAGGGTGCGAACTCTTCCGCGCCGGAGAGGCCGAGGCGGCTTGAGCCGTCTCACCTGAGTGGGCAGACCAGGGCTGACACCATGGTTCCGCAGGCTACAGCCGAAAATGACCCATTCAGAAATGGGGTGGGTCTGCTCTAAGGCAAGGTCATTTCGCTGCTGTGCCGAACAGAGATGCTCTTTCACCGCCAGTTTTGCCCGAACAAGTCGAGGGTTGGCGCGAGATACTCGGGAGCATCCGGTCCTGTCGTTGACAAGCCAAGATACATCGCCGCACGGGTTGCCCCGACATATAGGAACTTGTCAAAGAGTTGAGGCTTTGCTGCCGCTAGCTCGTCGACGCCAACGAAGAAGACAGCTTCGAATTCAAGTCCCTTGATGTGCTGGACGTCAAACACCCGGACATCGTCATCGTTTCCGCGAACTTGGCCACGAGGACAAGCCGTGCATCGCCTGCTATGGGCGGAGAGGGCAGCGTTAAGCCCGTCAGCTATCGGTTGCACGTCTTGCTCGCGATGCACGAGAACCGCGACAGAAGGGAGCATGGTCGTGAGTTGCTCGATCTCAATAATCCGGTCCTTGAGCCAAGCTATAAGAGCGGTACCTGACAGAGCAAACCCAAATACAGGAGCGGGACCTTCGTTGTTCACATGATCAGGCAGCGCCGCCTCATGCGCTTGGCCGGACAGGCCAGCCAGGCGATGGGCAAGCACGTTCAACTGCCGGCTGTGGCGGTAGGTGACATTTACGGTCCGGATGTCGATGTCATCAAATATCCAGCGAAGGTCCGAGCTGGACCGACAACCCCATTCGGTTACACGCTGGTTGAAGTCGCCGCAGGCCAAAAAGGAGTTTGCCGCTGGGTCGCATAACGCTGCCATACACGCGAGCTGGATCACCGAAAAATCCGTAGCCTCGTCCACGAGAACTTGGGTACGGAAGAGATCGCGAACTCCGCGAAGGCTTGAAAGGGCAGGTTCGTCGAGCGCCGCTGAGATCCTTCGCTCCCGAAGGAGCATCCGTCCAGCCCTCAGTATGGCCAGCATCACCACGTCGATCTCAAGCGGGCTCAGTTCCGATGGTCCATGAGCAGCCTGGAGATACCAACTACCCTCAGATTCACGGGCTCGGCGGAACCGGCGATAGCGCCTGGACATACCCTGCAGGTAGTCACGCAGCGGGTTAGCGACACGCCTCAGTGAGCCGCCGAGCACGACGGCATCCCCGACTCGGCGCATCTCCGCTTCTTCCGGCACGCGTGCGCCGAGCCACTGCACGATTCGACCGTCGCGTGAGCGGGAGCCGAGCCTTCGCCCTGTCACGAGAGCGCGAGCCTGGGCACGCATCGCGCGGATATATAAGTTGAAGGCGGCCTCGCGACTTGCGCGTGGAGTTGTGATCTCTTCGTCGTCCTCGTCCGCCTCGATCTCGTCGAGATCTTGCGCTCCTTCCGAAGCCCCGTCCAGCGTCATGGCGAACTCATTGATCTGGTCCAGGAGCTTCTCATTTACGCGCAGGTGCTTGGCCAGCGCAACTCGCAACGCGTTCTGCGCTTTCTGTCGAAGTTCAGCCCAATGCTCGCCAAGTTCTCGCGCAAGCAAGCGCAGCTCCTGAAATGGAGCGGCGGAGTTGGCCGTCGCGCCCGTCTCAGCAATACCTCTGATATGGAAACCCAGCCTTGCGAGTCTTGTGTCTGAACTTGCCTCAGCTCTCAGGGCATGTCCGCATAGGTCGGACCAAAACAGCTCACGCTGCCAGCGCTCGAAATCCTCGAACCAGCCGATCGGGTTCTCCAAAGCGGATGGCTGAAGGCTGTTCAGGCTTTCCGTCGGCAATGCGCCTTTGTTGGTTCCACTTCGCAGAATGCCAAGCTGGTCGCGTGCCGTGCGGAGCCTGTACGCGTCCCAGACCTGGACTTGTTGGTCGGATGCCGGGATTCGTTCTCGGCTAAAGGCCTCTTTCAAATTGAGTCGAAGTAGCTCATTTGGGGAGAACATCAGCCAACTGGTGGGGTGCCCTGTGCGGCCGGCGAGGGTCTTTTCTAGAATTTTCCAGTCATCCTCGACCACGCCGAGATCGAGCTTGAGCCCTAGTCGTTTGACCAGAGTTGTCGTCTTGCCGCTGCCCGGTGGCCCTAAAATTACTAGTGCACTGACTCAGACGGATGGTTCAATGCGAGTTTGGTCGCAATCGCCTTGGCGGTTGCGGTCCAGACGAATGGTTTGGGGTTTCTGTTCGTGGCGGCGATGTATCGGGTGATCGCCGTTTC
>JAABUL010005452.1_pt1 | contig 15825 bp, 3 predicted proteins | sample 5559151 | NCBI WGS metagenome assembly JAABUL01 (sample SAMN10711876, study PRJNA513368) | rock metagenome | isolation source: Antarctica rocks | place: Antarctica: Victoria Land, Pudding Butte sud | reverse complement strand
AGTCGGCTGTTGGACTGCTATGAAGGCGTTGTTCTCGATGAAGGATATGTATTGCTGTTGCTGTCTAGGTTGGTGGCAATTCTGAAGGTTTCCCACGATCAAAACGCTGAGAAAGGTCCACCCAGAGTAATTTCGCAGGGCAGCCCTTGATTGATAAATTGACTGGCTGCTGTCAAGAGCACTAGAAGGACAGTATAACGCTATAGGCTCTTCCCAACACCACCGTTGAGGCAGAGACCGTGCGAAGCCGAATGCGGCGGGAACATGCAAGGCGAAGAGGGAGGTGGCTTCCTTTCTTATAATCGGGTGAGAGACTACCTGGGGCAATCCCGGGAGCTCTGTTGCAAACACACGAGGGTGGAAGCGATCTTCAGACGTACGGCGGCCGATAATGTTTTGTGGAAAATTTCAGCTATCTCAGGTTGTATCCTCCATTCACCGGTATTTCTTCGAAATCCAGAGTACCAAAAGCTATGTGATAATGCTCAACCTAGATCCAGTTGCTGTTCCAATGATCAAATTCTGCTTCGTAAGAGACTTCTCCCCTCTCTCTCCTCTTGATGGTCTCTCGTGCATACTTGATCTCAGACTGCTTGGATTCATCCTCGAGAGGATTGTTGAGAATATCATCAGCGTACTCATCGGCTCTGTCAACGGCGAAGACACCGTATGTGTTTGGTTCAAGTATGGTGTTGACTGTATATCGCTTTAAACTCGAAAAGGCTGTGTCTTCTCTTTGCTGCAGCTCTGCGATAAATTGAACAGCGGTCTTCAGCGAGACGCGAATGGTCCTGGCGCTATCACATGCGCAAACATCATCTCGTGCTAGTGGAAGGGACTTTGATTTAATGGCATCGAAGCTGATAGTATTGCTCAGGCCATGACCGTATCCCGTCAGAATCAACACCGCGGTCCTTCTTTGTATCTCGTCATCTAATGAAATGGTTCCATCGATCCTGCATACAGGTAGTGATAATAGGAGTTCATCGAGAACAACAACAACTGCTCGACAGAGAGGCAACAAATGGTAGCGCTCCCAGTGCCTCCATTCTACTGGAGTGGTTTCAATGTCGCCGCTTTGTATCGACTCTAACTGCGAAGCAACTCGGTCACAGATGTGTGCGAGCGTCTCCATGATCTCCGATATCGTTTGGGGACCTGTTGTAGTGATCTGTAATGGATGTGCAAAGAATCTGCCAAAGTCTATGTCCGGAACATTGTCGTGACATCGAAACCAGGCTTTATATATGCAGGCGAAGACAATCCATGGGCATGAAGTAGGGCCTGACCCCTGAGCGGATACTGTTTGGAGATTCCGGAGTCATTTCTGGTGTGACAGTGAGGGATGGTGAAACACGTCTTTAGGGTAGAGTACTCCCGAGACATGTCTCGCGACTTGACAAGAAAATAGAAAGAGAAATCAAGGATCTGCAACTACGTACGAGCCCAATATAGCATCGTCGACTTATTACAGAGCTGCTTGAGACCCCGATCCACTGCAATCTCTGGCTTTTTGTCCACAAGTTTGAGCATGTAGCCTTCGCTTCTCCAATAATATTTTATATCCTGTCCAAAGATTGCTTCTCGCAACCCATGGTAGTGTCTCTTTAACTCGGCCCGAAGCTTACAATCTGTTTGAGGACTCGATAAGTCTAATAAAAAAAAGTCTGGAGTTAGCATTTGCAATCTCACGCTAGCTTTGGGCCGTCGAGCATGTTTCAGGAGGATACCACACTCAACATGACCTTGTAAATAAAAAAACAGTATGAGTTGGACGATTCCAGCCCCGAGAACACTTACCATTTAGAAGAGATCCTACATGAGCTCAACCGGTGGTGTCGAGATCTTGTGAAGGTTGTCCATTTGCAGTGTAATCTTCACCCTTAGGTTATAAAGAGGGAGGCAATGCCATGTTTTCTAGAACGTTGAACATGAGGACTATAGCAGAACCGGGGTCCGTGGCTATGTAAAGATGATGTAAATAGTTTATGAAGGCTGATATAAGTCACGAGTTTCTGGTAAGATGGAAACCGTGTCGGAGGGGTGGTCTTTGACATGCACAAAGAAAATGACTCAATTTGGATTGCCCAACAAATGTGGGGAGCTGCTGTTTGAAACCTCTTTTCGCTATCTTAACATCTTATCTCTCCAGTTTTCAGTAATTCTATCAAGACTCTAATAAAGCAATTTCGAGCTTGTTTTGCAGATTTAGATATTATTCAATAAGAAATAAAGTTCTAATCTTGATCTAGACACTTCTCTAATCTTATAAGCGTAATGTTTAATAATTGTATAAGAGATATAAAATTTTATAGAAGATATAGAAAAAGCTTGTAAGCTATATCGAGAATTGACAAGTTTATTTATAGTAATATAATTTTGTCGAAGTACGAAAAAAGAGAAGTATTAAGATTCTTCTTTAACAAAGATAAGTATAATATATTCTTAGAAAGAGTCTAAGAAAATATTAAGATAGCGAGAAGAAATATTGACGCAACAACTTCTTAAAAGTATATCTAAGCTCTATTTAACTTGCTTCGATTAGTAATAATATTAATTATAAACTACTCTTAATAGAATTTGATAAAAACTAGTAATCTAAAGTAAAATATATTATTCTTAATTTCTCTAGAAAGAAGTTAATTTTCTTTCTATTCTTTATCTTTGCAAACTTGTTTAGATTTAAGAACAAAATTTCTAAATAGTATTTTCTATAAGAATTAATTGCAGATAAATTTAATATAGATAATAAATTTGTATAATCTATACTACAAATATAGAGATCTTTCGAATATAGTCTTAGTGTAGTTAAATAACTAGGTAATATTGTAAGAAGATAGAAATAGAATCTCGATTAGTAGACAACTATAATAACAAAGACTTATTACAATATATATATAAATTATACTATACAATTAGACTGACCGCGTCGGGTCGGGTCATCGAGTTCGGGTCGGTTCCAAAAGTTGGAACCGAAAAGTCGGTTCGGTTCCTAGGGTCGAAACCGACCATTCGGTTCGATTCCTAGGGTTGGAACCGAAACCCGACCCGAAAAACCGACCCGAATCGCCAAGACTTTTAATTAAATAATTAAATAATTAATAAATAGTATCTATAACGCCTATAGATGCAAATTATGCATTAATATTATTTTTTTGATATTTCAAAATTTAAATAGCATCTATAGGCCTATAGATACAAATTATGTATTAATATTGATTTTTTAATATTTGAAAATTTAAATAGCATCTATAGATCTATAGATGCAAATTATGCATTAATATTGATTTTTTAATATTTAAAAATTTAAATAGTATTTATAACACTTATAGATATAGGTAATGCATTATAGTAATGCATTATTATTTTCTACAATTAATTAATAATTATTTTAAATTTATAGAATTTGTCTAAAAAACTAAAAAGTAAAGTTTAATTCTAAAAATAGTAATTCTTGGCATAATGACGCAATTTTTCGGTTTCTTGACGATTCGATTCGATTTCTAATATTGGAACCGAAAATCGACTCGAATTGTATCAATTCGTGTCCAAAATATTAGAAATCGACTCGGGTTTTGGGTCGATTTCTAGGGTTGGAACTGTTGGGTCGGGTCGATTCCAAAAGTTGGAATCGAAACTCGATCCGACGATCAATCTATATACAATCTAATAGTGTATTAAGTAGCTAAGATTCTAAGATCTAAGTAAGAGAGATCGCATATATATTGTCAATAAATTGCTAATATTAGTAACAAGCATCTCTAAGTTTATAATCTAATATTATTTAGTTATTTAACTGTATATAATTTTCTTTCTTTTAATAATTATTTTTTGATTATTAAATTAAGAAACTTTTGTTTTTGTTTGTGCAAAAATTGTAGTAAGAAAATAAAAAATTTGCTCTTATTTTTTTCAAATTGTTGGATTAGATTTCTTGTTTCTCTTGTTATTTAAGTTAATTGCGTAAAGAATATAATAAATTAGTTTATATAAAGTTTTTTGCAAAGTTAAAAAAATTATTGAATCGAAATTAAGTATTTGAAGAAGTTAATTGTTGTAAATCTTGTTTACTTTCTAAAAGCAATAACAATAATAATAAGCTTTTTTAATATAAATTTAAAAGATTAATTTAAGATACAAATAATAATAATAGAACAAACTATTGTTATTATATTTGCGTTAAACTTTTTAAGATAAAAGATAAATATATAATTCTAGAAGTTATTTCTAGTTTCGAGATATTCAATTTAAATTGTTAATTTAACTTTAATTTATAATATTTCTTTTTTGTTAGAACAAACAATTAAAAACTTAAACTTTATTATTTTTTTATAGTTAATTAAATAAGAATTTAAATTGTTCTTAATATTAAATTAATATATATTAAGTATCTCAAAGTCTTTAAGTCTTATAAATTGCATTTACAAATATAATTTAAATACTTTGCTCTTTATTTTTTGAATTTTGCTTTATATAAATTTTACGTAATATATTGTATATTTTCGAGTTTATTTTATTAGATAATTGAATTTCTTTGTATTGTCAAACAATGTTCTTAATTTCTTTATTATTTTTGTCGAATTCTAGAACGCACATTCTATAATAATATTCTTAATATTAAATATAAAAGAGAAGTTAATAACTACTTTAAAACAATAAAATATATTAATTAAAAATAATTTTAACAAAGTTAAGTTTCGATAAATTGCAACAATATTGTTTCTTATATTTATTTAAAATTTATTTAAAATTTATTTATTGTTTAATAAAGTTATATAGAAAAGAAGAAAAAAAAATTTGTATTAATTTTAGTTTCTAGCTTGCAGTAAAAGATTTAAAATTGTGCAATTTGCAAATCTTTAAATTAATAAAATATGTTTGTTTAATACAATCTTTATTTTAGCAAATTCTTTTTTATTAATTTAGTTTTTAGTTTTTTCTTATTTTGCTATTTTTTTTTTGCTTTTTGCAACTATATATCGATCTTGATATAAAATTTATCTATTAAATACTTATTGCAAAATGAATTATTTTATATAATAAAAAAACAATTATTTGCAATTGCTAAGAGTCTTAATAAATATTCTAATTTATATCGAAATCAAAATATTGTTTTAATATTTAATATTTATACTTTCTAAAAATTAACAAATACAATATTGTTAACAATTTATGCTTGTAATTAGCTTATAGAAGTACGTACGCTATATAAAAATCTAATTTTATTTGTATTATTATTTGCAATATAAAAAACAAACAATTAAGAAGCTACTCTTTTTGTTAATTAATATTTTTTTGCTAATAATACAATATTATTTGTAGTTTGCTTTAAAGTTGTAACTATATTTAATACTTTAAATTTATAATTAAATTAATTGTTTTTGTTGCAAATAATAATTTTATATTAATTTTGTTTTGCTAGATTAATATTGTTTATTACTTAAAGTTAAATATTAGTTTACTAAAAGTTATTAAATAAAAAAATTAATTTTTTTCTTATAAATATATTGTCTTAAGAGCTCTTTAGAAACAAGTAGACAAACGCTAAGTTTAAAATTTAATTTCTTTTGTCTTACAAATATTAAGAATTTTTTTCGTTTCTTGTAATATTAAATTACTTGTCTTTTAATTTAATTATTAAAAATTTAATTTATTTTTAAAAGAAATTCTAGCTTTCTTTAATAAGCTATGCAAACAATTAATTTAAATATAATTATAACTAGATCTTCTTTTTGCTTCTTTATTAATATAGTTAATTTAATTAGTTAAAAGACTTTGATTAATATTGCGAAATAATAGTTAATTTAATATCGCAAATCTATATTTACTTTTATATATAAATAATTCTTTATATTGTTTTTTTTGTTTATTAATATAAAAATAATTATTGTCTCTAAAAAAATTCTTGCGATTTTAATAACTAAAATATATAATTTTGTTTTATTAACAACTTCAAATAGTCTAAAATCTAATAAAAACAATCTTAATATTAAATCTTGCAATTGTAATAATAAAGAAGAAGTTTCTTTAAAAAGATTTTGCAATTATAATAACAAAAAAGAAGTTTCTTTAAAAAAAAAATTTGGTTTTTTTTTATACTTTATTTTTTATAAGTTTTGATATCTTTAGACTTCGACTTCAACTTTAATTTTAATTTTAAAATTAGCAATTTAAGTTCTTTTTATTTGTTGTCTTAAGTCTATATTCTCTTTGTATCTTTTGTAAAAAAAGAAAAAATTATTTAAATTTTTATTTAATAAGTTTTTTTTAGCTTCGCGTTTAAAATTCTAATTAAATTAATTTTTTAAAAATAATTTTTTAGTTTAACTTTTAAAAATTTCTATTCAATAAATATTATTGTATTTTTGAACATTTTAGTATTTATTATATTGTAGTTTTTAATTGTATAATTAATAATATATTTTAATTTTGTAGTGCAAGACTTAAGCTAATTTTACACAATTTAATTTAATTTTTTCAAAATTCTTTTTAGATTTTTACGCTTCTTTGTTATTTGCAATATTGCTTTAATAGTTAATTAATTTATATTTTTAGACAAAAAATTTGCAATCTTTAATAATTATAGTTTGCGAAGTTTAATTTAGTTATTTTAAATTCTTAGTTTCTAGTTTTTATTAATTTTTTATGTTATATATTTTAATTTTTGTTACAATAAATAATTTATTTGTACTTGAATATTTTTATTTGTACTTGAATATTTTTATTAATTGTTTGTTATAAATTTTGTGTTTAATACTTAATTATTTTTAAGATATTTAAAATTATGTTTCGAAAATTTCTTAAATATTTTTTTGTTTTGTTGTTAGTAGTTTTATTATATTAAAGTAGAATATTAATTACTCAAATATAGATATAATTTCTAATAATTAAATTGTTTCTTATAGATTAAATAATTGTTTTCGCAATTTAATTTAAGTTTAAGCTTAAGATATTTAACGCTACAGCGTTTGTAATTGCTACAATAATACTTGCTAATTTTGAGTTTAAAATATTTAAAATAATTTAATTAAGAAAATTAATCTTGAATTATAAAGAGAATACGTCGATATTATTAAAGTTTAATTTGTATCTTATTTAGCAAATATAAGCTATTGTTTTTTACAAGATTTTTCGATTAACGTAGATAGTAATTCTTGTTTTTAACTTTAATTTTTTAGTAAAGATTAAGAAGTTTCTTTCGCAAAAGATTGTTTATATTTAATATTTTATAATTGTCGCTTTAGATCAATTATAATATAAGCTTAATAAAAGAAGATTTATACAAAAATAATAAATCAAAAAAAAGAATTTTGTAAACAAAAGATCAAATTATTAAGTTGCTATATTTTAATAAATAAAGTAATATTTTGTTTTAAATATTTAACAAATATAAAGTTTCAAATACAAAACATTATTACTTATAGACTTAATTGTCGTTTGCAATATTTATATTGTCAATTATATAAAAAAGTTGTGCTACTATTTATTTGTATATTAACTTGTAGATGAATATAAAGCTAATATAACTAATATATAATATTGTTATCTTTATTGTTAAGAAATACTTTATAAAAGATAATTAAAACTTGTTCTTTATAATTTAAAGAAATTCTAGGAATTCTAGAACTTTAAGTTAAAGCTTGCTATTAATACTTTTAAGTTGCTTTGTAGTTGTTAATTTTAATTAATTAAAGTAGATAAATAAACACTAATGTTGTTCGCTTGCTTCTAATTAATTGAAATTGTTAATTTTTTGATTTTTTGATATTTTTGTCTTTTATTTGTTTTCTTTTTGATGTTCGAAACTATAATATCTTATAAATTACTTTGCGAGATTGCGCATAAATTCTTTTTAATACTTATAAATTAATAAGCTTTATATCAAAATTCTTGCAAATAAAAGAAGTATAAAGATTGCAATTTTTTCTCTTTAAAAAATCTTACACTCTCGTGTAATTTAAATAATTATAAAAAGATAACAATAATATAATAATTGAAAACAATTTTTTGTTGCTCTAATTAAATTAATTATTTGTCTCTCTTATAAAATTAAGCTTTATTTTCTTGTTTTTATCTTCTAACTTTGCAAAAATCTAAAAATTCTAATTTCTTTTTATATTTCTTTTAAGTCGATTCTTTAAATAAGTATTTTTAAATTTTGTGTTATTTATTTTTTTCAAAATATAAAAGTTTTTAGTTTTGTTCTCTTTTCTTATTCTAAAGAAGTTTAATTATTGAAAGAATAGATTTACGTTATATCTTTTATTAAGCTTAATATTATACAATAAAATAAAATTTTTAATTTGAAATAAACATATTTGTAGTTAATAGTTATTATTGAAAAAAAATTCTTTCTTTTTTTAAAACAACAAAGATGTAATACTATTTTCTAAATATTTTTATTTCTTTTTTTTAGTTGTTTTGTTTGCAACATTAATAAATCTATTATTAAACAAACTTTTTCTTAATTTATAATATACTAGATTAAATACTTTATTTTAATTTAAAAATATAGCTTTGTATTCGAATTTAAGTTGAAACAATATTCTTTTGATAGATTCTTAAATTGTTATTCTATTTGTTTATAAGATTGTATACAAAGATTGTAATTAATTTGTAAAAACTTTCTTTATTAGCTTAAATAAAGTATCAACAATAGATTTATATTTTCTCTTTGTTATTTTATTTGTTTATAATTAATAAGTTAATATTGTTACTTTTTTTAATATTATATCTCTTTAAGAGTTTAATTGTAATTTTGACTCTATTTTTGAATTTGTTGTTTATAATTATATTTTTAACATATTTATATCGACAAAAAATAGTTTTCTATAGAAACTTTACTATAATAAGTGCTTTAAGATTTAGAATTGCTTTAATTTCTATTTATTTTGTCAAATTATTTTAAGCAACTATTAGATTTACTTTGATAGATATTTTTGTTGTTAATATATATATATAGTTTACGACAACTTTATTTTACAAATTAGAAATATAAGTTAAGTATATAATCTTTTCTTGTTTATTAGAAGTTTTTCGCTAATATTTATTATAACTTGCAACATATTTTTTGCAAAAGTTAAATAAATTTAATTATTAATATTTGTTTACAATGTATTAATAGATATTTTCTTTTTCTTTATAATTACTTTTGTTATATAAGCTTTTTACAATTTGATTTTTGTTCTTTATTCGATTTACAACTTTTTGCAAAGATATATCTTTGTTTATTTTTTAAAACAAACGCTTTTCTTTTATTAGAAAATAAAGAGTATAGTTTTTAAATTTGCGAAAATTCTTCTAACTTATATTTAATCTTTGCAACGAGATTAGATATTAAGCGATTTGCTTAAATTTATTAAAATATTTATTTTTAAAAATATTTTTGTTTTCTTTTGATATTTTTATTTGTGCAAGATAAACACAAATATAGTTTAACTAATTATTAATAAAATTATTAATAATTTTTTTATTAGTTTTGTCAATATTGTTAGATAATTCTTTTGATTTTTTTGAAAATTTATTAGTTGTTATGTGCTTTTAACTAGATATATATTGTATATTAAAATCGAAGAGACAAATTTAAATTTAATTAGCAAGTAGCTAAAGCGTTAAGTAGATTTCTTATAAAGCAATTAAATTAAATTATTAAAATATTTATATTAATCTTAATTGTAAATCCAATTTTATACAATTAAAATTGCACTTTCTTTAAGATCTTTATAAGTCTTTAATAATTTTGCTTTTTAATATTGTATTAAAATTCTTGTTTGCTTCAAAATTAACTCTTATATTGTAATTTTTTTTTGTTATTATATCAATTTGTATTAATATAACCTTTTAACTCTTTAAATTAAAATTTATAGTTAAATTAATTTTATTAATTAAAATAGAGTAATTTAAGATATATATTATTAATATATTTATTAAAGCAATCTTTAGTTTGTTTATAATATTTTGTTGTTCAAAATTTTTAAACAAAGATATATTTAGTTTTGAACAAACAATAGATTAATTTTGCGATAAATACAAATTCTAGAACTTAAATTTAATAGTAGATATATATTTTTATAATAACTTTTGCTTTAAAAACGTTTTTACATAATAATTACTTAATAATCTTAATAATTTTAATATTATTAGAAGAGCGTCTATTAAAATTATATACAAAATCGACAATTTTAATTTCTAATTTGCAAAATTAAGATTTTTTGTTAAATATAATATATTCGAACAATTTTATATTTATTAATATTATATTTAATTATTAAATATATTCTAAAACAAATAATTTTATTTTTAGAATAATTTTTTTGTTGTTGTAATTCGACTTAAATTCTTTTATATTTATATTGTTTACAAATAACTAGTATTTATTAATTTTTTTTTTAAGAATATGTATTACAATTCTTATAAATTAAGTAATCGAATTAATAGTATTTTGTAATAAACAAATTATTCTAAGTAGTTTAAAAAATATTATAAAAATAATAAGATTGCAACTCTTTAATACAAGATTTATTTAATTATATTCTAAAAAGAAGTTGATTAATAATATAATTATTATTTTACCAATTTTTTTTGCAAAGTTTTTAATATTAGAAAATATATTAGTATTTTAAACAATTATTTTGTTTATCTTTATAATTTTATTAATTATACATTTTTTTTCTTTTCTTTTTACTTATTAGAAATTAAGAATTTTTATATGTAAAAGTTTATAATAATATTCTAGCAAGTTTGTTTAAAGACACTTTTTCAATATCTTAATTATAACAGAATTTAATATATAAGAAAACAAAATTTCTAAAGCTTGTTATATCTTATACTTTATAATACGAATTTCCTAATTAAATATTATCTTTAGTTTGATTTTTTCTATTTTAGTAAAACTTTAAATTAAAATAGTTTTACTATTAAAAAGTATTATAATTAAAAGTTTTTATTTTTGCAAAAATAGTTTTAATTTTATAATTAGCTTCTAAATACGCTTTTTAATAAAATATAAATTATATTTAATACTTAAGAACCCCAATATTAGAAAAAGATTATATTTTTTGTTAAACTTCTTTTAATTTTTTTTTAGTAATTAATAACTCTAGCATTTCTTTCTAATTTAAATATTTGTTTAAAATAGATTTATCTAAATTGTTTATATTTATCGAATTTATTTTCTAAAACTTTTTGTTTATATATTGTATTTATTTAAATAGAAAAACGTAATACAATTAAAAATTAACAAACAATATCGAATTTTCGAGATAATTAAATAATAAAAGTCTTTTTTATAATATATAATTAAAAAGTTCAAATTATTAATAATTTTAAAGACATTTAAAATATAATATTAGTTTAAATATTTGCTTGTTTTTAATTAACTAAATTAATAGATAAATATATACTAGTGCTATTTGTTTGCTTTAATTAATTAAAATTTAATTAATTTTTTTTAATTTTTTTTGCAACATTGTTATTTTAATAATTTTTACTTTTATTTTTTAAGATTTTTTGCTATTAGATTTGCAAAGTCGAACAATTATATTAACTAAACAATTATTTAAAGATTTAAAGAATTCTTCAAAAATATAATATTTTTATCTTTGTTACTTAAGTAATTAATAAATATTTTTAAAATATTAATACAATTTCGTTTTGTTTTTAAAATAAATTATTAATTTTAGAAAGTTGTTGTTTATATTTACAAAGCTTATATAAATACTTTGTTAAAAAAATTAATTTAATAGAATTTTGTAATTAAGTTAAGAAACAACAAAGATAAAAATATAAATTATTACTTTCTAAATTAAAATCTTTGCATTTTTTATTATTTTTTTAAAACAAGTATATGCTTCTATAACTTCAATTAATAAAATAGAGATATTTTGTTAAATAATTAAATTAATTCTATTTATAAAACTTTTGTTAATACAATTAATTTTTGTATTATTATTAAATATTGCTTTGATTTTTATATTTTTTAATTATATTTATATAGTTAAATAAGCGACAAAATATAAAGTTTTAAGAGATCTTACTCTTGTAATAATATTATCAAAATAAACAGTTTTAATAGATTTAACTTTAATTAATTTTATAATAACAATTGTTTCTTTCTTTTTTCTTGCAAGCTTCTAAGACTTTTTTTTAGCTATTATAGTATTAAACTTCTTATTAAAAAGAGAGTAAAAAAAATAACAAATTAAGTTAAAATAAAAAATAAAAAAATTAATTAATTTTATATTTATTTTTAAGATAAAAATACTTTAAGTTAGAGTTTTTAAATTATCTTAATTCTTTACAATTCAAAGTATTTTCTTCGAATATTTTGTTTGTTATATATAGTTTGCAAGAGTCTTTTGTTTTTTTTTAGATTTGTTTTTTTAATACTTAGTAATTCTCGAATTAAAATTAATTATTGCAAGAACGTTTTTTATTATAATATTCTTTATTTTTGTTTTTATTACTTTTTTTTATATAAATTTTTTCGTCTAAGACCTTTGTTATTTTTAAACAATTTCTAGACTTAATATTCTTAATCTTTAAGAATTTCTTTTTTTTCTTAATTATTTTAATCAATTTTTTTATTAAGAACTTTTAGAATATTTATTGTTTAAAAGAATTTTGTTTTAATTTTGTTTTTTGAATCTTTATTATTATTAAATTCGATTTATTATTTTTATTATTTTTTGACAAAGAATTAGTATTTAATTTTATTGCTACTATTGTAATTATAAAATTTCAAATATAATTTTGCGCTTTTTATTAAAGACAAATTCTTATAATTTTTTTTTAATCTTTGTATTGTTAAGAAATAATTTAATTTTTTTGTTTTCAAAATAGTTAAACTTATAGCAAATTCTATTGCTTTTATTTATATAAATCTTTTTATCTATTATTAAGATTGTTAACTTTAAACAAACTTAGTATTTATACAAATTATAATAAAACAAGCACTTATTTAATTCTAATTAAAATAATTGTATCTAGAAACAATTTTTTTTTTTAATAAATATAAATTGTTTTTTAAGATAAACTCTAAATTGTTATTTAATTTTAAGAAGATACAATATATAAAGTCTTTTATAGTTGCATTGTTTTTCCTTTTTATTTTTTAATAAACTTAACTCTTTATTATTTTGTAAATATTGTTAATTTTAAGATCTTTAAAAGCTTGTATTAAAATATTTAATACTTTGTTAATTTTTGTATTTTCGATTATAACTATTAAAAATATTAAAAAGCAAAAACTATTCTTGACATAATTTTCTTCTTTATTAGATTTTGCTTTTTGCTTATTATATTTATTAATTTATTAATATTAATATTTGCAACTTGCTAAGTAATTTAATTGCTATAAATATTTATTTCTTATATAATTATCTTATTTTTGATTAATTCTATAATTGTTTTATATAACAATTTAAATATTATAGTAATTGTATTGTATAAATTAATTTTATGCTTTTGCATTATTTTAGTGCAAATATTGCGAAAAAGATTCTTTAAATATTACAAGAATCTAATATATTTATCGACTTAACTAAATTTAATAAAGTTTAAGAAAATAGTTTTAAATTATCGATTATATTTGCGAATATTATTTGATTTTACTTTTAGTATATCTTTTAAAGATTTTAAAAAAGCACAAGAATTAATTTTCTAATTTAAATTTTTATCTTTATTTTTTTTTATTTATTTATTATTTTCAATTATTTTTTATTTGTTTAGACAATAGTAAACTTAATAAAATTCTCTATAAGTTTGTTGTAATATTAAGACAACTTAATAATCTTATATTAAAAGATAACTTTATATCTATTACAAAAATTCAAAAATTAATTTAGAAAATTAATAATATTAAATCTATTAAAGTGCAATACTCTTAACATTTTTAAAAAAAAAATAAAGATTACGTAGTAATAGAATTCTATAATTTTTATAAAATTATTAAGTAAACTTGTTGTTAATATAAATATATTAAAAGAGAGTTTTGCAATCTTTTTATTGTTTTAAGATATTATTTTTAAAAGAATAACTTAATAACAAATAGTAAAAGTAAAAACTATTAAATTTAAAAAGACTAATAATAATAGCTAATTTAAATAATAATACTTTTAATTTGCAAATTTCTTTCTTTTCTTTGCAAAAATATTAAGAAAAGATTTTCTTTCTTTCTTCAACTTTGCGTTGTTTTTTTGTTTATTATTTCTTTGTCTTTTTAATTGTTTATAAATAGATATTTTTAATCTATTGTTTTTTTTAGTTAGTTGTTAATTTATTCTTAACAAATATTTTTGCGTTAGAAATTTGTTTCAATCTTTATTAAGAAAAGAAATCAAATAGCGTTCTCGCTTTTAAGTAGATAAATTAATTATATTGTTAAAAAGCTTCTTTTAATAATATTACTATAGTTAACAAACAATTTATTATTTTAACAATAGATATTAATTGCACTTCTAATAAGATATTTTAATTTTTAGATTTATAACTTTTATTGCTATTTTTAATATTTTAACTTTGTCTATTCTTTCTTTGCTTTTTAATCTAATAATATTTTAATTTTTAAGTTATTAATTTTGTTAGACTAATTGTTCGGATCGGTTTTTTCCCGAAATCTATAACTCGACCCGAAAGTTATATCTAATTAGATCAAGTTTTAATCTAATATAATTAGTATTTTTATAATTAATGCAATTCGATTCTAACTATTAGAATCAAACAATTAGTCTAAATTTTGTATTTCTAATTTTTAAAATTGTTAATTTTAGTAATTTGTTAAGATTAACTTGTCTCTTATATTTTTTTTCTTGTATTTTTAAGTTTTTAAGTTTTTAAGTTTTTAATTTTTTAAGATTGTTTTTAGAAATATATTGATAGCTTGTTGTTTTAACATTTGTTGTTGTAACTAAAATTTTGTTTTCAACTTTAATATAAGAAGATAAAAATAGAATTTCAATTAGTAGATAACTATAACAACAAAGACTTATTACAATATATATATAAATTATACTATACAATCTAATAATATATTAAGTAGCTAAGATTCTAAGATCTAAATAAAAGAGATTGCATATATATTGCGAATAGATTGCTAATATTGATAATAAGCATTCCTAAGTATATAGTCTAATATTATATAGTTATCTAGCTATAATATTAGATTATAAATTTAAGAATACTTTATTGGCAAATCGGGAAGGCGACCCGCCAGGTTCAAAATGCAGATCTGGCCCAGATGGTCCGGGATTGGCCCGGGGCTTGCCCGGGGAACCCCCAGAAGCTTGCATTTAGGGGATCAAATAAAGTTTGACAAAAAGTATAATTATTGATGTTCGAGATGCGCACGAACTCTCGCAGCACTTCGATTAACTCTCTATTTGCTACTTATTTACATCATAGTAATTTGTATAGCAGAATCGAACAATTTGTGAGATTTCTACGCGTGGGCCATGCGACAGTAGAGGCATCTCTATTGCGTAATTGTATTGTGCGATAGATTGCGCTCGTAGATTGCGTCCGCGATAGATCGCGCCCGTAGATTGCGCTCGCGGTAGATTGCGCCCATAGATCTTGGCAACGCACGGGTGATGTCCGGAGAACCCTTTACTATCTCCCAAATTTTTTGGTTGGCTAGGGGCGGCCTCGGGCCAACCGTATCTCGCTAATGGGGCCCGAGAGCCGGGACATGCGCACAACGGCCCCGGGAGCCCCTAACCGCTAAGAGCTCCCGGAGAGGGTCACCCCGATTTGCCGATGTTGTTATTAGTATTAGCAATCTATTTGTAGTATATATGCAATCTCTCTTACTTACATCGGCAAATCGGG
>JAABUL010005451.1_pt1 | contig 15826 bp, 4 predicted proteins | sample 5559151 | NCBI WGS metagenome assembly JAABUL01 (sample SAMN10711876, study PRJNA513368) | rock metagenome | isolation source: Antarctica rocks | place: Antarctica: Victoria Land, Pudding Butte sud | reverse complement strand
TCTAAAAGCAGATTTGGACTTGTTTCTACACATACGTGAGGGGAGCGATGATTATAGATCATTTTTGCCATGATAACATAAATGAGAAGACTGATCTGCGAGGAACATGATGATTCTGGCGATCACGATCTATATTAACGGTACGTCTACGGATCTGATAGTAACGTCTCTATCTGCGGTTTAGCAACAACCGTGACCAAACATGATGCACTCCTTTGCTATCTTAGAAAACTGATAAGCGATCTCAGAAGCCACTGGCCGAGGGAGGTTGATTTAAGAACAGCATGCAGAACTACTATAATTTTGGGAAGAGTACGCAATCACTGAGTTGCAAGTAGGTAATTGGAAAGATGTAGGAAGTCTTTTACATTGTTCCCAGATGCATGCACTAATCATTGAGATACTCATGGGAAATTCAGCTCTACCACCACAGATCGGGCTTCCGCCTGCTGCTCACAGTGCCAGCTCACTCTCCGGCTCTAAGCATGTGCTCCACCCATCATTTCTTGTATTTTGGTTCAATCAACCCAGGTGGCGTCTTAGATCCGCTTTTAGACTGTCGAGACTCGTTGTTCCTAGGGGTGATTCCGGGCGCCTTCTGGAGCTTATCCTTCTGCTCTTGGCTCAAATGCTTGTCAGCCTTCTTGGACGATGACTGTTGTCCGTTCTGATCAGTTGAGGAAGGCATCTTTGACTTGTCTCTCTGTCTTGCTTTACTGGTTCTGCTGATTGATGTTATGTGCTTCGTATCGGCTTTTGCTGGAGTTTCCAGACAGATGGGATCCTCAAGGTGTTCGAGAGTGCCGAAAATCTGGTATATGAGGCAGAAGTACGGCTCTTATATATTCAGAGGTGGTCTGTGTTTATAATGGCATTGTGTTGGACAGTGACAATGTCACACATCCAGAAGCCTTGTGAAACAACAAAGAACGAAGGACAACACCATGTCACATTGCAAAAAAACTTCGACTGTGCACTTATCTGTCTAACTCAAAGCCGAAGCGAAATGGTCAACAATCATCATATACTCTTTTATCGGTATAACGCTTCTACTAGGATATCTGAGGCGATCAGCCAGTCACGATGGCCACATAGCTCGCGCCAAGCACACCGTGAATTCTTGAGCGGACTCTGAGACATCCCTTTGTTGCAAATCTTTCTCTTGTTCTCGCAATTTTGTTGTTTGCGGCAAATCACAGCTTCAAGAAGCCGAAACGAACTCGTATGTTGCTAAGCATACAAAGCAGCGCAGCGATCTAGCATTTCTGGTCTTCAGCTTCCACCACGTCCACAATACATTGGCGACAAGTTTGTATAATAGACCGCCGCCCAACCGCGTGTGGAAGGCTACTGCTTTCGGGACTCGAAACAGGCAGAAAAAGAGAAGACAAAGATGTCATTCTCTATATATAAGATGTTTGGACATCGATTATCTCGAAAAGCATCTTATTGTTGTCTAAATGCGTGCGAAAGAGATTATCGATAACATAAAATTATCGACAAAATTATCAAAATTGCTTCGAAGTCGACTAACTTTCTTCTATCTAGATAACAAAAACAAAAGAAATAAAAGAGCAAATTAAAAGAGTTAAATACAATAAGAAAAAGAAGAAGAAAAAGAAACGCAATAGACAATTATTATACTAAATAATATAATAGACAATTAAGTATTATCTCTTTAATCTTTCTTATTTTTAGTATTAGTCTTCTTGTTTTATAAAGCTCTATTACTACTTTTAAAACTTAAAACAAGCAAAATAAGAAAAAACAAAAATATTATTTTCTACATATAAGATGTTTGAGCATAAAGTATTTTAAAAAGTATTTTACTATTATCTAAATATATATAAAAGAATAGACTAATTGCGTCGGATTAATTAATTAAATCGAATCAAGTTAAGTCGATTTCTAAAGTTAGAATCGAAAAGTTAAGTCGATCTCTAAAGTTGAAATCGAAATCCGAACTCGATTCTAGTCAATTTCTAGAGTTAAAAATCGAAATTTAACTCGAAAAAATAGATACGAATTATCAAGACTATTTAAATAATTATATTATAATTATTAATAGTCAATATATAGTTAATTTATATTTTATAATATTTAATTATTTAAATTATAATAACATAATATATTATAGTAATATATTACTACTTTTTAAAAAGAAAATAATTAAATTGTATCTATAGATTCTATAGAGTCTATAGATGCAAATAATATATTTTATTAATAAAATATTTTATTCTAAAATTAGTAATTCTTAATATAATAACATTATATTCGATTTCTAATATTAAAATCGAAAATCGAGTCGAGTTAAGTTAAATCGATTTTAAGATAATAGAAATCGACTTAAATTTCGAGTTAATTTCTAGAATAAATTTTTTAAGTCAAGCTAATTTCTAGAGTTAAAATCGAAATTTAATTTAACAATTAATCTATAAAAGAAATTGTTAATAATAAAAGATTATTAACAAAGTTATTAAAATTACTTTAAAGTTAATTAATTTTTTTAATATTTTAAAACAATATTTTTAAAATAAAAATAATAAAAATTAGCAACTCTAATAACAATACAAAGTTTATAAAATTAAATCAAAATTAATTTAAATATAGCAAAAATAAATATTAAATTTTTAATAATCTAAAAGTATAATTATAGTCTTTAATATATTAAAGTTGTATATTTTAATAATTGTATTACAATAAATAAAATAATTAATAAAATAATTATTATAATTTAGTAAGCAAAATCTTTAACAAAGAATATTAATAATTCTTTTTTTATTAGAGATACTTTTCTTAATATTAAATAAAAAGTTGTTAAAACAATAAAATACTATAAGAAATATTCTTCTTAATAAGTATTATAAGTTGTATACAAATAGATACTATTTATTGTATATTACTCTTTACCAATAATTAGAAAAAGAAAATCTATTAATAAAATTAAAATAATTAAGATAATTTAACTCTTAGATATCTTAAATTTAAATTCAAGATAATTAAAATAATTAAAGTCTTATATATCTTATAAATCTTAAACTTCTAATAATAATAAAAATATATAGCTTTCGAATACAACTCTTTTATAAATTGTGTTTAATTTATTCTAAATTTTAACTTATTATTACAATTACTTAGTTGCAAACTCTTATTATTAAATAATTGTTTATATTGCTTAAAGATATCTACAAATCTTTTTAATAATATTCTCTAATATTTTTGTAGAAAGTACTAGCGTAATACTTTAATTATGCTAAGAATATTTGTATTAAGTTAATATATTTCTATTTTAAATATTAGTTTTACAATATTATTTTAATTATCAATTATTAATTATAGAAAACAACAAAATTAAAATTAATAAACTTAATATTTATTATAAAGATTATATCGATTTAAAGAATTTATTTATACAAATAAATATTTATTTTATCTTCTATTTTGTTTTAGCAAATTAAAAGACAATTTTTGTATTAATATTTTTTAAAAAAAGAGTTTAATAGTAATTTAAGTTAAATTTACAAAAATATTTGAAAAAATATAATAAAAACTTTTATATAATATTTATAAACTTTAATAACTTTAAAAGAAAATTTCGATTTCAAAAAAAAAATTATAAAGAAAAAATTATAAAGAAAAAATTATAAAGAAAAAATTATAAAGAAAAAATTATAAAGAAAAAATTTACTAAAAAAATTTACCATTTAATTTAATATTTAATTTAACAAATTTTTGCAACAAACTACGCAATTAGATTTTAAAAATATATTAATTTTATTAAGTAAAACAATATTGTATTTATAATAATATTTCGACAAAATTTTAAGAACAATCTTAGAAATTAAATTATATATAATAAAAAAACTTTTAATAATATACTTAATTTTATTAAAGTAATTATTAACTTTAACAACAAGTTATATAAAAAAGCTATAAAAAAAGATACAATTAATTTCGGGAAAAAACAAAAATCTTCTTTAAATTAATAATTAAATATTAGTAAATTTTTTTTTTAATTAAAAGTACAATAATTTCGACTATTGTAAATCTATATCTATAAAATTCAATTTTATTAAACAATATAAAAAATTCAATTTTAAAGAAAAGCAAAATAACAAATTTTAAAAAATATATTGTTTATATAGTAAATCGAATTACTTCGCAAAGAACTATTTATAAAACTTAATAAATTGCTAGCAAATTAATATTATATTAAGAGAGATACTTAATAGCTAGAATAATATTAAAAAATAAATTAATACAAAGATAAATACTTTTAAAATTAGATTAAACAATAAGTATTATCTAGTATAGAACTTAAATTAATTATAAAAAGTTCTAAATAAAATATTATTGAACAAAACATTTATATCTACGCAAGAAGTTAATAAAATACTTAATAAAATAATAAAAATAAAATAATAAAAAGCGTTATATTTTTATCTAATAATAGACTCGAATAACAAATATAACTAAAAAACTTTTATAAATATCTAGATAATATTATAAAATATATTAACACTTTAACTAATTTATTAAAGAAAAGAAAAACTAAATAAATTATAAATAAATACAAGAAAGCACTAAAAAGCAATATTATTAAAAAAAAAATTTAACAAAATTAAACAATAATTAAGAAGTATTAATTTATTTAAATAGAAAATAAAATAAACAAAGAAATATACAATATTTAATAAAACAACTTGTTATAACAAGTTATATTAATCTTATCTAAAAGATAAAAAAGAAATTAATTAATTAATTAAAAAGATAAAGTTATTAATTTAATACAAGACAAAAACTTAGTGTAAACAAACGTTTAAAACAAATATCTTAATATTAGAACAAAAAAAAGTTTAAATTTCTTAATAAAAAGTATATTAATAAAATACAATATGTTAATTTAATAATAACAACTAAACTTAATAATATATATATAATATAATATTATATTAATTAAAGTTAATAGATAATAATTTATTGCAATAGTTAATTTTAATACAATAAAAAAAAATTAAAGCTTTTATTAAGAAGAAAAAATATTCTATTTAAAAGAAGTCTAATATATATAATCTAATAATTGTAAATAGAAATCTATTATTTAACAAAAATAAAAAAGTAAATAAAAAAACAAAATTATTATTATAGCTATTTAACAATATTACGAAAAACAAATTTTTAATATAGTAAAAATATTTATTTATAATATTTATTTGGAAATATTTTAATTAAAGTAGCACAATCTAGAAATTAATTAAAATATATAAGTATTTAGATTTGCACAATATAATTATACAATTTATATCTAATTTACGCATTAATAGTATTTAATAATAAATAAAAGATTAAATTAAAATATAATTGCAAATAGCAAATTTATATTTTAAATTTTTTTTTTAATAAAGTTTAATTTAAAAAGTATTAGCAAAAATTAACTAAACTATAAAATTAAAACAAATTTAAAAAAATCCGAATTTTCTAAAAGTTTTAAACTATTTAGTATAATAAAGAAATTGCTAAAATATATATTACAAATATACAACAAATAAAAGTATTTATTTTAAGAAAAAAAACTATTAATTTTTTTCTAAATATTAATTATAAAATTACAAAATTAAAATTAAATTAAACATATAGTTTATATTTCAATTTATATATATTTTATTTAAGAAAAAACTCGAAATACTTCGCAAAAATTTAGCAAAAAAATAAAAAAAAAATTAAAATTGTTTGCTTATAAATAAAATATTTAAATCTTTTTGTATATAAAAAGAACAAAATTCTTTATCTATATATTAATTATTAAAAGCTAAATAATATTATAATTAAGAATTAAGAATTGTTTCAAATATTAATAAACTTTAAAATTAATTATTCGAAATAAAGTACTTTATTAAATTAATTTACAAAAAATATATAATTAAACTAAAATAAAGAAAAAGAAAAAGTAAAAAATGGCTTTTTGTATACAATATAAATTATATAAATATATAATAATGTTGTTCGAACTTATAAATATATTAACAATATATTAAAAAATAATTAATAATATATTATAATAATATTTAAATTAATTTGTTATAATATATTTAAATAATATTATAATCTATTCAAAAAATTTTAAAAAATATATTAGTTATATTTTCAAAGTATTAGGATATCTAAATTAAAACAACGAATTTTTTTTATTTAAAAAATACAAATTTTATTAAAAGAGAGTTAATTTTTTTGAAATTTGTTGTTAAACAATATAAAATATATATAAATTTCAAAAAGCTACAAACAATTAAAAAATAAAAATTGTTAAAAATTGTTAAAAATTTACAAAGAAAAAATTATTTTAAAATCTTAAATTAAAATATTTGAAAAAATAAATATTATAAATATATAATTTGCAATTATTAAATAAAATTAAAATTATTATATTAAAATTAGTTATTAATATATATTTTAATTAGAAATATAAAAATATATAATACTTAATAGTATATTTTTCAAAAAATTAAAAATTAAACAAAACTATAATATTTATAATAAGAAGTTACTTGCTATTGTAGTTTTTCTAAAGTTATAAAAAATTTATATTAAAAAGTTATTAAAATTTATAATTCTTACAAATTACAAATTTTTTAAATTTATTATTATTATTAAATAGCTTAACAAAAATTAAATATAATAAGTAAAATAACTTAAATAATACAAGTTTAAAATATAATATATTTTAAACAAAAAAAATATATATTTAACAAAAGAAGTAATTATATAAAAACAAAAAAATTGTTTAATTATAATTTATTTAAAATTAACAAAAAGAAATTATTATTAATAAATAAATATAAATTAAATATAGTTTTACAAATATTTCTAAACAATATAAAAGAGTTTTTAATAATAATAAAGAACTTTAAATATTTATCGACAAAATTAACTAATATATAAAAGAATATTATAATAAATTATTGCAAAAACATTTAAAAGTAACAAAAAAAATTTAACTTTAACTTTAATATTGTTAATTTTTATAAATAAAACAAATTATTGAGATATATATTAAATAATATCTTAGCTATTAGTAGAACAAATATAATATATCTACAAATTATAACAAGATTTAATATTAGAAGTTATTTAAATTGTTATAAAATAAAACTACAACAAACTTTAATATTATAGAATTATAATTATCTAGATAGTTAGAAATAAGAAGCTAGATAGTTAGGAAGATATCTATCGTTGTAGAGAATTGCAATAATGGTTGAGATATCTTCTCCAAAAGATTTAGCTATACTTAAGCACGTCTTTTCTCGTAGTTTAGAACTTAACTCGTTTACTATCTTTATTATCTATTACTAGATAGATAAGACCCGAAACTTATGTCTAGCAATAATATTATCTATCTAGAAGATCTAGTAGTAAATATATTTAAGCGCGTACTTACTATAGACAATTGCAATATAATTGCATTACTTATTTGTATTTTACTCAAAAATCGAGTTAATTGCATTGCTATAATAGAGTAGACTATTACAATTTCTGCTTACTTTGTAGCAGAAGTATCTATCAAAATTAAAAACTCTTATCTATCTAATAATAGAGACTTCTTCTTTTAATCTAGTTTAATATCTACTATTAATCTAGATATTAAGAGCAAAGTTATAGTATATATTATAAACGTTAATATATTCGTAGTATATATAAGAACTACAATATCTAGTTCTATTGTATTTCTAAAATATATTAAACTAAATTATATAATTAACTTCGAGAAAGAGAAATGCTATTACGTTAATATTAAGAATATTTATTTAGCTACTAAAACTAGTTGAAAGCAAAAGACTCTTAATAAGATTATCGCAATTGCTAGACTTACTATAGTTGCTCTATCTAGTATGCTTGTCAATACTTAAGAAGTAATATTTAAGTTAAATCTTTTTAATAGTATTATAATATTAAGTATATAGCAATATATACTTCTCTCAAATTAATCTAAGCAGTCTTTTATCTACACTTATACTTTTGCAATTATCGATCTATCTCTAAACGCTATCGAAATATCTCTAAGTGTTATAAGAGCTTTATTAGAGTTTACAATATTCGAAAACATTATTATCTATAATACAACAATAGTGTATCAACTATTGCGCGCTATTGCAACAATTATTTCAACTATATAGAATAAAGATAATACTATTAATATATTAGAATCGAAGTAAATATCGATTAATATTATTCTTAATGCTAAACTAGATTTATCAAAAGTATATCTTGTAGAATTGCAAGATCGAAAGCTTATTAATAAAAAATTTAATAATCTATATAAGCAAAGAAGATAATATAAATTACGAAAGCTATCTTGTACAACTTTTTATTTTTTGTTGTATAATAGATTATTTATATTTCTAATAATCTTGTTAAAAAGAGTTAAGTAGTAGTTAATATTTATAGTCTTAATAGAATTATTATATTAAACAATTATCTTATATTACTACAATTAAATATTATTAATTGTTACAATTCTAGACTAGATAGTATAAAGTAGCTACTATCTCTTTGAGTAAAGCTGCGTAGTTAAGCGAGTCAAGTTAGATAATACGTGTAATAGTAATAATAGTATTTGTAGTAAAACTAATTGCTAAAAAACGCAAATGCAAAGAAAATCTTGCTCTCTATAAAATATTTTCTTGTTTGCTATTAAGAGAGAGCAATACGCAAACAATATTTATTAATTTGATACTAGTTTTGTTTAAATCTAGTTTGTGCAACTTTTTGTCAAATATATATTAGCGTACGTTAGATATACTATTGCAAAACAAATCTAATATTGCAAGATATACTTTATAGTTATATCTTTTTTTAGAATTTTAATTTCTAAAATCTATATTATTAGTTCTAGTTGCAATATAATTTTTAAATTGTTATTGTAACAATATTTACGAAGTTGCGTATATTGCAATATAGATATACAAAGTTGTATTTTGCAATTATTTGCTTCTTAATAGCAATAAATAGAAACAAATATTTAAAATAATTTCTCGCATTCTATAGATAATAAGAAAGCAATAAATATTTGCAACAATATATTTATAAAATTGATATACAATTTTGTAAATATATAAAGTTTTACTTTGCAATTTATTTTAATAACAATAAAATAGAAACAAATATCTAAAATAATTTTTTGCATTTTATAAATAATAAAAAAGCAATAAATATTTGCAATAATATATTTACAATTATTATTTTTGTCTATTTTAATAATCGTAGATTTATCTTTTTAATAAAATTGCTTTTAACAAATATTAAGTAGATAGCAATAATTTATTCTCTTTTGTAATATATAGACGCATTGCTATTGTTCTTAGACGCAATATAATAATATAAATATTATTATTATTATTTTGCTTTCTTGCTTCTTATATTATTTCGCAAAACAATTTTGTAAATATAATTGTTTCTATTTTTGTATTTGTTTGCAAACTATAAAAATGCTTAATTATTGCAATACTTAATTTAAATTAGCGCATTTAATATTGCAATTTTTAAGTTTGTTTTGCAATAATAATAATAATTTTTATTTGTTTTGTAAACAAATATCGCGACTTTACAAATATAATTATAAATATTTACTCTTTAGTATTCTATTTATTTATTGCAATTAATATATAAGTATTAAGATTGTTTATATATTATGCAAAAAACAACTTTGTTTTAATTCTAATTGCAATAAAGATAATTGCAAAATCAATTTAAAAGTTTAATTAACTTTTTATTATATAAAGTATTATTAACACTTTTATAAATTATTAAACAATAATAAATAGCTTAATAGTATTAATATTGTTTTAAAAACAAAATTAACATATATATAAACAAATTATTTGCGCAATTTTAATAAACGTTTTTTGTTTATTGTTGTTGTTGCTATTGTTGCTATTTTTGTTGCGTTTGCTTTCGCGTTTATTTTTGTATTTGCTTTTGTTATTTTTGTTTTAATTTTTACTTTTTTTGTTTTTTTAACTTCTCTTTTGTTTGTTGTAATTTTGTTTGTATTTTTTGTTTTTTTAAATTTATTTTTTAATTGCAATATAGAATATATTTGCAAATTAAAAAAGATAAAAAAGTAATTAACAATATACAATAGTTGTTTAATACTATTGTTGTATATTTGTTTTTAAACAAAATCTCTTTGTTATATATCTCTTAATAACAAATTGCGTTATTAAATATTTTTATTGCTTTATAATAAAATATTTTTGCAAGTTAAATTTTATTATTGTTATTGTATTTAATTTTATTTTATATGTTTGCTTTGTTGTTGTTATTGTAATTTTTTTTTTATTATTGTTAATACTTTTTAATTAAAAATAGACTATTATATATAATATAATAAATATAATGCACAAATTTCAAAAAAAATATTAAATTAATTTGCACAATTGCAATTGTTGTTATTAATAATTTTTTTCGCTTTTTTTAAATTGTTTGTTATTATATTATAATTTTTAATTTTAATTGTTTATTTTTTAGTAAAAATTTTTGTACTAGAGTTTGCAAATTATTTTGCTATAATAAGTTGTATTGCAAAATTTATAATATATAAAACTAATATATATTAATTTTGTTTATAGCAATAATTGTTTTGTTTGTAACAATTGCAATTAAAATATATTTTGTTTACTATTTTTAAAATAGCAAAAATTAACTTGTATAAATATATATATATAATTGTATTTTTATATATTTAAGTCTATTTTTAAATCTTTGTATTATTATAGAAGTTTTTGTAGTTTTTAAAAATATAATTTTCGAGCTTTAATTTAACTCTTTGTTTTATTTGTTTTTGTATAATTGTTTTCGCTTTCTTAATTTGCTAATTATTTTATTTTTTTTTACTTTTTTTTTAATATTTTTGTAGTTACGCTATATTTCTTTTGCTTTCTCTTAAATTCTTGAACTTTATTTATTGTATTTTCGAGATATTTTAAAATTTTTTACGTATTTTTTTACAAAATTGTGTCAAGTTACTTAATTAAGTACTTAAATATATTATTTTTACTTTGTTTGTTTAATACTTTATTTACATTTTATTTCTCTTTATTTTCTCTAAGAATTAATTTTGACTTTAAATCTTTGTTTCGCAAATACTAAGATTTAAGTAGCAAAATATAAAAAATAGTATAAATTGTTTTGTATTTCGCAAATAAATTTAATTAATATATTTGTTTGTCTTTTTTAATTAAAATAGTAAAGAATTCTAATTATTAATAATTAATTTTTTTTTAAATTGTAATATATATATATTTTAGTTTTGCAATAGCACTTTGTTATCTATTTAAAAACTTATTAATTTGTAATTTTTATTGTAGTTTTTTGCTTGTTACTTTGAAATTGCTATTTATAATTTTTTTAAATACTTTTTAATACTTCGCAATTATTTTGTTTATTTTATAGCTAAAAGTGTTTTTTTTGTTAAAAGTTTATTTACAAATATATTTGCGAAATCTACAATATAGTTTATTAGTAATTTGTAAAAAACTTTTTTAATATTTGAGTAAATACTATTATTATATACAAACGCAATTATAGATAGCAATTTTAATTAATTATTTTATTTGTAATTACAATAAATACGCAAATAATATTTTAAAATCTAATTTAATTTTTTTGTTTAATTATCGATTTGCAAATAAAATACAATACTAAATTAATATTTTGCATCTAAATACTAGCACAATATTAATTAAAAATAACTTGTAAAAAACAAATTTTTGTCGAAAATAATATACAAACTCTTTTTATAAAAGCTTTGCGAAATTTTTTGCGTTAAACTTCTTAATAGTTGCAATATAGATTGCGTGCTTAACTAATTTGTTAACTAATATTAAAATTGCATTATTAATTTTTTTAATATATAAATCTTTTATAAACAATATATTTGTAATAAAATTTATTATTATTGTTTCGAAAAATTGCAAATTTTTAAAAGATATTAAACTAAGTTTTTTATATAATTTATAATAATAAATATGCGTATACTAACAATTAAAATAGATACAAATATATTTATTAATTTTTTTAATTATACTAAGTTAGTAATATTTTTATTGCATTGCATTTTCGATTTATTAATATATAAAATATTTAAATATAGAGTTATTGTAATATATACAAAGAATTTTATTTTTTGTTGTTGCGTTTTTTAAAATATAGATTGCAAATAATATAGTAATTTTTTTTTTTAATATTTTATTTCGAAAATTTATTTTACTTATTTGCAAATCTTTAACGTTATTGTTTCTTTACAACAAAAGCGTTTTTCTATTGTAGTTTTTGCAATTATATTATTATTAATTCTTTTAAATTAGCAAAGAATTTCTTTAATTTTGCAATTTATTGTATTAAGAGTTAAGACAACACAAAACCTAAAATATTGCGTAATTTTTCAAAAACTTTCTTATTTAGATTTATAACTTAAATATTTGCAATAATAATATTATTTAATTGTGCTATTAAAGTTGCGAATTTAATGATAGTAAAGATATCTTTGTTTTTTTGCAATTTTAATTAATATTTTAGATTGCAAAGCTTGTTTCGCAAGATAAATAAAAAATTGTTATTGTTATTTTTGTTATTATTAAGTTTTATAATATTAAGTCTTCTTAACAATATATTTGCGAAATTAAGTTTTTTTTTGCAATATTTTATATTAAAATTAAACGCAACTAATTTTTTAATTTAATAAACTTATTTAATTAAAAGCTTCTTTGTAATTATAAAATAACAAAGATTGTTATAATTTATAATTACACAAATAATATATTTATTATTTTGTAAATAATATTTTTAAAACTTAAAAGCTAGCACAATAATATAAAGCTTTTTGTTATATATATTTTAGCAAACTTTAAATTCTTTAAATTTATAATTAATAAATACAATAAAATATTATTATATATTTTTGTTAAATTAGTTAAATATATTTTTTGTTTTACAATTTAATATATTAATTTTTATGCAAAAAAAAGTATTTTAATTGTAGTATTTTAAAATAATAATAATAATAAAAACAATTTTAAGTATTTCGAATTTTTTTTTGCTTTCTTAGTATATATAAATCGCAAATATATTTTGCTTTTTTTTGTATTTGTTGTTAAATTAATTAAAGATATTATAATTTAAAAAAATTTATAAATAAAACATTAATAAAATTTTGCAAATTTAAAAAATACAAAAATACTTTTTACTAATTTTAATTTTAATTATTTTTAAATAATTTTAATACAAGTTTGCTTTATTTAAATATTTTGCTTTTTAATTATAAATTTTAGAAAAATTATTTTGTTATAATTAAATATATATTTTAATAGTTTTGTATACAATTAATATTCGAACAATATACAAAACATTTTGCAAATATTCTTTTAATATTGTTTTTTAGAATTTAAATAAATAAATATATTATTTATATATATTATGTAACAAATATTAATATATAACTTCAATACGCAATTTATATAAAATTAGAAGATAGCAAAAGCGTTAATAAGATTAAAAAATATAATTTAATATTTAAATTGCTTGTATTAAGTGCAAAAAGCTATTTTTTATTTATTGTTTTAGCAAATTTAAATACGATAATATATATTGTATATATTAATTTTAATAAAATACTTTGTATTTACAAAGCGCTCAAACATCTCTAAAAAAAGAAAAAAAAAATACTTATTTTTAACAATAATTTTATTAAGTTTGCAATAATTTACGCAAAGATACAAGCTATTATTTAATTTTTTTACAAACAATACTAAAAATTTAATAAAATTATTTAAAAAATATATTTAGTTTTTTTTAAATATATTTACAAAATATTTTTTTATTGCAATTAATTTATTTTGCGATATATTATATATATATTCTATACGCAATATCTTGTTTTTTACAAAATTAATTAAATACTCTATTTAATTATGCGTGTTAAACGCGTTTAAAAGTTTTTTTAAAAAAAAATTTATAATTTTTTTAATTTAATTCGAAATAATTGATTTTTCAATTTAAAATATATTGTATTTTGCAATCTTTTTTTTTGTATATTTCGAAAACTTTTTTAAAAATAGTATTTAATATAAAATTTAACGTAAATTTTATTATAATTTTTAAAAACAAATATAACAAGTTGTACAAACTTCTTAAAATTAATTATTTAAATTTTTTTTTTAATTATTTAGTAAAACTATCTTAATAAATTTAAATATAATTTAATTATTATATATTTAAATTAATTTCTTCGAATTAAAATAGCTTAGAAATTATTTTATAATTTTGTATATTAATAATATAGAATTTAAAACAATTGTTTTTGCGTATTTCTTTGTTATTAATAATAGTAATAGAAAGTTTTTGCGTTTTATACAAAACAATAATACAATTATTAATAATTTGTACTTGCAATAACAAAGAAATATCTTTAAATAATTATATATCTTTAACAAAGAATTGCAAAATAAAGTTTTCTTTAGTTTTTAAGTTAATAAGATATTTAATTTCGCATATATTATATAATATATTAACAAATACTATTTAGATTAGTATTTTAATTTGTTGTTTTCAACTTTTTACGTCTAATATTGTAGCAACAAATATTAGATTTTAACTTTTCTTAAAAATATGTTACTTTTGTTTTGCTTTTCTATTTACTTTTAGTATTGCAAATATATAAAATTACTTAATTTATAATTTATTTAATTGTATATATAGTATTTGTAATTAATAAATACAATATATTTCTTTTTAATAAATATTTAGCAATTGTTTTTGTTTTGTTAATTATTGTTAATATTATTTTTAATTTGTATAGTTATAGTAATTTTAATAATTAATATAATAAAGTTGTTCGCATTATTAATTGCGTTAAACAAATAATTTTATTTGTACAAAAATCGATTTTTTTTATTATATCTTTTAAAGTTTTTTGCAATATAAAAGATATTATTTGATTTTAATAACTTCTTAATTAATTATAAATATTGTTTAATTTTAATAAATTTATTACGTATTTATATAATACTAGTATAGCTATATTGTTAACAAAGCATTTCTTGACAAATTTTGTCAACTTATTTGTTTTTTAGATTTTGTATTTTTTTGTTGTTAATAATTAATTTTTTTAATTGCAAATATAAATTATTTAAATAAATAGCAAACTTTTCGATCTTTTAATAAGATTGTTGTTTTGTATTTTTAAGCTTAAACTTAATTTTTATATCGCGAATCTTAGACGTATTAAGAAATTTTTTAATATATCGAAGAAAATAGTTTTAAATAATATTTTTATTTTTATTACGTATTTTTCGTATATATTTGTGTTATTAATTATATTGTTTTTTTGTAAAATATAATACAATTCAAAGTATTTTTAACTTTTTATTAAGATAGTTTGCGAGATTATTCTAGATATAATTTTTGCAATTTTTGAATTAAATTTTTAAACTTATATAGTTAATATATTCTTATATTAACAACTTCTTAATACAATTAGTTTTTCTGCGTCGATTGAATTAATAGTAATTATTGCTATATTTGCAACAATAATTATTGATATATTGTGCGAGTTAAAGCTTTGTAGTTGCAAGTTCGACTTCTAATCTTAGAAATTGCAACATATTTGTATTATTAATATATTATATAAATTTTAGACTAACCGTTCGGTTCTAACAGTTGGAACCGAATTGCATAAATTATGAAAATACTAACTATATTAGGTTAAAACTTGGCCTAATTAGATATAACTTTCGGGTCGGGTTATAGATTTTGGGGAAAAACCGAC
>JAABUL010005450.1_pt1 | contig 15827 bp, 19 predicted proteins | sample 5559151 | NCBI WGS metagenome assembly JAABUL01 (sample SAMN10711876, study PRJNA513368) | rock metagenome | isolation source: Antarctica rocks | place: Antarctica: Victoria Land, Pudding Butte sud | reverse complement strand
CACAGCAGCGAAGATCTCGACTGGGTCGCTCAGGAACTCAACGACCGACCCCGCAAACGACTAGCGTTTAAGAAGCCGATCGAACTCATCGGCGACCTGCTGTTGCGATGACCGCCAGAATCCGCCGTTCCTCTTACGAGACATCTGAGCGCCCGTGGGAAGCCCGACTTGAGTGGCATGGCCGCGCGGATCGCGGCAGATGCGGTCACAACTCGGTTGAGCTCAAACAATCACGCTGGTTGAGTGCTCGACATGGATTCCCGTACGGCACGGTTGAGCTTGCACGCAATCGATGAGCTGGAGGCACGGCGCATCCAAGATCGTGCACCCCAACCAGGCGACGCCTGGGCGGCCGACTACCCGTTCGAAGGAGACCTGGCTGCCATCGGCGGCTTTCTGCGCGCTACCGAGCAGAACGGCGAGCAGCGTCCCTTCGGCTACTACCAGATCAGGCGTCAGCCCGACGGTCTGGCTATCGGCGGCGTTGGCTTCAAAGGTCGCCCCGCTGGCGGAGTCGTTGAGATCGGATACGGACTGGCGCCCTCCGCGCGCGGACACGGCTACGCGGCGGAGGCATTGGGAGCTCTCATGCAGATCGCCGCCGATCTTGGCGCGACCACGATCCGCGCTGACACCGATCTGGACAACCTTGCGTCACAGCAGACCCTGGAACACGCGGGCTTCCACCAGGTCGAAGCCGACTCCGAGCTGTATCACTACGAAGTCCGCATCAGCCAGATGCGGACGTAGCGGCAACACCCTCCTTTCGGCATGAGCGTGCGATCCCGCAAGTCGATGGCTAACGGCACACCAGTTGCAGCGCGGAGGTGCTGCCGAGGTGCAGGGTGGGCCTGTGGAGAGCTGGGGCGCGGCGCTGTACGGAGACCCGTGCCGAGGGTGCGGCTTCGACTGGTCCATCAGCCCTGATGCCGCGATGGGGCTCGTTGCAGGTGTCCCTGCCCGTTACACCGGGTTGCTTGCTCACACGGATGGCTCGCAGCGTCATCCCGACCTGGACTGGACCGCTGGGGCCTACGTCTGCCACGTCAGCGACAATCTGCGGATCTGGGCTGAGCGGCTGGCCGGCGCCGCGCTCGGCGGCAGCCGGCAGGTCCCCGGGTACGACGAGAACCTGTTAGCCCGAGCCCGCGCCTACGACCGGGTCCCCCTGGCCGGTGCGTTGTGGTCGTTGCAGCGCGCCGCCCGGGACTGGCAGGAGGCGGTGCACCTCGCACTGGGACGGGACGTCGTCCTCCTGCACGCCAGCAGGGGTGAGCAGCGGGCATCTGATGTCGTGCGGAACAACGCTCACGACGCCCACCACCACACCTGGGACATCCGCCGATCGATGATGTAGGGGCCGGGCGCCAACCCGGTGAGCCAGTTCCGTTGCCGATCGGCATACGGGCAACCGGAACCCCTCCGGTTGACCGGGCCGCTTGTGGGTTCCCGAACGACTCAAGACGGCGATTGGGCCGTGAGTTGCGCGTCGATTTCGGCCCGGAGGACGTCGAAGTCGATGCCCGCGTCGGCCATGACCTCGGCGGCCAGGCCCTTGCCTTCGCGTAACAGGCCGAGCAAGAGATGACCGTCGGCAATACGATCCGCCTTCAGGCGGAGCGCCTCACGCAGCGACAGCTCGAGAACCTTCTTGGCCCGGGCGGTGAAGGGGGCGTGTCGGCCGCTGATCAGGCGTCCCGTCCGGGTCCGGGCCGGTTCACGATCCAGCGCTCCGGGACCGAATGCTGCCTCGACCTTTTCCCTGATGGTCGACAGGTCAATGCCGATCGTCTCCAGTGCGTCGGCGTCCAACTCGCCCGGTCCACAGTCGGCTGTTCCGAGTAGGCGCAGGATCGCCGCTTCGGCGCCAGGCCGATAGAGGCCGTGTTCGGCGAGCAGGCGGCCCGACAGAGCGTCGGCCTGATCCATCAGGCCCAGCAGGAGGTGCTCGGTGCCGATGTAGTTGTGGTGCAGCCGTCGGGCCTCCGCCTGGGCGGAGGTAACCGCCTCGCGAGCATCCGGGCTGAATCGCTCGAACATGCCTACTTCTCCCCTCTCAAGAGACCCCGACCGCCCGCGTACTTCTTGTGAACCGCCTGTCGGGTCACGCCCAGGCAGACGGCGATCTCCTGCCAGGACCAGTTCTGGTCGCGGGCGTTGTCGACCTGCAGCGCTTCCAGGCGCTCGATGAGGACCCTCAACGCTCGCACTGCTCGCAGCCCGACGGCGGGGTCCTGGCTGCTCGCCTCGGAGGCCAGTTGCGTCGTGTCACTCACAACTGTCAGCCTAGGTTGACAGAGCAGACTTGTCAACCACGGTTGACCAAACCGGCGCCGGCCGGTGACCGGTCGCCGATCGTCTAGCGGACAAGATCGTCAGTCCCGGCGCAGCCGGTGGCCGGGCCACACAGCGCTGCGAGAACGGCGCCACTTACCGCTGAAGGTCACACGCGTGACGCCCCTGAGCGGGACTCCAAATCGGACGGGTGTAACGGACAATCGTCGGTGCACCACCGGCTGGCCTGCGGCGCTCCCGGTAGGCGTTCCCTTACGGGAGGGGTCGCCGTGGTCGGGCCCGTACGGGGTCAGCCTGCCCTACAGCGCTGCGTCAGGGGCCTTACTCCTTCCCCTCGTGAACGATCGGTGAGGGAGCTGGCGCGACACGACCGCGCGCGGAACTTGCTTGACGCGGCTCGCGACGATGGGGGCATGCAGTTGGTGCGCCCCGCAGTCGAGTACCTCGCGAGCTATCGCGCCGCGCTCGAGCGGGGGTGGAGTCTCAACACGATGGACCCCGCTGCGGGCCGCGTCGAGCTCGAGCGCACCGAGGCCGACTCCGTTGCGTTCCTGGCCGCTCAGGACGACCCCGAAGGCAGCGGCGAGCCGATCACACTGCCTGACGGCTCTGTCGTGCCGAGGTTGCCCGGCTACCGAAGGTGGATCTGGGACGACGACTTCGGGGGCGTGATCAGCGTGCGCTGGCAACCCGGCACCGCAGCGCTCCCGCCACACGTACTTGGGCATGTTGGCTATGCCGTCGTCCCCTGGAAGCGCCGCCGTGGCTTGGCGACCGCCGCACTGCGGGAGCTGCCGCCGGAGATCCGTGGGCTCGGCCTGCCCTACGTGGACCTCACCACAGACGTGGACAACCTGGCCTCCCAGAAGGTGATCACCGCCAACGGTGGGGTGCTGGTCGAACGCTTCACCAAACCGGCCGCGTACGGCCCCGACAGCCCTGCACTTCGCTGGCGGATCGAGCTCATCGAGCAAGGCGTGTGAACGTCCGGTAGCCGATCGGTATCCGGACGTCCGTGTGTCGTCCGTCCGGACCCGTGCGACCCTCGTCGGCATGAGCGAGCCCGCCGAACTGCTCCCGCGGCCCTTCTCCGCCGCTCCCGGCGAAGTCGAGGCCCTCCTCGGTGCGCTGCACCGCAACCGGCGCACCTTCGCCTGGAAGACCGGCGGGCTGGACGTCGACGCGATGCGGCGCACCCTCGGCCCGTCCACGGTGACCCTCGGCGGCCTGGTCAAGCACCTGGCCCTGGTCGAGGACCACTACTTCACCCATCAGTTGCTGGGCCGCGACTACCCGGCCGTGTGGGCGCCGATGGTGGAGAACGACGGGTGGGACTGGACGTCGGCCTCGGATGACTCCCCCGAGGAGCTGCGGTCGTTGTGGCTCGAAGCCGTCGCGCGCTCGGAGGCCGCGGTCGACGAGGTACTTGCCGAGGCTGGCCTCGACCGTCCGCTAGCGATCTCCGACTGGTCGGAGACGCCCAACCTGCGCCGGGTGGTCGTCGACCTGATCGAGGAGTACGCCCGTCACACCGGCCATGCTGACCTGATCCGCGAGTCGATCGACGGGCTGGTGGGCGAGGACGCGCCGTCTTAGCAGGATGACCGCGACCTTTACTTCCTGGCGCTCCCGCGCCTGGCAGCCAAGACGTGGGATCCGCGACGAACCCTGTGCTGAGCCCTCGATACGATCTACGTCGACCTACTGCGCGCTGGTCGCGTGCCGGTAGCGGATCGGCTACCGGACAAGATCGTCCGCGTCGGGCGCAGCCGGCGGGGGCCGGACAGCGGTGCAAGAACCGCGCCACCTACCGCTTCACCAGCCGCAGGCGTCTCAGCGGGACGTGTCTCACTGCCAACGGTTGTGGAACGTTGATCTTGTCCCGTACGACCGTACCTCTGCGCGAATCTTCATCGGGCGGGTCTACCGGGACAGCGTTGCGCGGTCACGGCCCCTTGCCTGCGGCGTTCTCGCAAGCGGTTCGCTATACGACGATCGGTCTACGGGCTGGCGTGCCGTCCTGAACGATCGACCGACGTCCGCGACTTGTGCTGGCGGTTAGGCAGTGAGCGAGGTTCGGTCAGAGCCCTCCGCGCCAGCGGCGAGCTGACTGAGTTCGAGGCCCAGGGCGTCTGCCAGCGCTGCGACGGTGAAGAAGGCTGGCGTGGGGATTCGGCCTGCTTCGATTTTGCGCAGTGTCTCGACCGGAACACCGGCCTGCGCGGCGACGTCGGCCATGCTGCGGCCGGCTCGGGCCTGGCGCAGGAACGCGCCGAGGCGCTGTCCGCGTGCTCGTTCCTCAGCGGTGAGCATCGGCCTGACCATGGCGTGATACTAATACCGGGATAGTTATACCGACACCGTCTTGTGGAGGCGTTCGTGGTCGAGCTCAAGACACCGACCGAGATCGAGGCGATGCACACCGCCGGCGTCGTCGTGGCCGACGCGTTGTCCGCGGTGCGCTCCCAAGCTGCCGTCGGGGTGCGGCTGGCGAGCCTGGACCAGGTGGCGCGCAGCGTGCTTGCCGACGCCGGCGCGTCGTCTCCCTTTCTCGGCTACCAGCCCAGCTACGCCTCGTCGCCGTTCCCGGCGGTGATCTGCACCTCGGTCAACGACGCTGTCCTGCACGGCATCCCGGATGGTTACCGGCTCCAGGACGGAGATCTGCTCAGCATCGACTGCGGTGCCGTGCTGGACGGCTGGGCCGCCGACGCCGCGACCTCCTTCGCCGTCGGCCGGGCACGCGCCGCCGATCAGGAACTCATCGACACCGCCGAGGCCGCTCTCGCGGCCGGTATCGCCGCGGCCAAGGTGGGCGCGCAGATCGGGGACATCTCTGCTGCGATCGCGCGCCTCGGCCGAGCGGCGGGCTGCGGCATCAACACCGACTTCGGCGGTCACGGCGTCGGCCATGCGATGCACGAAGCCCCGTCCGTCCCCAATGAAGGACGAGCAGGACGGGGTATGCGGCTGCGACCAGGGCTGGTCATCGCGATCGAGCCATGGTTCCTGGCCGGTGGCAACGACGACTACCGCATCGATTCCGACGGCTGGACCCTGCGCAGCGCCGACGGCTCACCCGGCGCCCACGTCGAGCACACCATCGCCATCACCGACAACGGACCCCGCATCCTCACCGCCCCACGCAGCCGCGTGAACTCCAAGCCGGTGCGGCCGAGAGCTGCTGCAGTACTGAACTGAGCTGACCTTCCTTGCCGATTGCGGATCGCCTTATGGGGGATTCGTCCGCTCGGCGTCGTCAAGCGGACGAGCAACACCAAGGCTTTCGGGTGCTGGCTTGGGTCGACGTGGCTCCCTGACCCCAGCCACCCCGGGCCCCTCAGTATTGGTCCTGACGTAGGTGATCACGACGCTGCCGTACTGCCGGACAGGCGTGCCGGCAACCGGTGACTGGCTGGCGATCACGTACTCGGACTCGTTCGGCCAAAGCAACGCGCCCAAGGGGGGCCCGTCAGCGTTCGCCGGGGCGAGCACGACTTCGGCGTCGCCGGCGGCGCGGCGGCCCGCCAGGACCGTCATCCCGACGACCATTGGCACCGAGACCTGCGGCCGCTCCTTCACGCACGCACTGTCCCACTGAACATGCCGAACGTCCAACACCCGCAGCACGACCCGGTCGTTCCGTGCCTGCACGGCCACCACGAGGCCGTCCCGCAGGCCCATCGGGCAGCGGGACGTCGTGCGATGACTGCAGATCGGCGTCCGAGCTCGTCGCCCTTATGAACCTTGCTAGGGATGGTGTGTCGGAGCGGCGTTGTGGATGACGGTGCCGTTGGTCAGGGTGAGGTCGTAGGTGATGCTCGGTTCAAGTCCTCCCTGCCCGCTGGGCTGAGTAGGCCCGTTGGGGAACCGGTTCCTGGCCACCAGGCGGCGTATCGGCCGTTGTGCACCGAGGCGGTGACGATAGCGCTTCCTGGTCGGTCTCGCTCAGTCGCCGCCACGCGGCGGCTAGGTCGAACCGTTGTTCTATGAAATCGGCATCGAGTCCAGCCGCTGCCTCGGAGGCTGTTGTCGTCTGGGCGACTCGGACGGCTAGAGCGTTACCTCGTCTTTGGCTGCGGCGGGCGTTGAGTAGGCAGTTGCGGGCGATCCCGAACAGCCAGGCCCGCACGTCGTCCGGCCTGCCCCGATCCCACGCCACCAGAAGGAAGGCAGGATCGGCGACGAGGTTGAACAGGTCGTCGAACCGGCGATGAGGATCATCACGAGCCCAACGGTGCAGCTTGGACTGGATACCCCGTACCCGTCGCTCCGCCCCAGACAGGGCGGACGTCAGTCCGTCGGTATTCACCGGCGACAACCTCCAGGCATTCCAGTGTCCCTGCCACCAACTTGCTGGCCCCCTTCGCCATGCACGCGGCTCTCCCGCGCTCGGACTACTACGGGGCCTCCGCCCCACCACACGGCCCTCAGTCGGCAACGGACCTGCCTGTCGCCGGGCTGGCTGCCCGGCGGGGAGGGCGGAGGGCGACCGCGGGTGGTTCCCACGTTCACTACGCACTCGATCGGTCAGTGAGGTGCCCAGCTCTACTGCGACAGCATCGCCACGCCTACGCCGCAGACCTTCGGCGCGGCCTCCCCACCGGAAAGTCAACCCGGCTTCGGAGTTGATCACCGCGTTGTTCCCGCGATGGTCACGCACTGCCCACCGGCCCATATCCACCAGGTTTGAGCCGGCACCGCTCTTACGGAACTTCAACCACTGGTTCACTCTCGTTACACCTTCTGACCTCGCTAGACGAGCCCGCACCGTCTGGTAGTACCGGCGCGTCCCGCCGTTGACGGGGCTGCTTCCCACCCTCCCCGGCGTTCCCCGGATCAGGCTGCCCCCTGCTTCGATCGGACCGCTGCGACGGCCCGACGGTGGTGGCCTCTCACCTCCACTCGACTACGTACTGCTTCGTGGCGCACTGACCTTCAACGGTAAGTGGCGCGGTTCTCGCAGCGCTGTGTGGCACGGCCACCGGCTGCGCCGGGACTGACGATCTTGTCCGGTAGAGGATCACTGGCATACGGGACGAGGTGTCGAGGCAACCTGACGACATTGCGAGTGTCGGAGGCGCTCGCTCCCTGCTACGCCAGCGCTGCGATACCCGATATGAGGGCTCATCCTGATGGATGCGACGGTGTCGGGGTAACAGACGCATCGGGGGTGGCCGGTGCTGGTGTCGCGGGTATGAGGGGGCGGTAGCCCAAGCTGGTGAACACGGACTGCCCGGCCGGGGAGAGCATGTAGTCCCGTAGCTGCCGGGCCAGTTCCTGGTGCGGGGCTCGGGTGGGGACGGCGATGTAGTTGACGGAGATGACCTGGTCGGCGTCAGGGACCGCGATCATGGTTACCTGCCCGGCGACGTCGGGTGTGACGTCGGTGCGGTAGACGATGCCGGCGTCGGCCTCGTTCAGGGCGACCTTGTGCAGGACTTGTTTGACGTCGGTTTCGGTGGAAACCACGTGGGCCAGCGCTTGCTGGGTGAACCCGGGCCCGTACTGCGCGGCAGCGTTGATGAAGATCTGGCGGGTGTAGATGCCGATCGGGACCGTCGGCACTCCGATGATCAGCATGACCGGTTTGGTCGCGAGGTCCTGCAGGCTGCTGATCCCGGCAGGGTTGCTTCGCGGGACGACGATGACCTCACTGTTTCCGCTGACCGGGTCATAGCGCGGGATGAGCCCGTCGGCGACGGCCTGCTTGGCGTGTGCCTCGTCGGCGGACAGGAACAGGTCGACTGGAGCGCCCTGTTGCAGTTGAGTGAGCAGAATCTGGGTGCCGGCGTAGGACGGTTTGACGCTCACCCCGCGATGCTGACGCTCGAACCGGTCAATGACCGTGTTGAACACGTCGGTGGCGTTGGCGGCCACGAACGCGGTCAAGGTCCCGCCCGCCGCGCCCCCCGCTCCGGCGCTGCCCGCCGCGGCGGCCGGTACGGGACTCGCCGGGAGGACGGCCGCGACCAGGATCAGCGCGGTGATGACACCGAACGCCACCGCCACGATCCGGTGCAGTCCGCCCGTAGCAGGCGAGGTGCTCGTGTGGGGCCCTCCGGAGGGTCTGACAGCTGACCGGGAATCGGGCCCGATCGCGGGCGTGGGCAGCAGCGGGCGGATTCCGTCCGGATCGGCATGTGCGGTGACAGTGTCGCCGATCGCGAGCTCGGCCACACCGCCAGCAGCGGCGCCGGTGGCGGTGGCGGTGGCGGGGATGTCGGCGACCGCGCCGGGCGGGGTGGCGAGACCGATGCGGAGCATGCTCCCGCGGTGCTGCAGACTGGTCACGGTCGTGCTCCAGCTGTGCGCGGTCACCGGGCCCCGGTCCAGGCCGATCCGGGCCGGATCCACAGCCACCAGCGCGGCGGGTTCGGCGTGGGGGTCTAGCAGGGACCCGGGGATGACGTTGGCCCCGGTGAACTGGGCGACGAAGGCGTTGATCGGGTGATCGATGACGTCCTGGACCGCCCCGGTCTGCACGATCCGTCCGCGATCCATCACCGCGATACGGTCGGCGAGGGCTTCGGCGTCAGCGAGGTCATGGGTGACCACCACCGTTGGGATCGCCAGCTGGTGCAGCAAGATGGCCAGCTCCCGACGCAGGTTGGCTCGATTGTCCACATCAAGCGCGGAGAGGGGTTCGTCGAGCAGCAGAAGACGTGGCTCGGTGATCAGCGCCCGGGCCAGTGCGACGCGTTGCTGCTCCCCGCCCGACAGCTCGGACGGGCGCGCACCGGCCAGCCCGGTGAGGCGGACTCGTTCCAGCGCGGCGCCGATGCGCCGCTCCCGCTCGGGTCCAGGCAGGCGGGGCAGTCCGTAGCCCAAGTTGCCGACCACATCCAGATGAGGGAACAGCGCGTAGTGCTGGAAGACAACCCCGACCCGGCGCTGCTCGGGTGGCACGTCGATGCCGCGCGAGGAGTCGTAGAGGACCTGCTCGCCCAGGGTGATCCGCCCCGCCGCGGGGGTGAGCAGCCCGGCGAGCGTGCGGAGCACGGTGGTCTTCCCGCACCCCGACGGGCCCACGACCACCAGGGTCTCGGTTTCAGCGTGCAGGTCGACCTCGACGGTGAAGTCCCGCCGCCCGACCTCCAGCCGGGCCTCGAGGCTCACCGGGCCACCCGGGTGGCGGATGCGCGTCGCCGGCGCTGACCGCCGGCCAGCCGGTACCCGGCGTACTGGACCCCCAGCAGCGGGACCAAGGCCACCCCGAGCAGCAGCACCGCCACGGCGACCGCTGTGGTGAGGTCGGACTCCAACGCGACGTAGATCGCCAGCGGTAGCGTTTGGGTGCTGCCGGGCAGATTCCCGGCGAAGACCAGCGTGGCGCCGAACTCCCCCAACGCCCGCGCCCAGCCCAGCGCCATCCCGGTCAGCACCGCGGGCCCGGCCAGGGGCAGCACGACCCGCCAGAACGTCCGCCACATCGGCACCCCGAGGGTGCGCGAGGCGGCAATCAACTCGTCGTCGACCGCCTCAAACCCCTGCCGCGCCGAGGACACATAAAACGCGACCGCGGTGAACGCCTGCGCCAGGACCACGGCCAACGCGGTGAACGGGACCTGCACGCCGCCATAACCCAACGCCGCGCCGAGCAGGCCGCTACGGCCGAACACCAGCAACAGCCCCAGCCCGGCCACCGATGCCGGCAACACGATCGTCAGCTGCAGCCCCAGCTCGATCACCCGCTTACCCGGAAAGTTGTGCTTGGCCAGCCAATATGCCAGCGGGGTGCCGGAAGCGACCGCGAGGACCAGCGCTGCAGCGGTGGTGCCCAAACTCAGGCCCAATGCCTGCCCGGCCAGCGGCCCACCCAACCGTCCCACCAGCGTCACCGGGTCGGTGTAGAACAACAGCGACACCATCGGCACCGCCAGGAACGCCAGCAGCAGCGCGATCACCGAACCGAGCAGTACCCGCCCGGCACCGCGCCGCCCGCCTCCGGACCGCGCGGCCCCTCGATGCTCAGGGCGCCGCACACGGACATCCGGATCCTCGGACGAGGCGCCGAGACCGGTCGTGGTCGTGCTCGTCATCGGGCCAGATCCGCAGCGAAGCAGCGCAGCAGCTGGAACTGCACCGGTTCACCGGTGTCGGGGTCACGTTGTTGGTCGAGCTCCCAGCGCGGGGCGTGGGCGGTCGCCTCGGCGAGGACCTGTTCGACTGGATGACCCGCCGTGACCTGGTAGCAGCCCGACATGGTCAGGTCCCGGCCGATCCCGCGTAAGCAGTGCTGGAACACCCGGCCCGGTGCGACGGCGACCGCCGCCAGTACCTGCTGCACCTGCGCCACGGTGGGGGGCTGCTCGTCGGCCCAGGCGATGTGCAGGAATTCCATGCCCAGCTCCTCCACCGTCTGCCGGTCCGCGGTCGTGGGCAACCGCAGGCTGATCACGGTGCTGACGCCCCTGGAGCGCAGCCAGCGGTAGCCCCGTTCGGTGGGCTGGGCCCGGTCAGATACCGGTCGTCAACAACGTGCAGGTTGTGCCGGTCACGGTAGGGCAGCAGATCGGCATCAGTGCTGATCAGCGCGGGCGGTGCGCCGGCGCGGGCGGCAACGAGTTCGGCCAGCTGCCCGATCAGATCGGTCAGGCAATCGACGGCCTGAACCAGCAGGCCATCGGCCTCGAACCCGTCCGCCACGGTGAGATAGCTATCCACGGCGTAGCAGGCATCCGCGCTCGATCCACCCTTGGCGAGCAGCCGCTCCAGCAATGGCGCGAGCCGTTCTTTCACCTCATGCGGGGTGAAGTCAGTAGCGGGACCGCGATGTTCGTCCGGGCCCACCCGGACGTCGAAAGTCAACGACTCGTCGATGGTGTGCGACGACCCGCTGGCGCACACACCCGGAACGGGATGCCCGGTGCCGGTGGGGTGCCCGGTGCCGGTGGGGTGCTCGGTGTCGGTGGGGTGCTCGGTGTCGGTCACAGTCGCCTCCTGGAGCGCAGCCGAAACGGGCAGGGATGCGTGTTTTAAGACACTTGGACCACGCTGGTATGTGGGTGGCATTGCTAGGTGTCGGAAGCGCCCGGACCGGGCGCGGGGGGTCATGCTCAACGGATGTTGAGTGTGGAGTCCGCTCCTTGTGGCCGGTTCTCCACCAGGCCGAGCAGCGCTCTGGCCGGCACGGACAGCGGCAGCATGGTGCGGGTGATCAGTAGGTCGGTGTCGAGCTTGCCGCCGTTGACGGTGGGGCCGAAGGGTCCCCAGAACGCCCCGTCGGCGGTGATCGTCAGCTCGGCCGGGAGATCGGATTGGGCGGCGTCGACACCGAATCCCTGCATCTGGGCGCGGCCGCGACGGACGATCGGCCGGATGATGTGCTCGGAGTCGGGCACGCCCAGATCGCGGTGCAACGCGCACAGGCGGTCGAGTTCGGCGTCCTCGATGGACTCCACGGTGGTCGCGATCCGGACCTTGATCCCGCGCTGGACCAGGGCAGGGATGGCGGTGACGACCTTGGCGAAGTTGTCCGGGGCCCGCATCTCGTCGTTGACGTCGGCGTCGGGGCGGTCCAGTGAGATCTGCAGTGCGATGTCCCGGCCGGCCAGCGGGGTGATCCGGTCGAGCAGGCGGCGGCTGAACAGGGTGGCGTTGGTCAGCGCCACGGTCGGCAGCAGATCGGCCAGCTGCGCCAACACATCGGGCATGTGCGGTTGCAGGAACGTCTCACCGCCGGTCACCCCGAGATCGGTGAACCCCAGATCCTTGGCCTGGCGCCCGATCTCGAGCATCGTCTCCGGGCCCAGCGCTCGGCGGGCGACCTTCGGGCCGGACTCGGTCAGGCAGTAGGCGCAGGCGATGTTGCAGTGGTAGTTCGCATACATCCACACGCGGCCGGGCAGGCGTCCCTGGGCCACCGCCGCCGCGATCTCGCCGGTCGTGGTTGTGCTGTTGTCGCTCACAGCAGGCCCTCCTGGCTCAGTCGCGTGAGGACATCCGACGAGGTCGGCAGCGCCAGCGCGGTGGCGAACCGGTTGAGCATCAAGGTGGTGCCGACCACTGCGGTGAGCTCCACGACCTCGTGATTGGCCCACTGGGCGAGCACGCGTGCGCGGGCAGCGTCGTCGACCGGGCCGCCGCCCGCGACCGTGTCGACCCACTCGATCAGGGTCTGGTCCCGTGGCGAGCCGGACCCCGCTGCGGCGTCGAGCCCCGCGGCGTGGGGGTCCTGCAACGCTGCGACCTGGTCGCGGGTCAGGCCGGCGTCGAGCGCGACCACCGCGTGGGACTGCACACAGAACCGGCAACCGGCCAACGCCGAGGTCCGGACGATCACGATCTCCTTGGTACGCCAGTCCAAACCCGAAGGGCCCAGCGCGGCGCCGATGAACGGCATCGCCGCGACCAGAAGCTCCGGGACCTGGGCCAGCGCTGCGACGATCGGGCCGGGGTCACCGCCGTCGTAGAAGGGACGGGCCAGCAGCGGGATCTGCCCTATCTCGATCCGTTCGATGCTGGTCAACACCATCTCCCAGACGTCGGCTGTCGATCACGGTACAGAGTGGTTCTCTATCCTTCGAGTGACCGCTTCGACCGGTTCGATGAGGCGATGCGGCGAACGGGTGGTTGTGCCTCACCGGAATCGACACCGTCGTGTGGCGGCTGCGGTGTCGCATAAACTGCGCGGGTGGAGCGCATCAGTGCAGCCGAGCACGGAGCACACCACTGGGATGGTGTGTACGCCGAGCGGGGCGAGCGCGGTGTGAGCTGGTTCGCGCAGCGCCCGACGGTGGCGCTGGAGCTGCTCGACGCGGTCGGTGTCGGCCGGGAGCAGCCGGTGCTCGATGTGGGTGCGGGCGCCTCGCGGCTGGTGGACGAGCTCCTCGCCCGCGGATACCGCGATGTGACCGCGCTCGATGTCTCCGATGAGGGACTCGCCGTGGCGCGGGCCCGGTTGGGCGCCGCCGCCGACCAGGCCAGGTGGGTGGTCACCGACCTGCTCGGCTGGGCCCCCGAGTGGTGTTTCGCGGTGTGGCACGACCGGGCGGTGTTCCACTTCCTGACCGATCCCGCCGACCGGGCGCGCTACCGCGCCGTGTGCGACGCCGCGCTCACCCCGGACGGGGTGCTGGTGATCGCCACCTTCGCCCAGGACGGACCACAAGCCTGCTCCGGCCTGCCCACCGCCCGTTACTCGCCCCAACAGCTGCTCGACGCCCTCGGTGGTACCGACCGCTGGGTGGAGCTGGCGCGTCGCCGCGAGGACCACACCACTCCCTCCGGGGTACTCCAGCGGTTCACCTGGCTGGCCCTGCGCCGCCGCACGGCCTGAGCGACATGCGCGCCATGCGCGCCATGCGCCGGTTGCGCACCACCGAAGATCGGGTTCGGCACTGGGATGCGGTCTACGACGGCGCCGAGGAGTCCCGGTTCAGCTGGTTCGAGGACAAGCCGCGGTGCTCGACCGAGATGCTCGCAGCACTGGGCGCGCGCCCGCAGGACGCCGTCGTCGACATCGGCACCGGGGCGTCGCGGCTGATCGACGCACTCCTGGAGCGCGGCTTCGGTGACGTCACCGCCCTGGACAGCTGCCCGGCCGGGCCGCGGCGCATCCGCGAACGACTCGGTCCCACCGCGACGACGATCCAGTGGATAGTCCACGACCTGCTGCGCTGGGTCCCGTCACGCCGTTACGGGATCTGGCACGACCGCGGCCTCTATCACTTTCTCACCGCCCGCGCCGACCGCGCGCGCTACCACGACCTGCTCGACGCCGCACTCCTGCCCGGCGCGGGCGTGGTCATCGGCGCGTTCGCCGAGGACGGCCCCACCCGCTGCGCCGGCTTGCGCACGGCCCGGTACTCCCCCGGCCAGCTGGGGAGGATGCTCGGACACGGCACGATCTGCGAGACCATCGCGGTCGCCCGCGAGATGCACCCCACCCCGGGCGGCGAGCTGCAGCCCTTCACCTGGATCGCCGCACGCCGCTGGTGAGCGGACCCGACCCAGGCTCGACACCCTCCAGACAGAGGGGCGGGGCGTGGTGATTACGGGCCGGGGACGAACCTCATCCTCTCGGCCGACGAACACCCGGGTAGTCCTACCCTGACCCCCAGCCTCGCGGAGTTAGCTGTGGGCTCTGGCGAGCGTATGACCTGATGAGGGGCACGTGAAACGATGACCGACACCGCGAGCAACACCGCACCGCAGGTCACTGCGCCCAGCTCGCACCGGGTCATGACCCGCGCCTTCACCGCGCTACGGATCCACCGGGCTGGTGTGGCTCCAATGGGGTCGCCAAACTGATCGACAAAGGCAGCTTCGACTGGGGCTTCATCTCCTTCAACCGGATCACCCGCGGCTCCGCGCAGTTCATCGCCAACGACGCCTCCCACAAGACCTACATCGCCCCGCTCGGCGCGCTCTACCAGAACGTCGTGCTGCCGAACTGGGGGTTCTTCGGCGCGTTCCTCACCGTCGCCGAACTCGCCGTCGGGCTCGGACTGATCTTCGGGGTCGCGACCCGGCTGGCCGCTGTCGGCGGGCTGCTGCTGATCGGACCGATCTGGCTGATGCTGCTCCACACCGGCGGCTACCTGTGGGAGTACCCTGCTGAAGACCTGTTCCCGCTGGTCCTGCTGGCCATCGTGCCGGCCGGTCGGGCGGGTGGGTTCGACCGGCGGCTGGCCCCCCGGTTCGCGCACCGCTGGCCATTCTGAACCGCTGAGATCGAGCCAGACAGGAATAGGCACATGAGAAGCATCAAACTTCGCACGGGCCGGTCGACGGGACGCCCTCCCCTGCTGTCCGTACAGACGATCATGCAGATCCGTTGGTGGTCGACCCCACAGCGGTACGTCGCCGCGGTCGTGTTCGTCCTGGCGTTCGTGGTGATCGGTGAGGTCGGGGAAACGCTGCCACCGGCGAACACCGGTCGAATGTATCCGGTGGAATGGTGGAACTGGGTGACGCTGGCGGTGTCCGCAGCGCTCATCGGGATGATCGCGGCCACGTTCGTGCGCTCGGGCGGGCGCCGCGCACTCGCCGGCGCCGGCAGCGGGTCGGCCGGAACGATCGCGGCGATCGTGATGGCCTGCCCGGTGTGCAGCCCACTGGCGATCCCCTTGCTGGGCACCGGCGGCCTGCTCGCGTTCCTAGTGTCCGACCGCGGCTGGATCGCCCTCGCTTCCATCGTGCTGTTGGCCCTCACCCTGCTGCTGCGTCTGCGTGCCGCCAGCAGCTGCGCAGTAAACCTTGGTCCGCTCGCGCCCGCATCGGTCGCCGAGCACAGCGCATCGCCACCTCAAACCGGACAGCCCGCCAGCAGCGCACCGTCGAACTGAACGGACACCAGGCGCGTCGTGGGCTGGGCGGCCGTGACGGCGCCCGCGCCCGCGTTCAACTCGACGCTTGATCAGGTGCCGTAGCCGCCTGCACGGTCCCGCAGGACGATCCGCTACCGGCACGACCAGCGCGCAGTAGGTCGACGTAGATCGTATCGAGGGCTCAGCACAGGGTTCGTCGCGGATCCCACGTCTTGGCTGCCAGGCGCGGGAGCGCCAGGAAGTAAAGGTCGCGGTCAT
>JAABUL010005449.1_pt1 | contig 15830 bp, 5 predicted proteins | sample 5559151 | NCBI WGS metagenome assembly JAABUL01 (sample SAMN10711876, study PRJNA513368) | rock metagenome | isolation source: Antarctica rocks | place: Antarctica: Victoria Land, Pudding Butte sud | reverse complement strand
AGTAAGATTGTAATATAAGTTAAATATAAGTATATTAAAGACATCCTTAGTTCCTATATACTAAATAAGTGTTACTAGCTTACTAGGCTCGCGACGAGCTAGTCGAGTAGTGCTTACTATCTCGCTATCGAGTAGTCGAGTAGTGTTACGTAGCTCCTATACTATCTTACTCGCTTAGCGTCGAGATATATATATACTTATACGCCTTTCCTCTAATTACCTATATTCTAGTATCTACCTATAATACTATCCCCCTTCTAGCTTAGCCGTCTTAGCTAAGCTAGATTACAAAAGGTAAGCGTATACCCTTCCTTCCCTACTATCCGTTATATCTTAGTCCTTAATAAATCGTCTTCGTCTTACATCTAAAATATAACGACTTAGACGTTCCTCTAAATCTTCCTACAACCGTTACTTCCTATTTAGTTACTACTATACTATTATAGATAGTTCTTTAAGAGTAAAGTACTCTAAGTATATACGCGTTAGGAAACCCTACGTAAACCTTTCCTAGAGTTCCCTTAATAAGACTCGGGAAGATTATTAGAAGAAGGTAGATAATAATAAAGATCTACTAGTAGAGGTTATAGCGTAGTTAATACGGAATAAGAAGATTCTTCGCTAGGCTACTAAGCGCGCTAAGAAGAAGGCTTAGTACTTAATGTCTACGATAGATACTACTAGAGAGCTAGAAGATCTAGATCCGTAGGAGGACTATCCTACTATAGACGTAATAGTTAGTCTTTCGCCTACTATATAGTCTACTCTTAGGTAGCTTAATAACTTTATCGACTTCGGTTCCTCCTCTACTAGTACGGCTCTAGCGGAAGGTTCCTAGTAAGTCGACTAGGTGTTAGTTTAGTTCTTCGTAACTACTAGCGGAATTTAGTAAGTGTCGTTAATTCTAGTATTCTCTATTTGTACTAACTAGGGTTTCTTCGGTAATAGTCCCTAATTATTCCCTAGTAGGTATCTATGTAATGTAGTGGTTCCTACGAGTTATCTACCTCTAGATATCCTTACTACTTTATAAGGTATTAGTTTCTATCCTAATCCCGTATTTCCTCTACTTCGAAGACGTCGTCTTCCTATAGCTCGAAGTAGAATGTAGTTTGTAGTAGGATTTCTAAATTAGCTAGTTCTAGTATAGATATATAGAAGACTAGATATACTCTTACGTCCTTTAGGAGTTCGAGTTAGTAGTTGTTAGGTCCTTTAACCTCGTTAATTAAAAATGGTCTAACCTTTATATAGTCTAATTTCTTTACTTTTCTCCTAGTCTTTTAATTTTTTGTAAGAAGGAAGACCCTATCCCCCTCCTTAAGCTAAGGTGCCGTTTTTAAATCCTTATACCTCGTTCTATTAAGGCTTTCTTATTAGTGTAGTATTCTAGTCCTTACTTCTTCGTAGATCTTCTTAAATTATATTACGTCTATAATAGCGCGGTCTACGTCTAGCCCTAGTTATAGCGTTATAAATAGGTTTAGGTCCTTTCTAAAGTTTCTAAAGAATAGAGATATCTTAGTCGTTTCTAATACATTATTGTTAAGTATAATCTAGGCTAGTAGTAGGAGAGCTACCTAGTTGTTTTATACGTAGTTAACGTAGTATCGTAGATATCCTTCTAGTATTTAGTTTAATCGTTCGGTTTGTCTATCCGTTTGTAGGTAGAAAGCTATTAATAGCTTGTGTTTTATACCTATAGCTAATACTAGGGTTCTCTAGTACTTCGACGTAAAGAGCTTGTCTCTATTTATAATGAATGTTATAGGGACGCCGTAGTACCGGACAAGCCTATTAAGTACTAGGCAACCTAATTGCTTAGCGTTAATAGTTTCGTTATATAGTACGAAGTATAAGTACTTCGTTAGTTAGTCGACTATTATAAGTATAGAATCGTACTTGTTTCTTATTACTAGATCCTCTAACTTTAGGAGCTTAACGATAAAGTTTATCGTTACTTCGTCCTATAGTTAGTGTAGCGGTTCTCTAAACTAGAGATTCCTGTACTATACGTATCGTAATACCTTGTTTTTGTTATAGCTTTCGTATTTCTTAATGTAGGTAGAAACCTTCTTCCTTACGTCTAGGAAAACGAAGTTTCTCCTAATATGTTCTACGGTTCGTATAATCCTAGGATGTCCTAGAGCTAGTCCGTCGTAGTAGTCCTATATATACTCCTATTCCTTATCTTAAGGAACCTTAAGTTTCCTATACTATATCGGGAACTCTTCGTTGTTGTCTTATAGGGCTTATATAACTACGTTAAATTCTTACGGGTTCGTACTAAGCGATCCGTCCTAATTAACTTTTAGTATACGGTGTTGTTACGGCTTATGTCCTTCTATATAGTCGCTTCGTCTACTAAGTACGTCGGCGCGCCTATTCTCTTTTCTAGGAGTATATATAATTTCGAATTTGTATTCTCTAAGTAGCTCTAACTATCGTACTTACTGTTAGGTAAGAACCTTTATTATTATAAAGTATATTAGGTTCTTGTAATCGGAGTAGATTATTAGTCCTATAGCTCCCTTATAGTATACTCTCTAGTGTCGTAATACTACGACGATTACGAGTAGTTCCTTATCGTAAATCTTATAATTTTGTTTAGTAGGTATTATTTTTCTTAAGAAGTATATAATCGGATACTAAGTCCTATCGAACTCTTATATAAGGTATACTCCTATCGCTAGGTTAGAGGCGTCGGTTTCGACTTATATAGGTTTTATTAAGTTAAATATACGTAGCGTTAGCGCTTTATAGTATACTTTCTTAAGTCGTTCGAATAATTCTTATTAAACCTTACTCTATATAAACTAGATGTCCTTCTATATAAGGTTCGTAAGTAGCGTAGCTAGTTTTAAGTAGTCCCTAACGAACTTTCGGTTATAGTTCGCTAGTCTAAGGAATAACTATATATCCTTAACTGTCTTAGGTACTAGCTATTCCCTAATCGAGGTTGTCTTCTTAAGGTCGATCTTAATTCCTTCGGTTCCTATAATAAAGCTAAGGAAACTAACTTCCTTCTTAAAGAACTCGTACTTCTTAGGTATAGTCTTAAAGGTAGTCGTACTTAGTCGTTCGAGTATAGTAGCTACGTCCTTAGCGTACTACTCTTGTAATCCCTTTATAAAGATAAGTATATCGTCGATATAGGCGATAACGGTAATGTTAATAAGATCGCTAAGAACGTTATTAATCATCCTTTAGTATGTCGCTAGTACGTTAGTAAGCCCTATTAGTATAACTAAAAACTCGTAGAGTCCGTTTCGCGTACGGAACGCTATCTTATATTCTTCGCCCTCCTTTATCCTAATTATAAAGAAGGCGTCTCGTAGGTCGATCTTAGAGTACTACTATACTCCGTAGAAGTAGTCGTTTATTCGTTTAATTAGTAGTATTAGGTAGCGATCCTTCTTAGTAATTTCGTTTAGATCGCGGTAGTCGATAACCTTTCGTCGTTTTCCTCCTTTCTTAGGTATAAAGAATGCTAGTACCGCGAATAGTGATTTAGAAGGTCGTATTCGTATACTTCCTTCTATCTTCGTAGTCTATTCTCTATCTACTTCGAGGTCTACTATAGAAAGTAGGTACATTAGCCGGTAAGGGGGCCTAGATCCTAGTATAAGTTTAATCTTATAGTCCTATTACGAGTGTTTAGGTAGGGCCTCGAGTCCTATCTCTTCCTAAAAGAGTCGCTTCTATTTCTTGAATTCTTTAGGGATTCCTAGAGGTACGTAATTTCCTCCTTTACTCTTACCTTGTAACCTAGTTTAGCCTATATCGGTGTCTATAGAGTCTAAGCTACCCTTCTATAGTATTATTAGCGGTTAGCGATTTATCTCGTTAATCTACCTTTCCTTATCTAGAGTCGAACGCTACCGTCTTCTAGGATAGATGTTAGTAACGTATCTATATCTCTTAAACCTAAGTACTCTCTTAACCTAGTCGATATCTAGGTTATACTTCTTAAGCTAAGGAGTACCTAGTACGACATCGTATCTAGCTATAGGTACGATATCTAAGATAACTTCCTTATAGTGTCCTTAAAAAGCGAGTAGTAGCGGTACTATTTCGCTATCTATACTAGGTAGATTAGAGCCGTTAATAGCTCTTACTTCGTACCCTCTGTCTTTCTTCTTTTAGGTAGCTATCCCGAGTCGTCGTACGAGTCGTTCTAAGATAAACATTCCGCTAGCTCTAGAGTCTATTATAGTAAGGATCTCGTATCTATCGATAATGTAATTTATACGGAAAACTATTCCTATTATAGCTTAAGCGTTATATAGCTCCTTTTAGTCGCTCGTACTAATAGGGCCTATTCATTTTTTAAATAGTAGTCTAGCAAATTAGTATCTTCAATATAGATTTCCTAGTTAAGGGGTCCGTTTCTAGGTCTAAACACAACCTTTCCTTATATTATTCGCGTCTATAATGATCCTCTTATCGTTGTCCTAATATAACCGAGGGTTATTCCTCGCTATACTAGTAGTAGCGGTCCTAGAGGTAGAAGTAGCGGTATCGCCTACTAGCGTATATATTCGTTATACTTCGTTCGTATTTCTCCGTACGTAAGAGCGTCGTTCTAGTACTAACCCTAATAGGTTATAATTTCTCTATATTATTAATCTAGTAGTCTTACGCGTTCTCTTATCTACGGGCTAACGATCTTTCCGTTAGGTGTTAAATAGCTTCTAATACTATTAACGTTACTCCCTAGTAGTATAACCTCCTAGATATATCTATAGTTCTAGTAGTCGATCTCGACTAGTCGATAGTTCTAGAATATAGATCGGAGTTGTCCTAGTATCCTATTAAACTCTATAGGATATAGGTGTCGTTTCCTAGCGATCTTTAGAAATACTCCTTCGTAGCTTCGTATAAGGTAAAGGGCTATCTTTATTATCGGCTATAGTCCTTCTACTAAGATATTAAGTATTTCTAAGTCGTCTAGTTCTTTATTAGAATCTTCGCTCTTAGAGCTCTCTAGAGTACTATCGTTTCTAGCGTTAGAGTCGGTAATCTCGGTAATTACTTCTAACGTCCGTTAGTCGTCTATTAAGAGTTCGTTGTCTAGGTAGAGAGAAGAGATCTATTAGTCCTTAGTTCTATCTAAGTCGTAATAGTCTCTTTCGACCGTAATATAGTTCTAAATCTCTCTCTCTATTTCGTCTATTAGTAAGTCTAGTACTTCGTCGTCTAGGTTTATTAGTAGGATTAGAGATTTATCCGATTTGTAACCTATCTCCTTCTCTAGAGATAGTAATGTGTTTTCTTATAGTATAGCGTCCTCTCGTCTAAACGGAGGTAGGGCTCTTCCTTAGGCGTAGTTGCCGTTATCCCTTAACTACTATAGTAGCTATCGTTCTATAGCGTTAAACTCGCGCTATAGTCGCGACGTTTGTATACGTACTCTTATCTATTCCTATTAATCTAGTAGCTAATTTAGCTATCTATACTATTATTAGGCTTAATTATATAGTCGTTGTAGTATGTCTATAAGTTAGCTTAGTCTTATACGGGATTAGTAATCCTCCTAATCGCGTAGTCGGCGCTACTCTAGCTAGATATTATCGACGTCTTCCTATAGTTCTTATTGTTCTATATATAGGTCGTTTAGCTTATCTTCGATTTCCTTAAGCTATTCTTCTAGCGTTATTCGTTCGAGTACGTTAATTTCTATTACTAGTCGTCCCTTCTTATCGCGTTGTTCTAGTACTTAGTAGTTATTAGATGTATCTGTTTCGTAGAAGAATCGTTCCTTACGTACTTATTCTACTAGGAAGGCGATTCCTTCCCTAAAGCGTTATAACTTTTCCTATCTACTTTCTATTAGTTAACGTTGTTACTCCTACGTTTCTTTATTATCTAATGTAGGAGTCGTCCCCTTAAGTACGTTGATTTCTATAGTAGGTTTATATTTCGGAAGCTAGGGGTATATAGCCCCCTTAAGCCGATTATACTCCTCCTTCTCTAAATCCGTTATAGGCTATCTAGTTTACTCTATTTCTTCTATTTAGTCGAATCCCTTAGATACCTATTAGTTCTTCCCTAATCCTATATACTACCTAAAGGGTAGGCATTAGTAATAGATAGCGTAATTTAGTTCCGCGATCTATAGCTTTATAAGATTATTATACCCTCCTCGATCGTTTATCGAGGGCGTAGCCGTATCCTAAGTCTTATTAGTAGGAGACTTATTTTCCTATCTAATTATCGCGTTAATCTACTACTATAGCCGCACCTTTAGTCTACGGTAGTTACGTATATAATGTCCTTTCTTGTAATAGTTATAGTACTCGTCGGTTTTTCCGTCTTTCTTACCCTAAGGCTTTCCTTTACCTCTAGCTTTCCCGAACGGTCCTCTCTTAGGTACTCGTTAGGTAGCGTCGATTTCTATAGCGTTAGGGTCGCGTCGTTTGTTCCCTCTAGACTAGCTAGTTAGAATATAGCTAGTACGTCCGCGTCCTTAACCTATATGTCATTTTTCTATAGCTCTCTTATAGAGACGATCGTCGATGTTAATCGACGATTTAATAAGCGTATCTAAGTTCGTTGTCTCGTTCTTTCCCGTATATACTAGTTCGTCCTTTACATTATCCTTAAGACCTTTATAGTATATAACGTATAAGGCGTTATCGTCCTACTTAGTCTTATTAGAGTATTCCTTAAACTTAGCTATATACTAGGATGCCGATGTTCGTTAAACGATGTCCTAAACGATACGGATTATAACCTTCTTTTCGTTACTAAATCTATAGATTGTTTTTATCTCATTATAGAATCTAACGAAGTTAGAAAAGATTCTACTCTTATCCTTCTAGTGTATAATAAAGTCCTTAGTCCTTAGTCTTATTTAGTACTAAGCTTCCCCTTAGAGATATATCGTCGTAATAAGGTATCTCTTCTTATAGGAAGCGACCCTATCTAACTTAAAGTAGAGTAAGAGTTAGTTGATCTAGTCGTTAAGCTTATTGCGGTCTCTATAAAAGAAGTCTACCTTAGTCTTACTATTAGTCCTACGATTAGCCGTCGGAGCGACGCTTTCGTCTCTATAGCCTAAGCCTCGTATACTACTAGTAGTACTTATTCTAAGGGTGTTCAAAGTGTTACGATCCTATAAGTAGTATTACGTAAGTGCTTCTTTAAAGAGTAGGTAGTAGTAGGTGTTTAGGTAAGATAACTCGAATATACTATAAATAGTTATAGACCTTTTAGTAAGATTGTAATATAAGTTGAATATAAGTATGTTAAAGACATCCTTAGTTCCTATATACTAAATAAGTGTTACTAGCTTACTAGGCTCGCGACGAGCCGGTCGAGTAGTACTTACTATCTCGCTATCGAGTAGTCGAGTAGTGTTACGTAGCTCCTATACTGTCTCGCTCGCTTAGCGTCGAGATATATACGTACCTATACGCCTTTCCTCTAATTACCTATGTTCTAGTATCTACCCGTAACACTTATCCCTTTTTCCTTCTAACTTTTTACCTTCTTTTATACGTCGTAATAATAGTTTCTAAAGTAGCTACTTATATTATTACCTACTATACGGCTTATAGTATACTAAAGGAAGTTATTAAATTTACGGAATAGCGTAACCTAGCCCTAATAGCGCTAAATCTACTTCTTTAGTATATTAAAGATATTTTTAATAGAGTTAAAGTTAGGTAAGTATAGTAGTAGGTACTTAATTCTTATAGTTCTAGCTACTAGTACCTCTTTAAGGCTAAGGTCGTAGTAGATTAAGGCGTTATCTATAACGATAATAGCTCTAAATAGTAAGAAGAGGATAACCTTATTTAGTAGCTACTAAATAAAGACCTCTTAATTAACGCTACCTTATATAATTAGTAGCTTAGATAAGTATCTATTAATTATAAAAGCCGATAGTATTAACTATTATTTAGAGCGTTATAGTATCCTTAAATAGATATAATCGAGACTAACTAGAGCCTATCTACTCTTTTAATAGCTAGTCTACTTATTAGTTACGCTCTTATCTACTATATAGAGCTTCGTTATATCCTAATTAATAGCTCTTATACGCTATATTACCCTTAGATAATTACTCTACTAGCTTATAAAGGCTCTTACGATCTTTTAAGACTATCCTCTTTATAGTAATACTTAATATACCGTTATATATAAGGCGTTAATCTTAAAGGCGTTATATAATCTAAGAGCGACTTCGTTTAAGTAAGTAGTTAGATTACTAACTATATAATTATATATAAACTATAATAGTAACTACTAGGTTAAAAAGAGTCCCTATAGGTATAAGATATACTATAAGTAACTTACCTACTCCTACTCTACGTCTAGTACTTACTATAGACCTAAACGAGCTATTTAAAAGAGATATAGCTTATTAAATAGCTTATATAATATCTTAATCCTCTTAATTATATAGATAGATATACTAATTTCTACTATAATAGCCCTACTTAAATAAGACGAGTAGAATAATAACGCCTTAATATAATTATATATCTATAGCTATAGCTAGCTTTCTTAAAGAGCTATATTAACTACTATAGTTACTTTAAGAATAAGCTAACTACTAATATTTACGTATTAAGATAGATACGTCGAGAACTCTATATAAAACTTAGAGAGGCTCTTTAGGCTTAGTATATAGTATATAACCTATTACGCGTTCTAGTACGGTAGTAGGATTAGGATACTTACCTACTATAGATCTTCATTCTATTATAGAGTACTACTAAAAGTTCTACTATTTTAGAGGTATTATATAGAGGGGTATTAAAAAGACTAATAATAGTTAGAGCGTACTTAAAATCTACTAGGTCTAAAAGGGAATAGCTTACTAAGAAATTAAGTTTTAGCTAATTACGAGCCGTAACGGGTAGATAGTAAATCTTAGTCGCGTTAGCGAATTATTAAATACTACGCCTATTAAATTATAAGCTAAAGATACGTAACGAGCTAGCTAAGGTATTTATTATTGAATAGAAGGCCCTAACGACTAATAATATTTAGCTATATATTAAATCGATATAGGCTCGCTATTAGGCTATAATCGATATAGAGCGTAGCTATATAAGATAGTAGATAGATAGACGCGTATTTAAGCTTCTATATATAATTCGCTAACGCGACTAAGATTTACCGTCTACTTATTATAGCTCGTAATTAGCCGAAACTTAATTTCTCGGTAAGCTATTCCCTTTTAGGCCTAGTAGATTTTAAGTACGCTCTAACTATTATTAGTCTTTTTAATACCTTCCTATAATATAGAATATAAGCTAAGTAGTCGTAAACTCTTAATTTCTATCTACTACGAAGGATATACTATAATAACTAATATTTTTATAATTAATGTTCTAGGTAGGAAAAGCGTTATATACTAGATAGTATACTAAAGTCTCGTATATCTAAGAATAGTCGATATATATAAATTCCTATATCTTAATCGCAATATAAATCTCCGCTATAGTTCGCCTTATAGATAGGAATTAGGACTAGCGAAACAGGTTGGGATTAGTAAAGTTTTTGTTTCTCATCGCCTTTAGTATAGACGGTCTCAACACTTTTAAGCCGGATTAATCCTCAACGTTCAGAACAAGCCTTGGGAGAGACTGGACTGCTTTGAAAATGCACGACAATGGTACGCGCAGCTTTTCGAGTTCATCGTGATATGTGACATGTATATACTACAGATATTCAGAGGCGCACCGTGTGCTAGGCATTGATTCCCCTCATGACTATGCACAGTCGCACAAAAGTAAGGGCCTTCGACATTCGTATGCAAGGCTTCAGTCAAGCTACTCCAACGCGTGTGTCGGCTGGTTGGCGGGGAAAGAAGTAGTACGGGGTCTAAAGCAAAGCGAGCCCAACGCCAATGTTCCTCCAAACAGGTTATTGGTCTAGCAAGACTTTCGGTTTACATCACTGCGACTAACGGCTGCCCCTACACAGTGTTCTCTATCGATATCAAAAGCCAAAACAACGCTCCAAACGCCTCGCAGACTCATCTCATTGGTCCGTATGGGAGTCAATAAAGACTTTCAGGGGATCCAATCCTCCAGAATCCTTGCCCGGTTCAGAACGTAGACGCGCCGCTCTCTTTGCAAGTAGAGCGAGGCCCGAGAAAACCAAAACCAAGTCTTCACTGTTCAGCTCCTGCAGATTGAGTGACGCCTTCCCTGACACAATTTGGTCCCAAAGAGGGCTCTCCCGTGCCTCGGGCGCTTTGTCTGGGTGTGCCAGTGTGGCAACTTCAGACCAAACGTCGCGGACGATCTCCGCTTGCTGTAATTGCTTGATTACGTTCCATGCCTGCTCACCATTGAGCACACTGTACACGTGATGCGCCTTGAATGGGATTTAGTCTCACGGTGTCGATCTTGTGGATTCGGAGCACTCACCAGAACAGTCGACACTGGATTGTTTCCGGATCTCACAGATTTCGTAGAGGTACTTCCCGTATCGGTTGATTGTCGTCGTGCCGCGTCAAACTCAGCGGCAAGAAGACCGGGGCCCGCCTGGGATGATTGCCGGTACTGGGAAACGGTGGGCGAGAGCGAGGGGGGTTCTTGACCTTTCTGGACATCGAAAAGAAATTTCCACCTTGAATCCCATGCACCTTCACGGTCCGCCATTCCAAGACCGGAACTTGGAGCCATGTACGGGATGTCGAATGGTTGTATTGGACCATGCGAGAAGGAGCGTGTCTCGAGAGGTGTGCTTGGAAGGGCAGAGCCGGTGTTACTGAAGTACTCTCGCGCTTGGGGGTACTGACCCCCAGCTGCATCATACACGGCCGGAACCTCCGTAACACCATTTGCGGCTGTGGTGGAGAAATAGTGATTCGAGTCGCCAGGCGCATTCCCGTCGTCGGTCGCGGTGCCTCCGAGGTAATTGAGATTGTCATGCGATAGCGTCCTGGAGCATGCAGGTGACGGCATGCTTCGGAATTGCTGGTCTTTTGGCCTGGAGAAACTGCGTTCGCTCGAATTGAAGAAAGATGCACAACCGTCTAATTGGTGGTAAGACAAGTCATTGGGAAAGTAGGCGTCTGTCACAGTCAGCCACTAGCTTGCGATGGTGGAATCATGGATCTGGACTTACCTTTGGCAAAAGACAGAGGAGATACGGGCGGCATATTCGATGGCATTTCCTTTTCCTGCAATGCGAATGGCGGATACTGGCACTCTGTTGTTGCACAATGCAAAAAACAGATGTCTGGCAAACTTCGAGAGCAGCGTTCCTATTAGCGTTCTGTTCGCACGCACGGCGAGTATAGAAAGGGGAGGGCAGTCGGTGAGACGCATGCAGGTCACTAGAGCGACGCAAGACTAAGCCATGATCGACACATGCCGGATATTGGGACAACAGCCGGTGCGGTGAAGGTGCCGGAGATTGGCTGTCCAGGTCGCGCGCACGGCTCGAGAATCGGTGATACAGCTTCATGCTCTGCGTTGACGGTGCCGGCGACTTCGTGCGAAATCAAAGCTCCGTCTCTTACGGTTGAGTGTGGGGCCTGATGCCCGTTTCATTGGAGCAAGAGCTTCATCACACGTCCACTGGTACACGCTACCGTAGAGATGCTCGGCACAAAGGTGGAGGTTCTGGCTGAAACAAAGGGTCTCGACGAGCTGCTCGTGATCTGCTCTACAATCAAGCGGCTGGACAATCGCACGTTGGCCTGGTTGTGGCTGCGGTGGCGAATGACGGGTTGCTGAGACACGTCGATCCGGCTCCGCGTGCGAGCTGGTCCGAATGCAGAAGCGTAGGCGCACCAGCGGGTCGTGACAGCATTGATCGCCAGCTGCGAGCTAGGGCCACTGCCGGTTCAGGACGTCACCCAGACCGCGCACCCTTGTCCGGCGCGGGCCGTACTCTATTCGGACTGCAAGCAGGCTTGCGAACGACGAAACAGGCAGCTGCTACAAGCCCATTCAGGCTAGCTGCTATCGAACCGAGTTTGTAACTAGGTAGTAGTAGCGGCTATAGAGCCTTAGCTATACCGCTTCTACCTCTTATACTTAAGCGGGCGGTACTTAGCATAGGGCGCGGCTAATCTAGCTCTAATCCTAGATTCGTATACGCGCCTATAGCTAGGGATATAAAAGTTACTATTACTTAGGAATTTAGTTATAGTTATAGTTATAAGTAAAGTAATAGTAGTAACTTTAATACTTTTACTAGTATTAAATTAGTATCTTAGTATCCTTAAACCTTCTTTAAAGCCTTTACTTCTTCTTCTTATTACTCTTAAACTTCTTTTTACTCTTCTTATTACTCTTAAACTTCTTTTTACTCTTCTTCTTAACCTCCTTCTTAAGTAGCAATAGTATTAGAGCCTTTACTACTTTAGACTCCTTACTATTACTATTATTATTAGTACTAGAAGTATCTAAATTAATACTATAGATATTAGAGCCTTTAAGCTTCTTTAAACCCTTAGAATTACTCTTAATAATCTTCTTAAATAGCTAATTAGTATAGTTAGAAACACTACTAATAATTTTAAGGGTACTATAGTTATTAGTAGATACTAAGACTTTAAGATACTTACTAGTCTTAGTAATCTTATAGGGATTCTTACTAAGGCGCTTTCTAGTTACTATATTACTAAAGTCTAATCTTAAAGTTAGCTAGTAAAGATAGTAATATATAAGAAGTATTAATATACTTAATAATAGGCTATATACTACTAATAAGCTTCTATAGATATAGTTAGTATAGGTACTATCCTATAAGGCCTTACTATTATTACTATTAGCTTAAATATAGCTTCTAAACTTTCTCTTACCCTTATTATAACTACTATACTTACTATTATTTCTACTATTCTTTACTATATAACCTTTAAAGATATAACTAAGTAAACTTAGAAGGTAGCTAGAGAATTTAGTAATATTAGTAGACTTCTTAAAGCTAGTACTATAGTTAATAGAGTAGGTAGGCTCTAGATTAGTATTATTAGTAAACTTCTAAAGGGCTTTAGGGTACTTTTTACTATACTAGTTTTTCTTAATATCCTTAAGTACTTCTTTAAGCTACTAAAGGCCCTACTTAATCTTAGTATCTACTATAAAGATTAGTAAATAGAAGTTTAAAGATATAGAAACTTTATATATTCTTAGAGAAATCCTAGTTACCTTTATAAATCCCCTTAAAGGCCTACTAATTATTAGGTTTCTTACTACTATTATCTTCTTTATTACTAGTATTTATAAGGCCTTTAGTAGGTAGCTATAGTATAATTAGTCCCTCTATTAAAGTAGTTAAAGAAGAGGAAGATAAAGAAAGAAGAGGAGGAAAATAGTAAGGTTAGTATAAAGAAAAAGGTTTAATAGTAAAAGAAGGTTTATTTTATAGTATTAAAGCTATAACTACTACTACTTAACCTTATTACTATTACTTAATAAGGTAAAGTTATATAAAAGTAAAGGCTTACTAAAAACTAGTTTAGTACGTTTAAAAAACGGTTTAGTAGGTATCTTTATATAGATTAGTAAGTAGATTTTTACTTATCTATTTTATTTACTAGTTTAGTAACTCCTCGAATACTTTATTCTCTTTATTAATCTTATATTAAGGCCTAAATTTAAGCTCCTTCTTCTTTCTTTCTAACTCTCCTTCTTCTTCTAAATTATCTTTAATCTTTAGTAGAGTCCTCTTATTCTTCTAAAAGAGCTCTAATATATTAGTTCTTAGGTTATAGTAAAGGTAGATAAGCTTCTTAGCTCTATTAATATCTAGTTTATTCCTAGTCTTAGAGTAAATAAAGCTATACTTAGACTAATTCCTTTTAGTATCTCTAGTAGTTAGTATAATACTTAAAGCCCTCTTATAGAGCTCTATAAGCTTTAGAGCCTCTATTAACTATAGACTCTACTAATCTACTAAGTCTATATTCTTTACTACCTCCTACTTAATCTAGTTACTAAAGATACCTATTTTCTTTCTTAAAGCGTATAATTAAGATAGAATAAGACTAGTAGTTATAGTATTCCTAGTATAGTAGTTCTTAAATAGCTAATTAGCTACCTATATAAGTTGAGAGTCTATAATATTAATTAGTCTTATCTTATAGACTATTAGATTAGCTAAGTAGGCTATAGCTTTTAATAGATAGTATACCTATATTATCCTCTTATTAATAATAGGCTAAAGTATATCCTTTAGTACTAAACTATTAACTTAAGTCTCCTTTTAGAGTATAGTAAGGTAGCTATATATACTACTTAGCTTTAGCTTCTTACGCTCTATTATAATTACTACCTTAAGTATTAGCGTTAATAGCTCTTTAATAAGGCTTAAGTCTACCTTAAACTTAGTATTAAGTATAATAATCTTAATACTAGTAATAGCCTCTCTATTTTTAGCTAAAGTAGAGCCTATAGTAAGCTCTTTATTAATAAGGACCTATTAAATAGTACTAAAGTTAGCTTTAAGTACTTTAATAGTACTAATCTTACCTTACTATCTAGTCTTTCTTAGTAGCTAGAAAGTAGTAAACTTATTACTAAGTATTACTATAGTACCCTAGACTTTAGCTATATTAATAGAGTATCTTTTAAACTACTTAGTAACCTTTAAAACCTTAACCTATACTAGCTTAACCTCTAGAAGCTTAATAATATTATTACCTAGTAGATTAAGCTAATAGAAGTAATATCTAAGGATTACTAGCTTTAGAAACCGTTATTAGACCGTTTAGTAAGTAGTCTTTATATTAGAGGTATTATCTATAGTTAGAGCTACTATTCTTTCTAGTCTTAGGTCCTATATATTAGAGGAGCCTATACGTAATAAGCTAGCTCTACTAGCCTACTAGTACCGCTTTAAAGGCTAACTACTATATAAGCTCTACTTCTTTATAACTATTTCTCCTTCTTAGATATTTATAGTTACTTAAAACTACTACTTACTTATATCTATACTACTTATTTATAACTCTTCTTATAGCTAAATATCTCTTATCTCTTCTATAAGAAATAGCTAGTTTAAGTATAAAAATACTTAGTAGCTCTACTATACTACTACTATTATAGCTATAATAGGCTATAATACGCGCTAGTATATCGCGCTAAAAGAAGATAACTAAGAGGCCTTAAGCCCTATTAATAACCGCGCTATAGCGGCTAATAATAAAGCTATTACTAACTAGCTAGAAGGCGTAAGCAAAGGAGCTAATAATAGCGATATAGAGCCTTTAGGACCTACTACTAGCCTATAGCGGCCTTAACCTAGTACTATACTAGATAATATAACTCCTAGCTCGTCTTAAACTATTTCTAATACTCTAGTATTAAAGATAGCTAAGTAATACCTTAAGGAGCTATAGCTTAAGTCTATAGACAAAATAGCGCTTAAAGAGCTATAGACGTACGCTAGTAAACTAGTAATATATACTTAAATCGTCGCTAGTAATATTAATCTTAAGCGTAAACGTATTAAGACGGTTAGAGTCTACGCTAACCTTAGAGCGCTTATAGAAGAGGACTAAAATGTTACGAATACGTAATACTAGGGTAGAAGTATAATAGCTTAGTATCGTAGACCCTACGATACTATCGTATATCTACTATATACGCCTTAGGCGTATTGTACGATATAGACAACAGGTGCCTATAGTAGCTATATCGCCTATATCGTATAATACGACACTTACTTAGGTATATAGGAACTAAGGATGTCTTCGATATACTTGTATTCAACTTATGTTATAATCTTACTAAAAGGTCTATAACTATTTATAGTACATTCGAGTTATCTTACCTAAATACCTACTACTACCTACTCTTTAAAGAAGCACTTACGTAATACTACTTATAGGATCGTAACACTTTAAA
>JAABUL010005448.1_pt1 | contig 15832 bp, 14 predicted proteins | sample 5559151 | NCBI WGS metagenome assembly JAABUL01 (sample SAMN10711876, study PRJNA513368) | rock metagenome | isolation source: Antarctica rocks | place: Antarctica: Victoria Land, Pudding Butte sud | reverse complement strand
CACCGCCATCGAAAACTTCATCGACGGCTGGAACACCCGCTGCACCCCGTTCATCTGGACCAAAACCGCTGACCAAATCCTCGCGAAAGCGCACCGTAAAACAACTTCAAACACGCGACACTAGGTGAGTCAGGCGTTGCCCTATCTGAGGCCTTCGGTCTGCAAGAAGCTCTCCCTACATCAAACATTTCTAGGCGTTCGTGACACACGTGGATCCAGGCTGAGGCACACTGGTCAGACGCGCCACGCGGCTGTGCCGTCTTTGGTGCGCCGCCGAGAAGAGGAGTTCCCCAAGTGACCGTCGTAGCTGAGCACACCCCAGAGATCAGGACCGCCGCATCAATCATGCATCAGTTGCAATAGTGCTCAGTTCACCGCCGATAATGGGTAATCTTGGCGGCTTGCGCCGGGAGGACGGTCGCGGTCCCGATGGGGGAGGGGCAGTGGGGACATGCATTGCGTGCATGAGCACATGCGTTTTTCGCATTGGCGGCTGAGGAATCATCTCGGTTAATGTTTGTGGATATTGGGCCTTGGTTGAGGTGTGATAATCGAGGTTCGATGATCACACGCCGATTGGCCTGCGAGTATGACCCCAGGGACGTCGTGGGCTGCGTCGCTAGTAAGGGAGGTTATAAGGTCACAGTAGTGTCGCGGGCAGTTCAGTCGTGACGCGCTCGCTGTCTGAGATGCTGGAGGGATCGTGTTTAGTCTACCCTTTGTGCTAGGCATGGCGGCTTACGTGATAGTAGTGGTGGCACTCTCGGTGTGGGCGGGGCGTCGCTCCGGGCCGAGTACCCGATCGTTCTTCATCGCCAGCAAGTCACTGCCATGGTATTTGATCAGCGCCGGGTTGATTTCCCAGGCATTGGGTGGCGGCTCCACCATCGGTCTGGCCGCCACGGCAGCTAATCAAGGGTTCTCGTCGTGGTGGAAGCTCGGCCCGATATTTATCGGTGTCATAGTTATGGCCCTCCTCTTGGCGCGTCCGTTGGCGTCGATGCAACAGGTCACTCATCCGGAGATTCTCGAGGACAGGTTCGGTCAGACAGCGCGAGCGACGGGATTGTTCTATTACCTGACCCAGTCGGTCAGCTCGATCGGGACGCAATTGTTGGCGTTTGGCGCACTGCTCAGTCTAGTAACGGGACTGTCGGTGATGTACTCCGCCGCCCTCGGGGCCGTGGTGCTGGCCGTGTGGGTGCTCCTTGGCGGGATGCTGGGCACCGCTTGGGGTGACCTGCTGCACTGGGCGATCTTCATCATCGGTCTGGCAATTCTGGTCCCGTTGGTCTACGCGCATGTGGGAGGTTTGGCAAACATCCTGCACCAGCCGGGGAAGTCCGCGCAGTACGGCAATATTTTCGCCGTCACGCCAGCGGAGGCGCTGGGTTTTTGCCTGCTGGTGATTCCCTCCACGTTTTCCCGTCAAGTCTATTTCCAGCGGCTGCTCTCCGCCCGCAGCGCCCGGGACGGATTGGTGGGATCGATCGTGGCCGCCGTCATCATGGTACCGATCTACCTGCTGATTCCGCTGCTAGGCATGGCGGGTCATCGCCTTGCTCCGGGTCTGGCCGGTAGCAAGGTGCTTCCTTTCCTGTTCACAGCCGTATTCCCGACCGGTGTGTCGGTGTTGTTCTTCGCCGCCCTGGCATCTGCCCTGATGAGTTCCGGCGGAGGTGAGGTGTTATCCGCCGCATCGAATGTGACTCAAGACGTCTTCGTTCGGTATCTGCGACCGGACGGCTCCGAGCGTGCTCAGCTCATTGCCGCGCGGGTCTCGGTGGTGATCGTGATCGGTATCGGCTTCGGCTTCGGCTTCGGCTTCGGCTTCGGAATGATCATCCTGATCCCAAACGTGCTCGATCTGCTGCTGTTCGGCTACTACGGCGTAGTCGGCGGCGTCACGCTTCCGTGGCTCGCCGCACTGTATTGGCCGCGGGTGACGACCGCGGCGGCTACGGCGAGCATGATCTTGGGCGGTGGAATTAGCATTTCCTTCTACCTGTACCAGCAGATCTCGGGTGCCACATTGGGCGGCGCCAACCCGATCTTCTACGGTCTCGGCGTGTCCTTAATCGTATTGGTCGTAGGTTCTTTGTTGGGTCGGCCTGAATACACCAAGCATGCCCAATTCTTTCGCCGCAACAACATCACGGGCCTGCCCATGCCCAGGCCTACCAACGCCGAGAGCGGCTCGGTCTCGTGAGCAGGGTCGACCTGATCGTGCGTAACGGTTCGATCGTGGACACCGACGGTGGTCCACACCGTGCGGACCTCGGGATCACCGAGGGTCGCATCGTGGAGCGTGCACCTCGGCTCGCACGGATCAGCGCCGCGCGCACGATCGATGCAGACGGCAAGTTGGTCCTTCCCGGCATCGTCGATCCGCATGTGCACCTGTCCAAGGCATTCGGCTGCGCGCACGGCCAACGCCTGCTCGCCGCCGCGGGTGTGACCACGGCGGTCGATTTCGCCGGCCCGGTGCACGACGTGTTCGAGACCGTGGCAACCCAGGGAGCGGGCCTACTCATCGGCAGTCTCGAGGCCGTCGCGCCCGGTCGGGCAGAGCAGAACCTGGCGGCTACCGTGGAGGGGTCCCTGGCCGGTGGCGCGCTGGGCGTGAAGGTGCTGGGCGGCCACTTCCCGCTGCACCCCGAGTCGATCAGCACGCTGGCCGACATCGTCGCTGCCCGAAAAGACTTCCTGCTTGCCGTGCATGCCGGCTCAACGCGCACCCCCGGTGACTTCGAGGGCATGCAAGAAGCCATCACCTTGCTGGGCGACGCACCGGCCTACCTCGCCCACCTCAACTCTTACGTGCGCGGAGAAGTACACGACGATGCCGAGGAAGCCTCGCGTGCCATCGAATCGTTGCGACTGCATCCGAGCCTGACCACGGAGTGCTACCTGAGCACGCTGAACGGGTGCCCAGCAGAAGTGGTAGACGGGGCGCTGGCCAGCGCGGCGACCGCCCGCCACCTGCGCCGACTTGGCTATGCGGATGACAGCGCGGGCCTGGAGGCCGCTATTGGTGACGGGCAGGGCGGCGTGGTGAGCCCCAGCGGTGAGCTGACCTACCGCGAACATGGCATCGAGGTCTGGCGTGCCGCCGCGACCCGAACAATGGTGTGTCTGCCCGTGAACCACCTCGGCGCAACGCTGGCCCTGCTGAACGCCCGCCGAGACGGGGCACCGCTGGTGGCACACCTGTGCTCAGACGGAGGGGGAATCCCCCGCAACGTCACCCTCCCGATGGGTCTCACCCTGGTCGACTGGCAGGTGATGACCATGCAGGAACTCCTGCAGCGCGCGATCGTCGCACCAGCGCGCATGCTCGGATTGGACCGCGGACGCCTGCAACCCGGAGATGCCGCAGACCTTGTCGTACTCGGTTCTCATCGGTTGCCCGAGGTCACCATTGCCGGCGGCGCCATCGTCTTTCGGCACGGCGAGGTCATCGGTCACGGGGGTCGGGTGTTTGGTGACCAGCGACGAGGGGCACGCGTCAGCGACCGAACGGGGCCTTACCGCGCTGCGCACCCGTATGTACCTGCCTTCATTCGATAGCTGACTTTTTCAAGCTTTGTCGTCGAAGACGAGCGAATGATTGCCCCCAACAGCTGGGTCCCGAGACGCACCCGGTACGGCGCGGGAGCAGTGAAGACCTTAGTGCGCCGATAATGGGTAATCTCGGCGGCTTGCGCCGGGAGGGCGGTCGCAGTCCCGATGGGGGAGGGGTTGCTGGAGCAATGATCAGAACCTGTGGATGGCCCTCGGCGACGTGACGTGAAAGTGGCGCACCGTCCCGAGGATGATCGCGAAGTCTGAAGGTTCTGATCAGGACCGGCGTTGGCGCGCTGGTTCTCCGAAGGTACGCCCGTGCTCAAGGTAGTAGAAGAAGAGTCCGAGTCCAACGCACACGCTCCGGCCGCGGTGGGTGGGTCGTTACTCGATGAGATCGTCCGCGACGGTGCCCGGCAGATGCTGGCAGCGGCGCTGCAGGCCGAGGTCGCGGCCTATATCGAGGACCACGCCGCGCAGCTCGATGAGAATGGTCGACGGCTGGTGGTCCGCAACGGCCACCACCCGCCTCGTGAGGTGGCCACCGCAGCCGGTGTGGTGGCGGTGCACGCCCCGCGGGTCAACGACAAACGCACCGACGTCGAGACCGGTGAGCGCAAGCGGTTCGCCTCGGCGATCATGGCGGCCTGGGCCAGGAAGTCACCGCAGGTCGCCGAGTGCTGCCGATGCACTACCTTCACGGTTTGTCCTCGGGTGACTTCGCGCCCGCGTTGGGGCAGTTCCTCGGCTCTGCTGCAGGCCTGTCGGCGGCCACGATCACCCGGATGACGACGCAGTGTGGTCCAGACGGACCTTGAGGTAGATCCCGTCGACCCAGCAGTACACGTAGTCGGTCTCGACCAGCGAACGCCTGTTGAACGCGGTCGCGTCGTCTTGCCACGGACCTGTCTCGACGGGTGGGGGCCGGTGACTCCGATCTCTACGCGGCGGCCGACGAGCTGGTGCGCAGCCTGCGCGCCGAGCGGTGAAAGCCTCTCAGGTTCCCCGGTGTCGGAACGTCTGTCGGCGGCCCAGTCCGTAGCAACAGCTCGAGCGTTCGTTTTCTGATCTCCGATCAGATATAGTGCTGGGATGGCGGACGAAGAGGCGCTGAGCACAACGGAGTCGGGTCTTCCGGTGGCGCGGGTGTATGGACCCGGTGATGTCGGAGATCAGGGCGCGACGATCGGCGAACCCGGCAAGTTTCCGTTCACGCGCGGTAATTTCGCGGGGGGCTATCGGGACAGGTTGTGGACCTTCCGGCAGTACTCGGGCTTCGGCACGCCGGAGGAAACCAACCGGCGGTACCGATATCTGTTGGAGCAGGGCGGCACGGGACTGTCCGTGGCGTTCGACCTGCCGACGCAGTGCGGTTATGACTCTGATGACCCGGAGGTGGAGGAGGAGGTCGGGCGCGTTGGTGTTGCGGTCGACACGCTGGCTGACGCCGAGATCATTTTTGACGGGATCCCGTTGGATCGAATCAGTACCAGTTTCACGATCAACGGGACAGCGGCGATCGTGCTTGCGCTCTACGTGGCGGTGGGGGAGAAGCAGGGGGTGGAGCGGTCCGCGTTGCGGGGCACGATCCAGAACGACATCTTGAAGGAGTACGCCTCGCGGGGGACCTGGATTTGGCCGGCGCGGCCTTCGCTGCGGTTGATCGCCGACACGATCGAGTTCTGCGCCAGTGACGTTCCGCGGTTCAATGCGATTTCGGTCGCCGGGGCGCACTTCCGCGATGCGGGTGCGAACGCGGCTCAGGAGATGGCATTCACACTGCAGGACGGGGTGACCTACTGCGATGAGGTGGTTTCCCGGGGCCGGTTGACGATCGACCAATTCGCCCCGCAGGTGTCGTTCTTCTTCTACACCCATGGCGACTTCTTCGAAGAGATCGCCAAGTACCGTGCCGGGCGCCGCCACTGGGCGCGCATCGTCCGCGAACGGTACGCCGCCCAGGACGACCGTTCGAGCATGTTCCGCGTTGGTTGCGTGTGCGGCGGCTCGTCGCTGTATGCCCCGCAAGCGCACAACAACATCATTCGGGTCGCCTACCAGGCGATGGCCGCGGCGTTGGGTGGGGTGCAGTCCATGTTCACCGCGGCGTGGGACGAACCGTTCGCGCTGCCCAGCGAGGAGACCACGACGCTGGCCCTGCGCACCCAGCAGATCCTGGCCTACGAGACCGGCGTGGCCCGCACCGTCGACCCCCTCGGCGGCTCCTACTACGTCGAAGCCCTCACCGACCAGATGGAGCAGCGGATCGGCACGATCATGGAAGAACTTGAATCCTGGGGCGGCATGGACCACGCGATCGAAGCAGGACACATCCAGGGGCTGATCGCCGAGGAGGCCTACCGCACCCAACAGGCGTTGGAATCGGGGGAACGGGTCGTCGTCGGCGTGAACCGGTTCACCTCCGACGCACCCGCCCCCGAGGTACATGGTTATGAGATGGACGAGGAAGCCCGGCAGCGGCAACGCGAGCGTCTGGTCGAGGTGAAACGGACCCGCGACGGGAGTGCGGTGCGAAACACCTTGGAGCAACTGGAGAAGGCGGCACAGACCGATGACGTCAACCTCATGCCGTTGCTTATCGACTGCGCGAAGGCCTATTGCACCGTCGGGGAGATGACGAGCGCACTGACCGGCGTGTGGGGCGAATTCCAACAGCCCGCGGTGTTCTGATGACCCGGGTGCTGATCGCCAAACCGGGCCTAGACGGCCACGACCGGGGCGCCAAGCTGGTGGCCCGTGCGTTGCGCGATGCCGGTTTCGAGGTCGTCTACACGGGGATCCGGCAAACACCACAGCAGATCGGCGCGGTCGCGGTCCAGGAGGACGTCGAAATCGTCGGGTTGAGCATCCTCAGCGGCTCGCACGTGGCCATGACCCGGAAGGTCGCCGAAGCGCTCCGCGCACGCGGCGGCGAGGACATCGCCATCGTCGTCGGCGGCACGATCCCCGCCGCAGACACTGAGGTGCTGCTGGCAGCGGGAGCGAGCGCGGTGTACCCGACCGGAAGCACCCTGGAGAATCTGGTAGGAGGCATCCGTGGTCTCATCGACCCGGCACCGACCCGCACCTGATCCGGCAACGCCGCCGCCGGCCGCCGAGCCCGCCGACGCCGGCCCGTTGGCGGGTATTCGAGTGCTGGATTTCTGCCACTTCCTGGCCGGACCGTACGCGACGATGATTCTCGCCGAGCTCGGCGCCGATGTGATCAAGGTCGAGGATCCCGACCATCCCGACGAGGCGCGACAGGTCGGTCCGCATTTCCAGGGCGGCCAGTCACTGTACTTCGCGGCCCTCAACCGCGGTAAGCGATCGGTCGAGGCAAGCTTGAGTGAGCCAACGGGGCGCGACCTGGTGCGCGCCCTGCTCGCCACCGTGGATGTCGTCGTGGACAACTATCGGCCGGGTGTGATGGGGAAGCTGGGCTTGGACCCGGACACCATCCGAGACATCAACCCGACGGTGATCACCTGCTCGCTGAGCGGGTTCGGCGCCACCGGCCCCTATGCGCAGCGTGTCGGCTACGACTACACCATCCAGGCCCTCGCCGGGGTGATGAGCATGACCGGCGAACCAGACGGCCCACCGGGCAAGGCCGGCATCTCCTACGTCGACCACAGTGGTGGTCTGGCAGCAGCATTGGCGGTGTGTGCCGCGCTGGTCGAGCGCAGCCGGACCGGTCACGGGCGGCACGTTGATCTGGGGCTGTTCGACGTGCAGACCTCCATGCTGAGCTATCTGGCGGCATGGAACCTCAACCAGGACTACGAGCCACGCAGATCCGGCGGCGGGGCCCATCCCTCCCTCGTCCCAGCACAGACGTTCGCCACCCGGGACGGCTTCCTGTCGCTGTTCATCGGCAACGATGCGATGTGGACCCGCCTGGCTTCCGTACTGGGCGATCCCCGGCTGAGCGTCGCGGTGTTCACCACCGGCTCCGCCCGGTTGCAGCATCGAGACACGGTGCTGGGGGTGCTGTCGGAGCTGTTCACAGTCAAGGACACCACCCACTGGGTCACGCTGTTGACCGCCGCGGGTGTGCCGTGTGCACCGGTCAACAGCCTCGGCGACGCTCTGCGGGATCCCCAGGTGGCAGCACGTGAACTGGTGGTGACCGCCTCGCATCCTTCCTACGGCGCCTACCGCTGCGTCCGGGGCCCGCTGCCTGGGCTCGCCGGCGGTGCCATCCACCGCGGGGCACCCCTGCTCGGCGAACACACCGACGACGTGCTCCGCGAACTCGGCTACGACACCGGACGGGTCGAGCGGTTGGTCTCTGATGCGGGGGCCGACACGGACCCCGCACAACGTGCCGGGTCAACGGCAAGGAAATGACGACAGCAAAGGCAGGTACAGCGCAGGTGGTTCGAACTCCAGGTTCTGTTGCGGTGGGTGCCCACGGCAGCACCCCGTCGTCGGGGATACGGCGGCGCAGGTTGTCCGAGGAGGTCGCCGCGAGGCTGCGCCGGATGATCCTGGTCGGCGAACTCGCCCCGGGCAGTCGCACCACCCAAGACGAGCTTGCGCGCTTGCTCGAGGTGAGCACCATGCCGGTACGAGAGGCGCTGCTCGGCTTGGCGGCGCAGGGCTTCGTCGAGACCCGACCCAACCGGTCGTTCACCGTCGTGCGCACCACCCAAGACGATGTCCGCGATATCTATTGGTTGCACGCCACCTTGGCCGGCGAACTGACCAGTCGGGCGTGTGCCCGCGCCGATGATGAGTCCCGTCAGACGCTGCGGAAACTCCGTGACCAATGCGAGCAGGCCCACCAGGAGGGTGATACCCGCGGGATGGAGGCGGCGAACTGGAACTTCCACCGGGAGGTCAACTTTGCTGCCGGCGCCCCCAAACTGCTGCTGATGCTCCGCACCAGCCTGCGTTTCATCCCCGAAGGATTTTATGGGCTCCTGCCCGAGTGGCCGGACGCCTCCGCGAACGGCCACGACGACATCCTCACAGCCTTCGGGGACCATGATCCCCAGGCCGCCCGGGCGGCGGCCGAAGCGCACGTGCGCGAGGCCGGGGAACTGCTCACCGCCTACTTCTCCACCACCGGCTACTGGACCCGACCCGCCGACCCGGCGGGTGGTTCCCGTGGGTGAGGTCCGGTTGGAACGCAGCGGCGACGCCACGGTGCTCACGATCGACCGACCCACCGTGCACAACGCGATCAGCCGGACGACCATGAGTGAGCTCTCCGACGCCCTCGACGAGGTCACCGCATCCGACACCCGTGTCCTGGCTGTGCGCGGCGCCGGAACGCGGACGTTCATCTCCGGCGGTGACCTGACCGAGCTCGCCACGATCCGCAGTCACGACGACGCCCGCGACATGGCCCTGCGGATGCGGTCGCTGCTCGACCGGCTGGCGACGTTACCGATCCCGGTCGTCGCCGGGATCAACGGTCATGCCTTCGGTGGCGGCTGCGAAACCGCGATTGCCTGCGATTTCCGCATCGCCGCGCACGACGTGCGCATGGCCTTCAACCAGGTCGAGCTGGCCATCACCCCCGCCTGGGGTGGCATCGAACGGCTGCAGGCACTCGCCGGCCGATCCCGAGCGCTGTACCTCACCACCACCGGCAGCCCGATCGACGCGCCCACCGCGCTGGCATGGGGATTACTCGAGGAAGTCATCGAGCGCGACGACTTCGATGCTCGGCTTGGCTCGTTGATCGACCGCATCGCCCGGGTACCCCGCGCCGTGCTCGTGGGAATCAAGGCCACGGCCGGTCGAGCGCAGAACCCAGCCCGTCCCGACCTCGCCGCCGCGGCAGCCGGGGTATTCGCCGACAGCTGGATCGCCGAGAACCATTGGGCCGCGGTAGAGCAGGCGGCCGCGCGACGCCGCACCCGCATCAAGCCCAGCAGGACGCCCTAGCACCGCTCACCGCGAAGGAGACAGGCGATGGCCACCGCAATGCCCGAGCCCACCCAGTACGCACGGTCGGCCGTTGACATCAACGCCCGAATAGATCGCCTGCCGCGCTTTCCGCTGCCCATCGGCACGCTGGTCTTGATGGCGCTGTTGTATTTCTTCTCCTACTACGACATCACCGTGATCGGCGACGCACTGCCTTCGATCAAAACCCAGTTCAACTTAACCACCGCGCAGCTGGCCCTGCCGGTCACCGTTAACCTCGCCGGCTATGTCATCGGCTCCTACGCATTCGGCAACCTCGCCGACTACCTCGGCCGCCGCAAAGCGCTACTCATCACTCTCGCGGTGCTGACGGTCGGCGCCCTACTCAGCGCCTTCGCCTGGAACCTGTCGTCCCTGTCCGCGTTCAGGTTCATCGTCGGCGTCGGCACCGGCGCCCAAATCTCGTTGGCCGCCACCTACATCGCCGAGCTCACCCCAGCGCGCATCCGCGGCCGGTTCACCCAACTCAACATCATCTGGGCCGGCGTCGGGCTGGGAGCCGCGCCGTGGGTGGCAATACCCTTGGTGGGCATCCCCAACGTGGGCTGGCGGGTGTTGCTCGGACTCGGTGCGGGTGCCGTCGTCGTGGCGCTGTTCGCGCATCGGCTACCGGAATCGCCCCGGTGGCTGGCCGTACACGGACAGCCTGAACTCGCCGACGCCATCGTCACCCGAATGGAAGAACGGGCACGACGTGCCTCGCCCGACGGAGCGCTACCCCCCGTACCCGCCACGTCCGCGGAGGAAAACCAAGCCCACGGCTTCCCCACCGCCGCCCTGTTCCACCGTCCCTACCTCGGGCGGCTCATCGTGGTCTTCGCGTTTTGGATCGCCTGGTACATTCCCACCTACGCCGTCTTGGGGTATGAGCCCATCCTGTTGAAGAGCATTGGCGTCAGCGCACCCAACAGCCTGCTGTTCACCGCCCTCGGGGACATCGCATTCCCCGTCGGCGCGGTGATCGCGTGGCTGGTCATCGACCGCGTCGAACGAAAGTGGATCATCACCGCCGTGATGGTTCTCTACACCGCAGCGCTGCTCATCCTCGCTCTCGCCACCAGCTCTGGCGCCGTCGTCGTGGGGGCACTGCTGTTCGCATTGTGCATCCTCGCCGGGTCCGGAGCAGGCTACATCTACACCTCGGAAATATTCCCCACCCGCGCCCGCGCATCCGCAATGTCGATCGGCGATGGCGGCGGACACCTCGGAGGGGTCGTCGCCCCCTTCATCGCCCTCGGAGCGCTCGCGGCGTGGGGCGGACGCGGCACCTTCGCGCTCTTGGCCGGGATCGCGTTCTGCGGGCTTCTCATCATCGCCATCGGCGGTATCGCGACGACCGGACGCACATTGACCCATCTCGTTGGCGCCGGGCAGGACGATCCCATTCACCCGGACACATCCGCGGCCGTTGTACCGAATCAGTAGCACGGCTCTGACGGTTGATCATCAGGCGATCGCGGATCAGCGGATCAGCGGAGGATGGGTCAACCCGGCCACTGGCAGAGGGCGTGGTGCCGATCGATGAGGTGGAGAGATGGTGAGCGCGGCCGCTTCCGTCATGAATGCTGTAGCGATCGCAATTGATGGGGATGAGTTTGATGCGTAACGCCCTCGCTGGAATCAAGGTTCTCGATCTGTCCCGAATTCTGGCCGGCCCCTGGTGCACACAGAATCTGGGCGATCTCGGTGCCGACGTCATCAAGGTGGAAAAGCCCGATGGCGGCGACGACACCCGCGGGTGGGGTCCGCCCTACCTGCGCGGCACCCAGCCCGCCGACGGGTTCTCTGCCTACTTCCTCTGTTGCAACCGGGGGAAGCGCTCCATCGCGGTCGACTTCGCGGATCCGCGAGGAGCAGACCTTCTCCGGACGCTCGCCGCGGATGCTGATGTGGTCGTCGAGAACTACAAGGCGGGCACGCTCGACCGCTACGGCCTGGGCTACCAGACGCTGAGCGCGCTTAATCCGCGACTGGTCTACGTGTCCGTCACCGGGTTCGGCCCGACCGGCCCGCTGGCGAGCAAACCCGGATATGACTATGTCTTTCAGGGCATGGGTGGCCTGATGAGCTATACCGGCCCCGCAGACGGCTCCCCGGGTGCCGGCCCCCTACGCGCCGGCGTGGCCGTCGTGGACCTCATGGCCGGGATGTACGCCACGACGGCCGTACTGGCCGCCCTCGTGGAGCGGACATCGACCGGGCGCGGACAGTTCGTCGATCTCGCGCTGCTCGACGTCGCCGTCGCTCTCAACGCGAACCAAGGCTCGAACTACCTGGTTTCGGAAAAAGCACCAAAGCGCAGTGGCAACACCCACCCCAATTGCGCGCCGTACGAGGTTTTTGCCTGCTCTGATGGATATCTGATACTCGCGATCGGAAACGACGCCCAATACGAACGGCTCTGCGCGGTAACAGGCCTTGCAGAACTCGCACAGGACGGCCGTTTCCGGACCAATGCGGTCCGGCTGGAAAACATGGCCGCCTTGCGCCCCCTCCTCGCTGGCGTCCTGGCCACCAGATCACGGCGACAATGGTCAGAGGATTTCGACGCCGCCGGAGTGCCATGGGGCCCCATCAACACCCTCGACGACGTCTTCGCCGACCCGCAGGTGCTGCACCGCAGGCTGCGAATCGACGCCGTACACCCCAACGCGGGGACAATCCCGATGGTGCGCAACCCCCTCGTGGGAAATCGCGAGGCCGCCGAGTGGTCTCCGCCGCCTGCCAAGGGAGAACACTCCCAGCAGATCCTGGCGGAGGTAGGGCTCGACTCCGCTGCGATCACCGCGCTGATGGACGCCGGCGTCGTGGGCACACGGGAGACCCGGCACCACAGCAGGGAGTAGGAGCATTGATGCCCCAGAGCAGCAACACCACCCATACCGCGACCAGGCTCGATCGGCAGGGCGCCGCCACATTAACCCTCACTGGTGTCAAGTCAATGAACATCCTTGGCACGCCGGCGCTGACGGAGCTCACTGTCGCTGTCAACGAGCTGGCCGCCCGCGCTGATGTCCGCACGCTCGTTCTGCGCGGTTCCGGGGAGAAGGCTTTCATCGGCGGCGCCGACATACATGAGATGGCGGCGCTCATGCCCGACACGGCCGAACAGTTCATCACCCGACTGAAAGCTTTCTGCGAGGCGCTCCGACAATTTCCGGTTCCGGTGATCGCCCGCATCCCAGGCTGGTGCCTCGGCGGCGGCCTCGAAGTGGCAATGGCTTGCGATCTACGGATCAGCAGCAACGCCGCACGCTTCGGAATGCCGGAGGTAGCGGTCGGTATCCCGTCGGTCATCCACGCTGCGCTGCTCCCGCGACTGATCGGTGGATCACGCGCGACCTGGCTGCTGTTGACCGGCGAACAGATCGACGCGGCCACGGCACTGGCCTGGGGACTGGTGCACAATGTCGTTGCTCCCTCCGACCTCGACGCGGCTGTCAACCGAGTCGCCGACCGGTTCGCCGAGCTCGGCGGATCCGTGGTACGCCAGCAGAAGAAACTGCTGCGCTCCTGGGAGGACATGCCACTCGACCAAGCCATCACCGAAAGCGTGCCCGAATTCGGCGTGGCCTTCGCCACCGGTGAACCGCAGAAGATTATGGCCGAGTTCGTCAACCGCAAGCGCTCACCGTGAGCGCTAACCGGCGGTAAGCCCTCTCGGTCCGTCATCACGTCACCCCGGGCGCCCGGTCGCAACTATAACGGCCCGAAGGGGTTAGCGCCGATAATCGGCATTATCGGCGCACTACGAGTACTCCCCGGAACCAGTCAAAACGACCTCGCCGAGTTGACAATCAACGGCGGACGAGCAGCGTGGTTTGCCTGCTCGGCGCTGACCATTATGTTACCCGGGCGGTAGCGGCATGCAGCGGAAGCTTGCGAATCCGCGCCGACGACAGGTCATGGCTGGTTGCTGTCCGGTTACCGTTCCGATCGCCGTGTGTGAGCCGGCCGCCCTCATGCGGACAGGCGCACGGTTGTCGGCGTGACGTCGATGTGGAACTCGAGACCCAGCCGCTGGGCCAGTCGGGCCAAGGTGGCAAGCGACGGCGCCTGGTCCCCACGCTCGAGCTTGGCCACGTAGGGCTGGGACACACCGAGCAGGCTGCCCAGCTCGGTCTGCGACAGGTCATGCTCCACCCGGTAGTGCACCACCCGGTGCGCTACCTCGCGGGCTACCGCCGTGCGGTCCCACTCGGCGCGAACCGCAGGGTTTGTGAGCGCCTCCGCCTTCACCTGCTCGGCGCTGCTCAGGTCCGAAAGCTTCATGCCAGTCCTTCCTCGAGTACATCCAGTCGAGCCTGGGCCGCAGCAACGGCACGGCCGAAGCCGCGCTTGTCGGCTTGCGCCTCCGGGCCGATCGCAGCGATGACGAACACGTCCCCCAGCCGCCGATAAAATCCCCGCCAGGCACTCCGTCCCGCCCGCAACCGCAGCTCACGCAGGCGGTCGGCACGCCGGACCGCGCTCGAATGCGGGTACGGGAGCAATGAACCCTGCACTGCGAGCTTGTCGACCGCGTGGATCATGGCTGCCTGCTCCCGGGCGGGAAGCTGGTTGAACTCATCTCGCGCCTCGTCCGTGTAGACCACCTGCCAGTGCATCGGGTTCATATAATAGAACAGTTATGCCCGGCGAGCGCCAACCGCTAACGAGGCTGCTGGGCGAGGGATCGATCTGCGTGGTGTCGCTGCGGTCGGTTCTAGGCTTGGGGGGTGAGCGATCCGAGCACCGTCTGCGGGGTGTCCCTGGTCGGGCTGCCCGCCGCCACCCTGGGTCGGGTGGCCGAGCTCGGCCCGTACTTTGCGGTCTCGACGGGCCCGGTGGCCGAGCCCGGGTGGCGCACGGTCCGTGCCCTCTACACCGACCCGGTCGCACTGGCCGGGCTGGTGGGGCGGGTCCGGGTGCGCCTGGGTGTCGGGGACGGGCGGGTCGCGGCCTCGATCATGGTTCAGGGTCACGCCGCCCGGCTGTGGTCGCTGAGCCTGGGCACCTGGTTCCGCGCCGGGCTGGTTCCCGACCTGCACCCGGACGTCCTGTTGTGGCGCGATGAGGATGGGAGTGTGCGCCTGCACCTGGAACGGGCGCAGGGCTGGGCGGGTGGGCACCTCGAGGACGTGCTGGCGGCCACGGTGATCGGTGAGCACCTGGCCCCGATGATCACCGCCGTGCACCGGGTGGGCCCGCTGTCCGACCGGTTGCTGTGGGGCAATGTGGCCTCCGCGCTGCTGGGAGCCGCCCGTGTTATCGACGGCGCCCCGACCGGTCCCGCCCGGGCGGTGGCCGATTGGCTACTGAGCCGCGGCCCGCTGGAGGGCACCGTCGAGGCGCGCCCCGACGGGGGGCACCGGCGCCGCAGTTGCTGTTTGTTCTACCGGGTGCTCGGCGGTGGCCTGTGCGGTGACTGCGCCCTGACCCACTCCCCTCCCCCCGGGGGCCGGTGAGCGGGGTGGCCGATCCTGGGCGGGGGTGGATGAGCTGGTCCAGCGGTAAGGACAGTGCGTTCGCGTTGCACACGGTGCGCACCGCCGGGCAGGTCCCGATCACCGGCCTGCTGAGCACCGTGCACACCGGGTCGGACCGGGTGGCCAGCCACGGGGTGCGTCGGGTCCTGCTGCAAGCCCAAGCCCACGCACTCGGGTTGCCGCTGCACGTCGTCGAGCTGCCCACCCCGTGCCCCAACGACGTCTACGAGCAGGCGATGGGTGAGGCGATGACGGCGGCCCGGCAGGCCGGCGCCGACCAGCTGGTGTTCGGTGACCTGTTCCTCGCGGATGTCCGCGCCTACCGGGAACAGGCCCTGCACGGCACCGGCATCACCCCGGTGTTCCCGCTGTGGCAGCGGCCCACCTCCGAGCTCGCGGCGGACATGCTCGCCTGCGGGCTGCGTGCGGTCATCACCTGCGTCGACCCGGCCCAGGCCCCGGCGGAGCTCGCCGGACGTTGGTATGACGAGGAACTCCTGCGGGAGCTACCGGCCGGGGTGGACCCGTGTGGTGAGCGGGGTGAGTTCCACACCTTCGTCGTCGACGGCCCCGGGTTCCACACCGGCCTGGACGTCGTCGTCGGTGAGGTCACCGAGCGGGACGGGTTCGTGTTCGCCGACGTTCTCCCGGCCTGAACGCAGCGACGGGATCAGCTACGGGCGGGGTTCAGATACGGGTGGCGAGGTCGGGTCGCGCCGCCACCACGTCAGGGTGGACGATCGCGGCCAGGGCTTCGACGCCGTCGAGCAGGCGCGGACCGGGTCGCACGAACGCGGCGTCGGCGTCCACCGCCCACACCGGCACCCCCGCCGGCAGGTGACCGGCCTCCCGGACCC
>JAABUL010005447.1_pt1 | contig 15837 bp, 14 predicted proteins | sample 5559151 | NCBI WGS metagenome assembly JAABUL01 (sample SAMN10711876, study PRJNA513368) | rock metagenome | isolation source: Antarctica rocks | place: Antarctica: Victoria Land, Pudding Butte sud | reverse complement strand
CGGGCGGAGGGGATCCTTCTGATGACCAGCCATGGCAGACTCCGGGGGAGGCGAGACGGTGAATCCATCCCTCAGCCTACCGCCTTCGCGACCCACCGGCAACTCTCAAGACAACTGACCCACTAGCGGCGCGTCCAGAAAGATCTGCGGAATATGATAAAGACGGCAGAGATTCGAGCACTATGTCCATACGACATCGCTTAGTTGTAATCACCGGCGAGGAAGACGAAGGAAAGACCCCGATCGCGTCAGCACTCCTTCCGCATGTACAGCTGGCGCTTCCACTTCCAGGCTGATCTCGACTCGCTCACGATGTACGGATCAGGAATGGTTGGAACGTTCGCCTACGTCTGCACCGTGCTGGATCGCCATGGGACGACAGTCGGCCAGGATCGAGGCGTGGCGGAACTCCGGGAACCGCAGATGATGAACGCGAATAAGTGCGTGAAGATGGCGCTCAAACGAGCCCAGGTCGATGCGGTCTTACGCTGTGCCGGTCTCTCCCAGTGGTTTACTCAGGACCTGGAGGAGCCGCTCTTTGTCGCCCCGGAGACCCAACCACAGAGCGACGATGACCGCTCGGCTGCCAGAGGAACCACTGCACGCTGCACGCCCTCTCAGGTGAAAGACAACCGTATCCTGCTGAAAGCAGCCCGGCGGCACGAGGCGGAAGTGCTGGGTCATTACAACCTTCGGCGGCTCGATGTCCTGCCGAGCCCAATGGTGGAGCGTCTCATCGACCGGCTGACGGTCTTGGCGTATGGACGACGCTGACCAGGAAGCACACCAGGGCCAACCCGCAACCTGCGGGCGTCTGTATCCATGCTCACGTACCTCCCCTCTTCCAAGCAAGCGGTTCTACGACTTCACTCCTTCTGCTGAACACGTGCTCTCATGCAGTTGAGGCATACTGGCCGTGGCCTTTATTTGCTGAGTTCGGGATCGAGGACCCACCACGCTTTGCTGCCCGCGATGGCGAAGCCCGCGCGCAACTGGTTCGACTGGCTCGTGCCCCCCGGCCTGCATTGGCTCACCAGGAGGTCGCAGCCGGACAGGGCCGCGTCGCGGATGCGCCGGTGCAAGAGCGCGAGTTGGCACCCGCGGCGGCGCGCCGAGGGGATCGTCAGCCCGTTGGCCATGGAGGCGGCGCCGTCGACGATGTGGAGCACGCCGAGGCCGGCCGGCTCGCCGTCGACGTAAGCCAGGTAGCACCGGAAGGCGGGGACCCCCAGCAAGACACGTATCTGGTCGCCGCTCCCCCACACCTGCTCGTACACGTGGCCGAACTCCCGGGCCTGCTGCACCCCGATCTCCTTGACCACGACGCCGGGCGGCGGCGCCGGGACATCGGCCGTGGGGAGGCCGTACAACATCTGGTGGAATGCGCCATGGTAGAAGCCATGCCGCGCGAGCTCGGACATCAGGTTCGGCTGTTCCCAGAACAGCGGGGTCGTATACGGGCTCAGGTCGAACACCGGCCGGGCGCCATACTCTCGGTAGAGGCGCAGGATGTCCGGGATGCTCGCGGCATCGGCGAGGGTCAGGCCCGTGACGCGGTTGAAGACTTCGGCCGGGACGGCGCCGCAGACGAGCGCGGTCGCCGCGCCAAACGCGCGCACGGTCACGCGGAACGGATTGCCGGGGAGCGCCTCCATCGCCCGCAGCCATCCGGCGACGCACTCGCGCTCGGCGTCGATGAGCCGGCTAGCTAGCTCCGTTGTCGCAAGGGGTAGGCTCAAGCAGGGAAACCTCCTGGTCTTCGAACTGGCAGCACAGCAAAATGATCGGCACGTGGTTCCAGCACAATGTGCCGGCCAGGGGACAGTTCATTGACGCGCGGCATCGCTCCTCCCCCTACCCTCTCTCTGGATACGGTCACTCCTGTCCGGACCATCACAACGGAGCGATCCTAACCGGCAATCAACTACAAGGTAACGCCGACTAAGAACACCTTTTCCACCGGCTATGTCGTTTAGCAAGCCTTTCTGGACACACCAGAGGCTTCGCGGCACCCCGCATTGTAGGGCAGGCCAAGGCCCATCCGGAAAAGCTGGAGGATACACGACCTCCTTACAACCTCAATGGGTTCACAGTGCGGTCGTTGCACTCCTTCGATCTGCCGGAGAGCAGCCACGGAGCGGAATATCTGTCCATCGGCGAGGACGTCCCCGTGGTCGGGACGATACCGATGACACGCGGAATCCGGCTCCATCACGTCCTGCGCCTAACCGTCTTCGTCGACGGTCGCGTCCGCTATACCGTCCGCTGAGCGGCCCGATTACTTCGCGGGGCGGGAACGGGGCTGTACGAGCCACTGGCAGCCTGATTCGAGCTGCAGCATGCCGATGACGAACGCCATTGGCGTCTCCTCTGGTCAGCTTCCTGCCATGGCATCGACCGCGCGGATGAGATCGTCGAACACTTTCCCTTGGGTTTCCAGGGTCTGGCGATCGGTTGACGACTGGACCGCCGCCGCCAGCATCTGTTTCGCTGCCCCCATCTCTCCCTTCAGGGCGTCAACCGTATCCGCGAACGAGTCTTTCTCCGGCGGCGGGAAGCTCGGGGGGCTGTACTTCGCCTGCGGATCGTTGCGATGGCGGATGGCGAAGACCGTCCGGTCAAAGGCTTCGAGCCGAGCGTCGAAGGCGGTGAGCGTGTGCTTATCCGATGCAGTCGGCGCTGCGGCGATGACCGAACCCAGGATCTGGCGGGTAATATCGATCTCGACCTCCAGATGGTCCAGGGCCGTATTTTCGACCTCCGATGCAGACGGCGGAGGGACAATCGGGGCACCACAAACACCCTTTGCAGCGTACTGCACCAGCTCGGTGGTGGTCAGTTTGTTCGCTACCACCAGGATCGCGATCTGGCCGCGCATCATCGTCAGCCAGCGTAATCCGTCCGCGAAGGCGCCGGTCCAAACCTGGCAGGATCTGGCCATCTGGGGGCTGCCCGTCATCAGGGCCACGGGCAATCCCAGGGCTCTGATCCGTTCCTTCACGTATACGAACCCCTGACTCGCGCCGCCCTGGAAGAGCCCTTCCGCCACGCTCGTTCCCCCGCTCAGCCATTCGGAGCTGTATGCGGATTCCCGCAGCTGCATGGGACTCCCTTGAGCAACGGGATCCTGTATGGCGATGAAGCCGGGCGGCGCCTGGAATCGGGTGCCGGGCCCGGAGCCACCCCCACCTCCCTGGCTCGTCGCGTTCGATGGGAGAGCTGTAACGGCGACGGGCGGCGAGTAGGCCAGATCGGCGTCAGAAGGCCCCTGTCCGAACGTGATCGACGTCACCAGGTAGCGATAGCCCCGCGGGCCGCCCGGTAGCTTCGACATGCCGTGGGTCTCGTAGCGCAGGATGATGCCATACTGTTGGTCGAGCCACAGCTTGGCCGAGCCGTATCCCTTTTCCTTCTTGGCGCAGGCCTTGGGGCCGGTACACGATCCGGTGGACACCAATCCGAGCGGGGCAACCTGGATGATGGCCGCCTGTCGCCCTGCCACCTGGCCCTCGCCCAGTGAGCGCACCGTCACACGCGGTGTCCGCTCCAGGAGACTGATGTACTGAGCGGTCGTGGTGCCAAGGGGTACGCCACCCGAGTGGAGAACGCTTCCCAGGAGAGCCGCGCTCTGCGTCACACCTCCCGGCAGACGGACGGCACGATTGAACAGGGTACTGTAGACGACGACCTGCTGACCGTCCGCCACGATCGTTTGGTCGTTACGATCGATGATCGGGGCCGTCACATGCAGAGCAACTCGCCAATGGGTGGCATCGCGTACTGAGAACGTCTCCGTTTGCTCGCCGCGAGAGAGATCTCTGGTGGCCGTCGCCGGAACGTGCGGATCCCAGGCGGTCGAGGTGGTCGTTGCAGTGCCCGTGAAGGGAACGATAGCCGTGGAGCCGGTCTGACGAGACGGTCGAGCGGCCGGGGCTCCGTGAGCCGGCGTGGCGACCAGGCCGAGTGTCAGAGCTATTCCGAGCGCCACCGGTGCAAGGCGAGTAGAACGCCGCATTTCCCCTCTCCCCTCGAGTATCTCATTTGCTGCTAGTCTCTATAACGTCACGCGGGCGTCTAATGTAACACCCCTGCGCCCTGCGACCCGCCGCGTTCCCGCATCGCTGATCAGTCGCCATACAACAGACGCTGGGAGTCCCATCGGCGCGACCTCCGGACGTGTCACCGTTGTCCGAGGCGGACTGACGACGGTGAAGGGGACGGTATCGTCCAGGGCCGCAACCGGGTGATTGAGCCAGGCGAGGCGCAGATGCCAGGCGTGTATCGGCGAGCACCCCGGCGTGAGACGGAGCGAGGTACCGACCCAACCAAAGCTGTACACGAAGGTGGGACCGCTGCTGCCGTCTCCGCAGTCGGCGTAGTTCAGCCAGAGTGGCCGGCCGGTTACTCCGGCTGGCGGTGTCACCTCCACCACCGTCCCCGCCGGTGTCTCTTGAAGGGCGAGTTGTGGCGCCGGTTCGGTCGTCAGCCGCACCGTGATGGGATGGGTGATTAGCATATTCAGCGCCCGGCGCACGTTCGGCTCCCAGATCGGCGTAAAGGGCTGGGCGGCACGGATACGAGCCCCGCGCACCACGATGTACTGGCACGACTGGAACGACTGGCCGGGGTGGAGGGGTTCGAGTGCGGGCAGAGGGCCTGGCAAGGGTGGCATGAAGGACATGGCCGGGGGAAAGAGAATGCTCCCCGATCGATCCAGCACCTGGGCCTGGGGCGAGGCGACGCCGGGGAGGCTCACGCCCGGGGTCTGGTACCCGATATCGTGGTGCGAGACGTTCTGGATGCGCAGCGAGACGCGGGCCAGGGCGTTGAGTGGGTATGAGCGCCGCGGGACGGTCAAGGTGAGCTTCAAGCCGCCCGCGCTGGCCCAGGTGGTGATGGGCCCGGCTGCCCCGTGCTGGCTCGATCCGTACACCCGCCGCAGGTGTGGCGGCGGAAAGGGGTCCCGATCCGTCGTGAAGCGGTCGGTGGCGCAGTCGAGCTGCCCGTGCAAGGTGAGAGTGCGCGGGACAAAGGAGGCCTGAGTCGTGATATGCGTGTACAGCGCTCCGTATTGCCGCCACCTGCCGTTCAGGTCCCACTGGTTGGTCGGCGTTGCCGGCACCGCCTGCCGGGAGGCGAACAGGCCTCCTTCCAGGTAGGTGGAGTATTGTTCCCCCGCCACAAACCAGCCGCGGACCCAGAGCTGGCGCCGCACGGCTGGATGCGCACGACAAAAGGCAAAGGCGGTGGCCTCGGCGATAGGAGCGCGTATCCGCGATGGAAGAGTGGCCGCGCGGCCTGCCTGCGATTGGACCACGGCGGTGAGGATGAGTGCGGCGGCCAGGAGGCGCATCAGGTCACTTACTCCCCAAGATCTCGGTGCATTGCTTGCGATAGGCGGACCGCTAGGTCCTCTACCCGTTTCCCCGTGCCCGTCACACCGATGATGCCGATGGCGCATCCATCCCCGAGGTATAGCCGGTGGGGAGATCGGTGAAGCGAAGGCGAAACGCGTTGGAATCGAGGGAGACTTTCGGCGTGGGAGCGGGCGTGGCCCTGGTCCTGGGAGACCAGAGCCATGCCGTGGTGAGGGGGTGGACGACGGAGAGGTTGCACGACTCCCGATAACCACGATTCGGTCTCCCAGAGCGGTGACGCCGACCAGCAGCATGCGCCGCCGCTTCAAAGCTGCTGCCAGCTGCAACCGCGAGCAGTTCTTTCGCGCGGACTACCTGTGCTGCCGGGTCAGCGCGGGAACGACCGAGCTGTTCGAGGGCGATAGGTTCGTCGATCGTGAGGAGGCGGAGGGGATCCTTCTGATGACCGGCCATGGCATACTCCAGGGAGGCGAGACGGTGAGTCCAAAGCTCAGCCTACTGCCTTCGCGACGCACCGGCAACTCTCAACACAAGTGACCCACTAATGGTTCCTTCCTTATAGTAGTAATGCTCGCCGGCTCAACTCGATCTCACCCGCCTGGTTTCATACCCAGATCGAACACCATCGCATCATCAGTACGAGCCACACCATCGAGCAACCGATCCGCTACCGGATGACCTGCACCTTGACCTCGACAGACACCGTCGACCAGGCGCGGTCTGTGGTAATCGCGGAGACGGCCTCGCTGTGAGCGAGAGCGAGACAGGCGCGGTCCCCAAGCGACAGGCCGGCAGACGCGGTCCGCGGCCAGAGGGTCGCTGCCTCCTCGGCCTGTCTGGAATCAAAGGGCACGATGGTCACACCGAGGGCCTCGATTTCACCCCGCAGCTCCTGCGTTGCCACACCGCGCATGGCTGCCTTCTGGACGGTCTCCGACCAGTTCACCGCGGACATCGCGGCGCAGTCGAGGAGCGGCACGACCTCTTCCGCGCCAGCCTCCTGGTTGAGCACGGCGAGCAGCGCCGAGGCATCGAGGACGCATACAAAGGAACTCACGCTTCCCCTGCCTCGCGACGCGCCTCCTCGCGGCGTTCCGCGATCAGCTCGTCAGCCAGGCTCACATCACGCGGGACAGCGGCGCTGAAGCGCGCCTGGACCCGGCGGAGCACGGTATCTCGCCGCTCGAGCACGAGCCTGCTGTCCTCGACATGGCCGACCAGGGTCTGGCCCGGTTCCAGCCCGAGTGCCTTCCGCATTGAGGCCGGAATGACCACACGCCCCTGCGGTCCAACCTTTAGCACTGCAATGTCGTCTGCCATCGTGGCCCATTATGGCACTGTCAGTGTCAGTGCCATAACTCATAGCACATGCCATGCTTTCTTGATGGTAGCCCGTGCTGCGGTCTCCTCCCTGCCGCGAGTCGACGAGGAGGTACCAACGGCGGGCCGCATTACCTTGGGACAACGGTCACCCGGACCAAAGGGACGGCAATCGCGCCGCAACGGCACGAAAGGAGTAGGCGAACTCACTCCTTCGGAGAATTGTCTCGACAATCCTTGCACGCTACACTCAACGGTGAGATACGTCTGGTCGCGGACCTCCGCGTCCCGGGCAGGCGACGGAATACAGGCGGGAGCAGCGCCCGAGACGGCGCGGGGGAGAGGGTATGACGGCACGACGATGGTTGGTGTTTGGTGTTGCGCTCATGGTGATGCTAACGGGTGGGATCGCGCCCACCGTTTCCCAGGCTGCGGGGCCGAACGGCGCTGACCCGCATGTGCGTCCGCACCTGGCCGTCCAGCAAGGGCGCCATCTGAGCATGGCGCAGCTGCCGGCCGGCCTGGCCCGCGTCTGGCGACAGACGGCGCTGCGAGACCATCTGGCCGGTTCAGGCCTGGCACGAACCGGCGCCGCACGCCTCGCCGCACACTCACTGTCCAGCTTCGCCTCCACCTTCGCCGCCTTCGGACCGGCGCTCCATCCCCTGGCTCGCTCCGTACGCTGGAGCTTCAGCATGACCCTCGCCGGCTATGGCCGCAGCACCCTCCACGCGGTACCGCGCGCCCAGCGAACGTCCCACGCCAGCCTGACCACCTACCGCCATGGCCGGCTGCTGGAATGGTATCGCACCACCGCCAGCGGCCTGGAGCAGGGCTTCACCCTGCCGTCTGCCCCAGCGCACGCCGGGCATGGCCCGGTGGTCCTGTCGCTACATATCGGCGGCAGCCTCCGAGTTGCATCGGCAGGCAATGAGATCGTGCTGGCCAGCCACACGGGAGCCGCGGTGCTGCACTACGGCGGCCTGCGAGCGACTGACGCCCACGGACGACCGCTGCCGGCACATCTGGCGGTGATCGGGAGCAGCGTGCGGCTGGTGCTGGACGATCGTGGGGCACAGTACCCGCTCCACATCGATCCCTACCTCCAGGCCCAGAAGCTGGTGGCCTCCGATCCGGCCTCCAGTGACAACTTCGGGAGCTCCGTGGCGCTGACTGGTGACGGCAACACAGTGCTCATTGGCGCGTACAACAAGATCGTCAACGGACAGCAGTCTGCCGGTGCCGCCTACGTCTTCGTCCGTCCCTCAGGAGGAACCGCCTGGACCCAACAACAGGAATTGGTCGCGTCCGACGCGGCAAGTAGTAGTCGCTTCGGGAGCTCCGTATCGCTGAGCGGCGACGGCAACACGGCGCTCAGCGGCGCATCCAATGCGGCGTACGGCTTCGTCCGTCCCTCAGGAGGAACCACCTGGACGCAGCAGCAGGAACTGACCGCGCCAGACGCAGGTGGCGAGTTCGGGAGACCCGTGGCGCTGAGTGGTGACGGCAACACGGCTCTGGTCGGCGCTAGTGCCGGTGTGGTCTACGCCGAAACCCTTACCGGCACAAAAGCCGCCCTCAGCGGGCGGCTCACGGGGTGCGCCAATGGGTCCGCGTCATCTATCACCGTCACCCTCACCCCCACGACAGGCGCGACGGGCTCCGCCTACCAGATCGACTCCGCCCCCGCGCAGACCTATTCGAGGCCCTTCGTGGTCTCGGGGGCCGGCAGCCACACCATCACCTACCACTCAACCTTCTCCGGCGGGTACGTCGAGCCGGATCAGACCATCACCGTGCAGATCGTAGGCCCGCCCACCATCACGCTTGGCGCGTCGAGCGGCTCGCTGGGTGATGCCATCCCCATCACCGGCTCGGTCTTTCAGGCCGGCGAGATGGTCAAGCTGTATCTGGACAGCGCCTCCTCCACGCCGTTTGCCTCGGTCACTGGCGGCGCAAACTGCTCCCTGTCCTCCAGCTTTACCGCGCCGGAAGGGACCTACGGCTCGCACCGCATCATCGCGGTGGGGCAGAGCAGCGGGCAGACCGGCTCGGCGCTCTTCTCCATTAACCCGACCACTCGCATTCTCTCTTCGGGGTCCACCTTTGGGCTGTATGGCTTCGGATTCGGAGCCGGCGAGACGGTCACGGTGCGCTTCGATTCACCCACTGGACCAGTGATCGGCACCACGGCGGCCAACAGCAAGGGGAGCTTCTCGCCGGTTATTTTCTCCAAGCCGTCGATCTCGCACCGGCTGTACGCCGTGGGGCAGTCCACCGGCGCCACCGCCTTTAGCCCCTATGTGGTCACGCCGAGCCTGAGCAGCAACCGCTCGTCCGGCGTTCCCGGCTCCTCGGCCGCCATCATCGGCTCGAACTTCGGACCAAACGAGACGGTGACCGCCCTGTGGGACTGCTACTACGCCCCCTGTACCGGCGACACCGTGCTGGGAACGGCGACTGCGGACCCGTCCGGCAACGTCATTATCCCGATCACAATTCCCTCCACCGCGGTGCCGGGCAGCTACCACACCATCGGCGTGCTGGGCCAGAGCACCACCGCATTCGGCACGCTCGGGTTCTCGCTGCCTTACGTCAGCGCCACCATCAATCCCACCTACGGCAATGGCGGCTCACAGGCAACCGTGTCCGGTACGAACTACGGCGCCGGGGAGGCGGTGACCGCCTACTTCGACTGCACCGCCGACCCCTGTACGGGCAAGACGGCCATCGGCGCCGCCAACGCGGCGAGCGACGGCACGATCTCGTTCCAGTCCACCATCCCGGCCAACGCCAGCCCGGCCACGACGTATACTATCGGCATATTGGGCAGTCCCAGCCGTGGCTTCACCACGGTAAGCTACACCGTCACCGGCGGCCCCACCGTGGCACGGGTCTCGGGCCTGGCGCTCCATCGGCAGGGCTCGACGCTGCTGCTCAGCTGGCGGCTGGCCCATCCGGCAGGTGTGCTCGGCTTCGATCTGTTCGCCAGCGCCACCCGGCTCACCACCCACACCATCCCGGTGCATGCTGCCCGAGAGTACCGTTTCCGCACCACCCAGACCACGGCGCGACGCTACACCCTGCAGGTGATCCTGCGAAACGGGCGGCAGATTGTGCTTCCCTTCTCGGCCGGCCGGTGATCTTGCGGCTTAGCGGAGCGGTTCCCGGCCGCTGATCCATTGGCCTCCTCCCCCACCATTCGTGGTTCATGAGCGGACACTTTCGAGACTTCGTTTTGCCCTGAGCCATGCATAGGTTTCGGATCGGCATCACAGCGCCATGTGCATCGGGCGTGCAGTCCAGGAGGCAGGCCTCGCACCCTCATCCCCGACCCTTCTCCCGCGGGCGGGAGAAGGGGGTTCTTACGCCACCAGCGTCCCGAAGAGTCTCCCCCCACTCCCGCGCAAACTCCCCCTCGCCCGCGGGCGGGAGAGGGGGCCGCAGGCCGACACCACGCCTCCATCCCACTACGGTTCGCGATGCCGCTCAAATTCGTCCACGCTACCCTAACTCATCACACGGCGTATCATGGGCCGAGTGCCGCGCCGCGTCAGGCCGGCATGTACATCATCCACAAGACGGGACAGACATGCTGGACATCTCCACCCTCGAGACCTGGCTGTGGGACGCCGCTTGCCAGATTCGCGGCCCGCTGGACGCACCAAAATTCAAAGACTATATCCTGCCGCTGGTCTCGCTGAAGCGGCTCTCCGACGTCTTCGAGGACGAGCTGGACCGCCTGGGCGACGAGTTCGGCGATCCCGAGATGGCAGCCGCGCTGGTGGCCGGCGACCATGCCCTGGTCCGCTTCTACGTGCCGCCCGCCGCGCTCTGGGCCGAGCTGGCCCGCCGCACCTCCGGCCTGGGCGAATACCTGACCGACGCGGTGCGAGCCGTGGCACGGGAGAACGCCCGGCTGCAGGGCGTGATCGACATGGTGGACTTCAACGCCACCACCTCCGGCCAGCGCACCGTGGACGACGCCCGGCTGGCCGCGCTGGTGGGCGTACTCTCCCGCCACCGTCTCGGTCTGCGCGACGTGGAGCCGGATATTCTGGGTCGCGCGTACGAGTACCTGCTGCGCAAATTCGCCGAGGGGCAGGGGCAGAGCGCCGGCGAGTTCTACACCCCGCCCGAGGTCGCCTCGGTCATGACGCGAATCCTCGATCCCCAGCCGGGCATGACCGTCTACGATCCCACGGCGGGATCGGGTGGTCTGCTTATCAAGTGCTTCTTGCGCCTGCTGGAGACGCACGGCGCGGGAAACGACGGCCACCGCGAGCTGCCCGCCAACCTGGCCGGGCTGCGGCTCTTTGGCCAGGAGATCAACCCCTCCACCTTCGCCATCGCCCGCATGAACGCCTTTCTGCACGACATGGACGCCGAGATCGCCCTGGGTGACACCATGCGCCGGCCGGCCTTCAGCGAGCACAACCGCCTGCGACGCTTCGACCTGGTCACGGCCAATCCCATGTGGAACCAGGATTTTGCCCAGAGCACCTACCAGCACGATCCCTATGGGCGGTTCGCGAGCGGCGCCCCACCCTCCAGCTCCGCCGACTGGGGCTGGGTGCAGCACATGCTCGCCTCCCTCGGCGACGGCGGCCGGATGGCGGTGGTGCTGGACACCGGCGCGGTGAGCCGGGGCAGCGGCAACGCCGGCAGCAACCGCGAGCGGGATATCCGCCGGCTGTTCATAGACGGCGACCTGACCCACCCCGGCGACCTGATCGAGGCGGTGGTCCTGCTGCCCGAGAACCTTTTCTACAACACCTCCGCGCCGGGTATCGTGCTGATCGTCAACCGGCAGAAGCGGCGCCCGGGCCAGATCCTGCTAATCAACGCCTCCAAGCTCTTCGCCAAGGGCCGCCCCAAGAACTACCTCCAGGAGGATCACATCGCCCGTATCGCCGAGCTATATCAGAGCTGGGAATCGGTGGAGGGACTGGCAGCGGTGATCACCACCGCCGAGGCGGCGCGCAACGACTACAACCTCTCTCCCAGCCGCTACGTCTCGACCGGCGAAAAGGAAGACGTGCTGCCCCTGGAGGAGGCGATGGTGCTGCTACGCGAGGCCGAGGAGGAACGCGCGACCGCCGATGAGGAGCTGGAGCGGGTGCTGCTCAGCCTGGGTCTGGGAGGCTTCCGCCGTGGCTGAGCCGGCGACCGGGACGGTCGACACCCTGCCGCCCGAGTGGGAAGTAACCCGCCTGGCAACAGTGCTGCGCGCCCATCTCCCCGCTCTGCGCGACCGCTACGGCCTGGAGAGCGTCGCCCTGTTCGGCTCCTACGTCCGCAACCAGCAGCGCCCGGACAGCGACCTGGATGTGCTGGTGACGCTCGGCCGCAGCCTGGGCCTGTTCGAGCTGATACACGCGGAGGATGACCTGAAAGAACGGTTAGGTGTACCGGTGGACCTGGTGCTGCGTTCGGAGCTTGGGCCTCGCATCCTGCGATACGTCCTGCGCGAGGCGGTAGTGGTATGAGGCCGAATCAAACCTACTCCACCTATCTCACCCACATCTCCGAGGAGATCGAACGCGCCCAAGGATTTCTCGGCGACATGCGTTTCGAGGAGTTCGTCGCGGACAAGGTCACGAACTACGCGACCGTGCGCGCGCTGGAGATCATTGGTGAAGCGACCAAGCGCCTCCCATCGGAGGTTCGCGCCCTCGACCGGGACATCCCATGGAGCGATATGGCGCGGACGCGGGACCGAATCATCCATGGGTACGACAAAGTGGACCTGACCGTGGTGTGGGAAACGGTGCGGCACGATTTACCGCCGCTCTTGCCTCGGATACAGCGCCTGCAACGACTGCTGGAGCAGCAAGAAGACGAGGAGTGGGAGCGTGGGTAAGGGAAAGAGACGCGACGATGGTTGACCTGGGGGAGCGCGCGACCACCGAGGAGGTCCCGGATGGCTACCGGATGACGGAGCTGGGGGTGTTGCCGGAGGATTGGCGAGTTGTGCGTCTCACCGAACTAGCTTATGTGCGCTACGGTAAGGCGAGACCTCAGTCCTCCGGAGTGGTACCAGTTGTTGGCTCTGGGGGTGTCTACGGCTACTCGGGTGACGCACTCGTCCAAGGTCCGACGATAGTCGTTGGGAGAAAGGGAACCGCGGGAATTTCCTACCTATTTCATGAGCCCTGCTGGCCGTCGGATACCACGTTTTACCTGGACTGGCGTTCGTCCGATGTATTGCCCAATTTCCTCTATAATTGGATGAGGCTGCGTCCCCTATCGGGAAAGGAAGCCCAGACCACACTGCCCAGCCTCCAGAAACCCGTACTGGAGAACCTTCTCGTCCCACTGCCTCCGCTCCCCGAGCAGCGCGCCATCGCCCACGTGCTCTCGACCGTCCAGCGCGCCAGGGAGGCGACCGAGGCGGTGATCGCGGCCACACGTGAGCTGAAGCGCTCCCTCATGCGGCATCTGTTCACCTACGGGCCGGTGCCGCTGGATCAGGTGGCTGGGGTGCGGCTGAAGGAGACGGAGATCGGGTTCGTGCCGGAGGGATGGGATATTCGGCCCCTGGGTAAGATTGCGGCAATAGAACGAGGCAAGTTCACCCATCGTCCGCGGAACGACCCCGCCTACTATGGTGGCGATACTCCATTCATCCAAACAGGAGATGTGACCGCCTCAAACGGAGTCGTGCGAAGCTACTCCCAGACGCTCAGTGAGCGAGGTCTATCGGTGAGCAGGATCTTCCCTGAAGGCACCATCGTGATCACGATTGCAGCGAACATTGGCTACACGGCAATCCTGGGCTTCGACAGCGCGTTCCCGGACAGTCTCATTGGTATTACTCCCTGCCCAGGTGTCCAGACACGTTTCCTGAATTACTACCTAATGACTCAACAGTCAGCGATGGACCGGGCCGCGCCGCGCGGGACTCAGAAGAACATTAATATCCAATTCCTGTCACCCTGGTTAGTGCCAGTGCCACCACCTTCCGACCAAGCGGCAATCGAGTCAGCGATTCGTGCAGTTGATCAGAAGCTGATGGCGGCAGAGAACGGGTATGAAGTCCTCAACATGATCTCTCGGGCGGCACTCTCAGGCTTAATGTCCGGCCGGATTCGAGCGCAGTGATTAGGATATCAATAATTGATCCATATATCAGAAGGTCTGAAGCCGGACCCAGAAAAGCTCCTTGGCATCGTCCGGGAGAATCCAGCGGGCAAAGTGATGCTGTCCAGATTCCAGGGGAATTTCATGTGCGACTGCAAGCGGGTAGCGCGGTCCGGTAAGTGATAGGGCGACATGGAGAATAGACAGCTCTTCCTTGGCATGCTTACGGAACTCGACCACAAGCTCCATGCGGAGACTGAGTATGAAATCCTGGGCATTGCCAGATTACTGCGTCAACTCCTACTCGATGGCAACCGGGTCACACAGGCGATCATCAGTGATCAGCCAGTGCAGCTGGGGGGCGAGGGAATCCCCGCGCCTCCTCGTGTTCGGTACGAGGTCGCTGACTACAAGGTCCCAGTGGCTCGGGACTCTGCCTGGTGGGCCGTCCTCGACGGGTTTGATCCCGAGCGTGAAGTGGCATGGCGATACTTCCACGGCAACCGCAAGCGACTAGCGGAACAGATCAGCGTCGAGGGAACCCTGGAGAGCCAAAAGCTCACCTGTCCAAGCTATCCCATGAACGGTCGGGATTTCGCGGGGCTAGCAGCTAGAAGTGTTCCCAGGCAGTCCGTCAAATCCGATGGGCTTTTGCACCGAGAAGTTATTGTGCACGGCCGCGAGTTCTTTACTGTCCGGGACATCATACGATACCACGCAAACTTTGGTGGGGCGGTTCACACTGGACGAGCGGTGGAGCAGAGAGAGCGGGCGCTCGAAGCCATAATGCACCAGCTCTATATCGGCGATCTACCCTTGGGGGTCTATATGCTTCTTCCAATCGGCAGAGTCGTGTACCGAGGACTGCAAGTTCTTCGCGAGTACGTGGAGTCAGGCCCGGTATGGCAGAGGGCCCACTGGCGAATTGACTTATATGCAAAGCCTGACGGTTCGGCAGGGGTCATCGCTCGGTGTATCGGAGGGCCGATTGCCCTGGTTCCCTTTCCAGACGGGGCACCAGCAGACCACGACAGTTTCGGGTAGCGAGTGGTCCGCCGTCCAGAACCCGCTCACCGGATACGCCCAGGACGCCGGCCGGTCCTACCTGTCGCGCGACGAGGCGCTTCGCCTCCACCATGGCGATACCGCGCTCGTGCTCGACGAGGAGGTCGCGGTACCAGCTACCGCCTTACTGGTATCGCCGCGACGGAACGACCTATGACAGCCGCAACAAATGAATATTCCGGTTCATATAAGAAGCTTGGCTCTGGAGGTGCGAAGTCTAGCTCTGGAGGCGTGAAGCCTAGCTCTGGAGATGCGAATCTTACCTTTAGGGATGATGTCCTTATCACTCCATATGCAAGAAGATTAAGCAAGAAAAAACAAGGGCAACTCGCTGCGATCGCTAAAACCGTAACGGGAAACCGAAACGTCGCTCGCTCTATGCGCGATGAGATTTTCGTTGCAATGCGCTCTATTGCTCCGTTTTCTACCTACGAGATTTCGTCACTTATTAAAGCCAACAGCGCCTACACGCGAATCGCGCCGAAGCAATTGGTGGAGACCGGAAGACTTCGCTATCTCCATCCAGATCGAGTAGATCGAGTAGTGTCCGGTAAGCTCTGTAAAAGTGGGGTGGCCGAGTGAGAGAATAGGCCACCGCCTCCACCACGATAGTGAAACAAGCTCTTCAAACAACCCCACTATCAGGAGGAAACCGATGGTACGAGCACCGATGATCGACCGCAAGGCACACTGCTGGACGACAGCGACTTCCTGCGGACAATGGTCGAACGAACGCTGCAGGGCCTGCTCGACGCCGAGATGACCACGCACATCGGCGCCGAGCCCTACGAGCGGAACGACACCAGAACCGGTCACCGCAACGGATACAAGCCCCGAACACTGCACACCCGGGTGGGGACGCTGACGCTGATGGTGCCCCAAGATCGCGAAGGCACCTTCTCGACCGCGCTGTTCGCTCGCTACCAACGCAGTGAGAAGGCATTGGTGCTGGCCTTGATGGCGATGTACCTGGAGGGAGTGAGCACCAGAA
>JAABUL010005446.1_pt1 | contig 15837 bp, 15 predicted proteins | sample 5559151 | NCBI WGS metagenome assembly JAABUL01 (sample SAMN10711876, study PRJNA513368) | rock metagenome | isolation source: Antarctica rocks | place: Antarctica: Victoria Land, Pudding Butte sud | reverse complement strand
CCGCATCTTTGTGGCCGTCGCCGGCTTTGTCACGCGCCGGGCCGACCAGCGCTGGGCCGATCAGTGCCAAACCGTGTTCCCTGTAGCGGCGTAAGAGGGAGTTTTATTCTGCAATGAGTCTATTGCTGTTGCTGTGCCCAAGGTGCAGGATCTCGTCGTGGGCAATGCGCTCCTGGCACTGCATGATGAGGCGATCCCATGCTTCGACGGCTTGCTGCGCCTTGGCCCGCTGCATCTTGAGTTGCTCAAGTTCGGCGTTCAGGCGCTTGCTTGGAAACTGGCGGTTCGTCTCATATTGATCGCTGTGCCGCTGCACATGGGCGTCACGCGCGCGGCGGTCCTTCTCTTGCCCCTCGGGGCTGCGCTCGTAGTAGGCGTGCAGGTGGCGTTGCACCTCGTCGTCCCACTCCAGCGCGAAGCAATGGTCGCCGTGGCACACGGTGTACACGGGCGCGTCTTGTAGGCGGTCAAAGGCTGCTTCAAGCACGTCGACAGGGAGCGCGACGAAGTAGTCGCGGATCTGGCGCTCGTAGAGGTTGGGTTCGTAGTGGTGCAGGCGGCTGGGAAATTCGACGTGCACACCATGCCATGAGAGCTTGTGCCAGAAGTGTCCGTGGTCGATGTCGAGGAGATCGAAGTCTTTGGCGAACATGCATCGCGCGGCCAATTGATCTTCGCTGTAGGGAGAGGCCGCATCGGCGACCCGCTGCTGCTGTGAGGTTGGCGTATCGGTATCGGCCAGTTGCATCATGTAGTACCCTCCTGAAAGATGACGACTACGCCGCGTTCATCTTATGTTCATGGTACTCCCCTTATCACAGACCGTCAACAGCATTAGTCGATAGTTGCCAGTTACCAGTTGCCAGTTACCAGTTGCCAGTTACCAGTTGCCAGTTGCCAGTTGCCAGTAATAGGGTCGTCGTTCGCGTGGTGGGAGCGCATCACTATCAATACGCGCAAAGGTCTCGACAAGCGTGTGCCGCACAGGCTTTACTAGCAACTGACAACTGACAACTGACAACTGACAACTGGCAACTGGCAACTGGCAACTATCGACTTCCGACTAACGCCCGCACGAGTCCATCGGCGCGCGGGCTGCCCAGGCCGGTGGGGATGTCCCAGCCGGGACCAGCGACGGGGGATAATGCGGCGCTCTCGCCCGCACCGCGCGTGGGGCCGGCGCTATGTCCGCTCGTGATGTCGCGTAGCACGGCGCTGTAGCGCGGCGAGGCGGCCAGGCGGTACAGCGCCGTATTGACGAGGCCAAGGTCATGGCCCGCCGCCTGATCGGCCAGTGCGATCAACCCTGCCCACTGCGGCGCCGCCGCGCTCGTCCCCGCGGCCAGACCCCACTTGCCGTCTTGCAGCACCAGCACGGGACTCTCCGCGGCCGCGTCATAGGCCACGTCGGGGATACCACGGCGGCCACCCAGGAGGCGCTGCGTCGCGGACGGCAGCGCGCGTTGATAGGCTGGCTCGGGAAAAAGCTTGCTCACCCCGCCGCCGCTGCCCGTCCAGGCTGTCTCGCCGCTGAGGCGTCCGGCCGCGTTGTACAGGAGGCGTGTGCCCCCGACCGCCAGTACGTATGGATCCGACGCCGGGTACTGCGCCACGGGGTAGGGGTATAGGTTTTTGACGGAAAGATCGGGGCCGGTCGTGCCGTCGTCGCCGCTCGCGGCCAGGACCGTGACGCCCTGGCGCGCCGCGTCGGCGTAGAGGGCGTGGAGCCGCGCCACGATGGCGCGGCCGGCCGCGTCGAACAGGGTATTCTCCGTGGCGTCCCAACTCTGCGAGATGACGTCGGCCAGGTGGCGCCTCAGCACGTCGCGCTCCAGCGTCAGGAACTCAGGCAGCCCCTGTATGCCCTCGGTCTCGTCGACGGGACTCTCCAACACGACGATGTGGGCGCCTGGCGCGACCGCGTGCGCCCACTCCACGTCGAGTGTCGTCTCGCCGACCCAACCCGTGTTGGGCGGGCGGCGCATCCCCAGCGGAGCCAGGATCTGGAGGTGTGGGTCGGGCAGCCCGAAGGCCGCGTCGAACGCGTGCAGATCGGCGCGGAGAGTGGGCGAGCCAAAGGAGACGACGATGGCGATCGTGCGGCCTTTGCCGGTGATCCCACGGCGCGCCAGCGTGTCGATGCCGTAGGCGGCGCGTATCTGGGCGGGCGCGAGGCACGGGCGGTGGATGCGCGCCAGGCACTCCAGCAACGAAGGTGGTTGGGCGCCCCTAATAGATGTCGTGGCGCCCACGCCGCCGCGCTGTCCGAGCGCCAGCGTACACAGCCCCGTGATCGCGGCCACGCCCATGACGATTAGTACCGAGCGCGTGAGGCGCGTGAACCGTTGCTTGTGTCTATCGCGCATCGTCGTCGTACCTTTCGGGTGACACTCCCGAGGCTAAAGGCCTTGGGCTTCTCGGCTAGGCCGAGCTATTTCCGCCGTGTCCGAGCGAACTACCTGGCTCGCGCCGGGATACTTTGACGGGGCGTACATACACGACCTCCGTTACCATGGATTGCCCCATCCGCATCGCGCCCTCACGGCCGATGCACAGGATATTCGTACTGCCCACGACATCGCGTGGAGCGACTATCCCACAATTCCGGCAGCGATACACGCGCCGGCACTTGTGACGTGTCCCGCAGCGGGGGCACGTCTGACTACTGTAGTGTTCATCGACCTGGATGGCGCCGCTCGTCTTATAGTCGAGGTGGCGCATGATTTTGCCGTTGCTGGCCTGGCTGACCTGCTGCGCCCACACGCCGTTCATCTTCTGAGCGGCCTCATTGAAGGGCTTGCCGACGTAGCAGGTCGCGCCGGGGAACGCGGTCACGACCTGATGCGTGGCTTTGTGGATCAGGTCATTCATATCGTGCGCTGTGGCGGCGGCGTGACTTTGACGAGTATAGCGCGTACGAACTGTCCGCGTGGCGCGACGGTGGTCAGGGTCACGGTCAGCGTCACCCGCGCGGTCATGCGTGGCCGGTAGTCCAACCGTACTCGCGCGCTGAAGCGCCCGCCACGATCAGCTCGCGCCCGCGTCACCGTCCGTGTCTGGTAGAACAGCGTGGCGCGCACGATGCGCCGCGTGACCACGCGGGCGACGCAGCCGGGCACGCCCTTGCGGCACGTCCGCGCCGCCGGCTTCACGATCTTCTTGCTACTCGATCGTGGCGCGCTCACCGTGGCAGGCGCGTAGATGACGGCGCGCTGGAAAATCGTGCTGGTCGTGGTGAGGCTGGCGCTGATTGCCACGGTCACCCCCGGCCGTGTACGCCCGTCGACCGTGACCATGCTGTGCAGCGTCACGCCGCCGTTGGGCGCGCGCACATTAGCCGTTACGACGGGCGTAACGGTGGGCTTCACCGCCCTCGACTGGCGAATGGGGCGCGTGGTTCGCGGTGTGGACGTCGCGGCTACCCGCACGCTGGTCGACGTGAACACCCCTGGCGCCATCGTAGTGGTGGCGACGGGTCGCGACGTCGCCGCCGCCATGGGGGTGGTCGAGTCCGTCGGTATGGCCGTGCTCGTGCTTGTATTGGTTGGCGTGGACGTGCTCGTGTTCGTCAGCGACGGTGTGGCCGTACTCGTGTTCGTCGGCGACGGTGTGGCCGTCGGGGCAGGAGTCGCCGTACTCGTGGCCGTGGGAACGGCGTCCGCGCCTGGCGTGCTACTGGGCGACGGCGTCGTGCTCGGCGGGGATGTCGCGGTCGCGACGGGGACGCCACCGGCGCCGGTCCAGTCGGCGGCGAGGTTGGCGAGGTTGGGTGAGCCCCAGCCGGTCACCTCGTCCCACCCGACGCCGGCTGGATGGCCGTTGCTCCCGCTCGTCACGTCGTGGAAATCGCGGGCGTCGGTCGTGGTGTTGTTGGCCAACTGGTAGATGCGCGGGGCCGAGAAACCCATCAAGGTCTGCCCCTGGGCCGCCAGATAGCGATTGGTGACTGCGGCCATGCCAGACCACAGTGGGGTGGCCAGACTGGCGCCGCCGATCAGCTGCGCGCTGCCCTGGTAGTAGACGTCGGCGCCCGTGTTGGGATCGGCGTCGGCCGCGACATCGGGCTCGGCGCGTCCGGAGCACGTTGCCGCGCCCACGCCGGTCTGCCATGCGGGGCGCGCGAAGACGGTCGAGCAGTCGCCGCCCGAACCGCCCGTGCCGTCCGGTGGGGGCGCCGTACATTGCGCCAGGCTCGTACAACTCCAGGCGGTCTCGCCGCTGTAGGCATAGCTCGCGTCCGTGGTCAGGTTCGTGCCGCCGACCGCGACGACGTAGGGGCTGTCGGCTGGGTAGCTGGGCGAGACGGTAGCCCCATCCCCATACTCGCCCGAATCGCCGCTCGCGAAGTAGAACGTCGTCCCCACGCTCGCCGCGTGCTGGAAAGACATGTTGGTGATGGACACAAAGGGATCGTTGGCGCTGGTGGCCTCGCCGCCGCCCCAACTATTAGAAACGACGTGTAGGCTCGTATCGTTGGCCGCGTCGTTGATCGCCTGCTCCAAGCCTGTTTCGCTGGGGTTACATTGGTTGGTCGTGGAGTCGTAGCTGCAGTCGGCGAGCCAATACTTGAGGTGGCTGCCTGGGGCGACGCCGTGGGCGTACTCCACGTCCATTGCTGTTTCGCCAAGGTCAGTCGTATCGCTGCTGCCGCCGTTGACCGGGGTCCAGTCAATGCCGTCGGCTCCAGCCTGACCATCGGCCAGCCGGGCCGTTCCCGAGTCGCTCGCGAACTGGTCGAGGTCGCTCTGTGCGACCGGCGCGCCCCATAGGGTCAGGCCGATCGTCTGTCCACTGCCGTCACCGACCGGCTCCATATTGTAGGCGGCGCGGAAGTCGTTGGGATAGTAGCCGCCGGAGCGAACGGCGCTGACGCGCGTCGTGGGGTGCGCGAGCGCCGTGTGGAAGTGGTGTAGCGTGGACAGCCCACTGATAGCGCGGATGTCCAGGTTGGCGGGGATCACGGGGTCGCGGTCGTTGGCCCGGAAGGCGCGGCCGGAGACGTTATAGTCGTTGATGGTCACGCCAAGAGCCTGCTCAACCTGTCTTGTCGCGGCGTGGACCGTGACGAGCAGGTGGTCCGGGGACACGCCGTCGACCGTGAGGCCGGCTCCTGAGGCCCAATCGCGGACCGCCGCCACCTCGGCATCGGTCGGCGCGAAGCGCGCCATGTACTGGGCCGGGGTCAGGTAGTGGCCGTAGGACGGGCTGGCCGGGTCGCTCGCGGCGGCGATGAGCGCGTCGAGCGCGGCGGAGTCGTGCGCCGCGAGGCCGATGGTGAGGGTCAGCGGCGTTGCAGGATTTTGCTGGCCGTGTGGCGTGGCGCTACCGTCGACGACGGCGGCCGGCGTCTGGCCTTGCAACACACGCGGTGGCTGCGCGGCGGCGCGCGTGTCCCGCACTGTCCCCGCCATGGGGATGAGCAGGCCAATAAGTCCCACCAGCAGCAGCGCGGTCAGCGCCCTCGCAGCTTGTGCGCGCACGATTTCTCCCCGTTAAGAGTAGTCAGTTGCCAGTTGCCAGTTGCCAGAGAGTACAGGGTCGACGCTACGATTATATGCGTCTATGCAAGACGTTTACCAGTGTACTTTCTGGCTACTATTAACTGGCAACTGGCAACTGGCAACTTCCGACTCACGACTCCCGACTAGCTCCCGTAAATCGCGTAGCGGGCCAGGCCGCGCTCGAAGGGGTCCATGAAATCACCGGGCAGCGGTACGGGCTCGATGCCCACGCCACGCAGCATCGGCTCGAGCAATTCGGTGGGCGCGTACAGGAATTCGGTTACATCGGGGAAGTAGCGTTCGCAGATCGGCGTAAGGATATCGAGGTGGCGTATCTCGACGGGCCGTCCGTTCTCGCCGTAGCCGATGAAGCAGCCGAAGGGCAGCGGCTCGGCGCGGATAGACCGCAACAGCCCGTTCGCCTCCGCGCGTGGTATGAGCGCCATGCCATTGTAACTCCCCGCTGTGATGCCGATAGCCGCGCGGCGCACGCGGACATCTTCCGCGGCCGCGTCCGCGGGCACCAACTGCTCCCCTTCCGGGACGGGGGCAAACTCGGGCTCAAAATCATCGTCCGGCTCGTGCATCGTCATTTAGGCTCCCTGGCGCGCGTCTAGTCATAACTTTATACATTAAAGCGCATAGGTGGACAACCGTCCATTATACCAAATATCGAAATAGTGCGATAATGAATGGAATACGCCCTCACCCCCAGCCCCTCTCCCTGACGCGGGAGAGGGGGGCCGCCTGTCGTCGCGCGTGGCGCCACCCTCGCCCCTTGAGGGAGAGGGGCTGGGGGTGAGGGCTGGAAGGGTAATAAGGAGATCTATGGCTGGTGAGCGTATCCTCGTGGTCGAGGACGAAGCAAACATCGTCAACTTGGTGCGCGCGTATCTGGAGCGCGAGGGGTTCGCCGTCAAGACGGTCACGGACGGGCGCGCCGCCTTGCAGCAAGCGCACGCGACGCGGCCTGACCTGATCATCCTTGACCTCATGCTGCCGGGGATAGATGGGCTCGAGGTGTGTCGCCGCCTGCGCCAGGAATCGGATGTCTATATCATCATGCTCACAGCCAAGACTGAGGAAGCCGACCGTATCGTCGGGCTCGAACTCGGCGCCGACGACTACCTGACCAAGCCGTTCAGCCCGCGCGAACTCGTCGCCCGCGTCAAGGCCGTGCTGCGCCGCCGCCGCGAGGGCGACGGCGGCGGGACGCGCGTGACCCACGAGAGCGGCACGATCGTGGCCGGCCCGCTCACCATCGACCTCGCGCGCCGCCGCGTTATCAAAAACGGTCAATTGATCGACCTCACCGCGCTCGAGTTCGAGCTCCTGCACGTCTTCGCCGACGACCCAGGGATTGTCTTCAGCCGCGCGCAACTGCTGCAGCGCGTGTGGGGGTACGATTACGTCGGCGACGAGCGCGTCGTCGATGTGCACATCGGCCTATTGCGCAAGAAGATTGAGGCTGATCCCTCCGAGCCGCTGCTGCTCAAGACCGTGCGCGGCGTCGGCTATAAATATGACGGGGAGTAGACCTGCGACTGCGGTCGCAAGGCAGCGTACGACGACTGCGGTCGGGGGACGACTCACGACTCACGACTCACGACTCACGACTCAGAAGGTAGCTGAACCATGACCACACGCCATCCCCTGCGCGCCGTGCGCGCCGTACGCCGCGCCCTGTGGCGTAAGCTGCAGTGGCGCCTCTTCGCCGCCTATATCGTCATCCTCATCGTCACCGTTTCGGTGCAAACCATCGCGGCCGATGTCTTCGCCTGGCGCTACATCGAGGGCTACGTAGCGCACCACAACGGCCAGCCCAACACCGGTGATCTGGTCAGGGAGGCGATAGGCGCCTTCACCCTCTCGTTGTTCCTGTCCACCGCGTTCTCGGTTATCGCCTCGGGCGCGGCGAGCCTGTTCGTGGCGCGCCGCATCGTCAAGCCATTGCGGGGCATGATCGCCACCTCGCGCGGCATTGCCGCCGGCCACTACCACGACCGCATCGAGGTCAGTGACGACTACGAGATCGGCGACCTTGCCACCTCGCTCAACAGCATGGCCGCCACACTGGAGCATACCGAGCAGCAGCGCCAGGAGCTGATCGGCAACGTGGCCCATGAGTTGCGCACGCCCTTGACGACCATCAAAGGCTATATGGAAGGGCTGATCGACGGCATCGTGCCGGCCGACGACGCGACGTTCGAGCTCATCCGCGAGGAAGCCGACCGCCTCTCGCGCCTCGTGCACGACCTGCAGGACCTCTCGCGCATCGAAGAGAGCGGCGTAGCCCTGCGCATCCGCCCGGCGCTTGTTGGCGACATCATTGGCGGGACGGTGCAGAAGATGCGGCCGCAGTGCGAGGCCAAAGGTGTAACTCTCACTGCCACGGTCGCGCCCGGCGCCCCGCGCGTCCTGGCCGACCACGACCGCATCCAGCAAGTGCTGCTGAACCTTGTCGACAATGCGCTGCAGTATACGCCGGCGGGCGGGTCTATCGGCATTGAGGCGGGTGTTGGGCCGCGCGGGGCCGGAGCCGGCGCTGGTTCGCCGGTACGGATCGCCGTGGTCGACACGGGTATTGGCATTCCGTCCGAGCACTTGCCGCATGTGTTCACGCGTTTCTACCGCGTCGACAAGTCGCGTTCGCGCCGAGTGGGCGGCGCGGGCATCGGGCTCACCATCGCGCGCCGCCTGACTGAGGCGCATGGCGGCACGCTGACCGCCGAAAGCGAGCCCGGCCACGGCAGCCGCTTCACCATCACCCTGCCGTCCGCCGAGACGCCGGATCTGACCGCGGCCGGCTCTGGACGCCGGGCAGGCGTCGCGTGACAGACAGGATATACTACTCGTACAAAGGAGTCGCCAAGGAATAACTTCCCGCCGCTGTCGGGCAAAGCGGCTATGAGCCTGCGCCCAAAAACGGGAAGTAATTGTTTAACGAGCCCAAAGTATCAAGGCAGCAAAGTAGAGGGTTAATGGGCGGGGACCAGACGCTGCTGTTGAGCATCGCGGAGGCGCGTGGGCTGATGCTGGCGGCGCAGGGGTTGCTGGACCCGCCGCCCGTCGCGCCTGGCCCCGATGAGGCGCGGGCGGCCATAGAGCGGCTGGGCGTATTGCAGATAGACACCATCAGCGTGGTCGAGCGCACGCAGTACCTCGTGCTGTGGAGCCGCCTTGGCCCCTACCCGCGCGACGCGCTCGACGGGTTGCTCTACCCCCAGCGTGAGACGTTCGAGTACTGGAGCCACGCCGCCTCGATCGTGCCCATGGCCGACTACCGCTACTACCGGCCCAAGATGTTGCGCCACCACGAGCATATGTGGTCCGGTAATCGACAGTGGCTGGAGCAAAACCCCGCGGTCCTGCGCGAGACGCTGCAGGCGATCAAGGAGCGTGGTCCGCTCGGTTCGTCCGACTTCGAGCGCCCACCCGATAAGGAGCGCACGGGGCCATGGGACTGGTTCGGCCCCAAGGATAGCCGCCGCGCGCTGGAGATTCTGTGGACGATGGGCGATCTGATGGTGCACAGCCGGCGCGCCGGTCAGAAGGTGTATGACCTGCGTGAGCGTGTGCTGGCCGAGGCTTTTGGCGGCGACATCCCGCCGGACGAGGACCTGCCGTCGCCCGAGGAGGTGACACTCTACTTCGCCCGCCGCACGCTCCGCGCGCTCGGCGTCGTCACGCCCTCGTGGCTGTGGGACTACTTCCGCTTGTCTCCCCCGACGGAAGGCGCGCGGAGCAAGCGTGTGGCGGCGCTGGCGCTGCTCAACAGACTGCGCGCAGAGGGTGAGGTCGTGCAGGCCACGGTCGACGGACTCGGGGAGCCCGCCTTCGTAACGCGCGCGGCGCTGCTCGACCTGGAGCGGCTGCGATCGGGTGTCACGCCAGAACGAACGACTTTGCTCTCGCCGTTCGATAGCCTGATTTGGGACCGGGCGCGTGCGCGAACTCTGTTCGACTACGAGGTCTGCTTCGAGGCGTATGTGCCGCCGCCCAAGCGCCGCTACGGCTACTACTGCCTGTCTATTCTGCACCGGGGCCGCCTGGTCGGCCGGCTGGACCCCAAGATGGACCGCGCGACACGCCGTCTGATCGTGCGCGCGCTCTACCTGGAGCCCGACGTCGCGGTCGACGACAGCCTGCTCGACGGCGTGGCCGGCGCCCTGCGCAGCCTGGCGCGCTTCCTCGGCGCCGGCACGGTCATCGTGGAGCGCGCGGACCCCGCGATCCTCGCGCCCGCGCTCGCCGATCGCTTGATGGACGACTAGCGTAGCGTAGGATCAGGGGACTCGCTTTGAAGTGGACAATCCCTGGAACCTCAGAGCCGGGATAGCAGGCGAGGCGCGCCGTGTTAGGCCGCGCGACGCCGTTTCAGGGGCCGTGCAGGCCCTTTGCGGATGACCGGATGGCGCGGGGTACGACGGGGGGATTGTCCGCGGGGGCGGGGCACCACACGGTAGAGTACACGCGTGGAGGCCGCTATGGTGTGCAACCGGAGGATACCCGATGGGGTCACGGAGCGCTGCTCCCGTGGCCCCGTTTAGTCTAAACACCAGGTTAGCGTCAGGGAGCGGCGGAGAGGACCGGCGCCGCTACCGCAGCAACACGGGTTGAGCGTCGACGCGGACACGGAAGAGACTGTAGGGCTTCTGGCGCAGATCCTTGCCGTCGTGGTACGTCGCCTGACGGTGTAGTTGGTTGCTCGTCACGTAGAGGTAGCCGTCCGTAGCCAGACTCATCGTGTCCGGCCACAGCAGACGCGGGTCGTGCACGACCGTCTCATACTGACCATCGGCATTGCGGCGTACGATGGCGTCATGCTCGGGGCTCGTCACGTAGACGCGTCCCTACGTATCGGACTCTAGCCCGTCGGCGACGCCGCCCTTGTCGCCCTCGCCCACGACCGTCGCCGCCACTTGGTCGTCGCTCATCGTACGGTCGGCCAGCGCGTCGGTACTTACGCTGTAGAGGCGCCGGCTGGCCAATGGAGCATAGTACAGGCGCGCGCCATCGGCGCCGATGGCGATGCTGTCAGCGCCGAAAGACACCGACTTGGGCGGTTGGCCGGGCCGGCGCTCCATCATCGGTCGCCCCTCGACAATCGGCAGGATACCCGCTACCGGCTTCGTCGACGGGTGCTCGTGCAGCTTACGCCAACTCGCGCCGGAGGCGAGATCGACCACGATGATCGCGTTGGGACCCGCCGTGGCCGAGTCGGTGATGAAGACCATGCCCGCGCTGCCGCGGCGCGGGTCGAAGCGGACATCGGTGAGGTAGCTCGTGGGCAGCGCCACGTCCTCGGGAAAAGGATCGTGTTGACCGACAATTTGGTCTTGTGCGACGGTAGTAGCCTGCATTGTCATCACTGCTCCTCTTAACAACTTCGGGGCGTGGGGCTTTATGCCGGCTGCGTTATCAACTGTTGTCTGCTGCTTTCGCCAACGTCCAGGAACGCAGAGACCATGCCATGGGCGGGCCAGTCGTGGCGGATGCGTGCGGCGGCCACTCAGGCTCCCCCACTCGCTCAGCGTCGGGGTGACCCTGACCGGGTACCTATTGGGGGTACGGGTCCGTACCTATTGTAGGGTAGCGAGGACGTAGGCGCGCGCCTATCGTAGGTTCAGCAGGCGCGCCATGGCCCTACCGCCTTTCATAGATAGGGGCCACGTTGCACGCCCATCATGTCTCCCAAAGCGATGGAGCGAGCGATGGCCTCTTTGTTCCCCTATACGTGTAAGCTAGCCCCCCTGTTACGCGCTATGACGGCGGCCATCCTGGCCCTGTCGCTGACCGCGACGGCCTCTGCGCGGACGTTCGCTGTGACGAAGAGCGCCGACGCCACCACAGGACTGGATACGATTGTCGTCGATCCGGCGACCACCACCCGGACGATCCCGACCGATTTCTTCGGCATCAACTACGTCGGTTTCTGGGATAGCGCGCAGGGTAGCGCCGCCAGCGCCGCCGCGCTGGCCCAGACGCCCATCAAGGCCGTCCGCTTCGCGGGCGGCGATCCCGCCGACTGGTACGATTGGGCCGACCCTTATTACAAGGGCTGGAGTTCAACCAGCCCTCTCGACCTGTGGCGCTATGCCCAAAAGTTCGGCGCCACGCCCGTCTTTCAGACCAATTTCCAGGGTAATCTGCCCAATCCGCCCGGCCAGTCCTATGCCGTCAACTCGCCCCAGAACGCGGCGGCCTGGGTGACGTATGATAAGGCGCAAGGTATTACAACCACGATGGAGGTCGGCAACGAGGAGGATATGGCCCTTGCCGGCGCCAACACGGCGCAAGACGACGCGCGGTTCCAACCCTATATCGACGCCTTTAAGGCCCAGGCCACGGCCATGCATCGGGCGGACCCAAACGTGAAGGTAATCGGGCCGGCCTGCACCAATGAGTGGTTCTGCTGGAACCGCGACTTCCTGGGTATGTTCCTTCGCCAGACCGGACACCACGACCCCAACGCGCCCCTGGACCCATCGTCGCCCGACGGTCTCTCGCTGCACTACTACGCGGGCAGTACATGGTCGGACAGCATGGGTGTCGCGCAGACCTGGTCGAGCCGCATGTGGCAATATACCCAGAACGTTATCCAGCAGAACGACACGCGCCAGCTCCCCGTCTACCTTACAGGTCCTGGCCATCAATAAGCAAGGCGCGGCGCAAAACATCACGGTATAGCGAATGCCGCGGGAGACTACACGCTGTACATCCACGCTATCAACACCTCAACCAAGCCGGTACGGAGCCTGGTGGTCGTCACGGCCCGGCGTGACAACACGACGGCCGGCGCACACGCGTCATTTGTGGTCTATCCGCGTGGTCGGGTCGCCATACATGCGGCAAGGGCAGCGTCAGCCCTGCGCGCACATAGCCGCGCTCACACGCAATACGCGGCGATAAAAGGACGCCGGATGGCACATCTCATGCATCACCTTTCCCCGCCATCCTAGCATTCGGTGTTTTGAATCTATCGTAGCAGGCGCAGCGCGAGGGCCAGCGCGGCGTCGGCAAAGGCGCGCTTCACATCCATACGATCGCCCGGACGCTCCAGCAGCACCCGTTCGACGCGCGCGATGGGCGCGCCGTCGCGCGCGCCGACGACCGCGATATAGGTGAGGCCGGCCGGCTTGCGGGAGCGGCGTCCGGTCTGCGGCCCGGCGATACCCGTTTCGCCGATCGCCCACGTCGCCCCGAACAGGCGCGCGGCCCCGCGCGCCATGGCAAGGGCCGTTTCCGCGCTCACCGCGCCGTGCGCCGCCAGCGTCTCGGCCGGCACGCCGAGGATGGCCCGTTTCGTCTCATTGGTGTAGGCCACGAGGCCGCCGCGCAGCCAGGCGCTGGCGCCGGGCACATCGGTGAGCAGGGACAGGATCAGGCCGCCCGTCGCCGACTCAGCTACCGCCAGCGTTTCCCCCCGCGCCAGTAGCGCCTCCGCCACCGCCGCCGCGAGCGCTATTTCCGCTGCCACGTCATACCCCGCTCCAACAGGACATCTTCACCACCGGGAAGTCTACGAGGAGGCGCCATGTCACGGGCGCCATCCTTGTGCCCACTCTTGCTCGGTATCATCCCAGGGCAGGTCCTCTTCGCGCGCGATTGTACGATAGCGATCGAGCATGTCCGCCACGCGGTCAATAACGAATGCGCGGAATGGCGCCGGATCCTGATTGGCCGCCGCTGTGTCCAACGCCTCGTAGTAGGCCAGGCGCATGTCGCGCTCAGCCGGGATGATGGTGAGAGGGTAGCCATGCCGTAGGAGGTGGAGGTTCATCACGAGGCGCGCGGTCCGTCCGTTGCCATCGATGAACGGGTGGATCGCGGCGATACGCTCATGCAGGTCCGCAGCGACGAGCACGGGGTGATCGTGATCCGCGCGCCGCGCGTAGTCATCCCAGAGCGCCGCCATCACATCGGGAACACGCCGCGCGTTCGGCGGCGCATGAGTGGCCCCGACAATGCGCACGGGGTCGCGTCGATAGCGTCCGGCGTTTGCATCGTCGATACGCGCCAGCACGATACGATGCAGATCCAGCGCCATTGCCTCAGTCAGCGGAGGTCCTCCCCGCGCGATGTCCTTGATCTGCTGGAGAGCGGCGGCGAGATTGACCGCCGCGAGGTGGTCCTTGAGCGGTTTGCCGCCAATCGTGATACCCTGCTCGACGACAAGCTCCGTCTCCCTGAGCGTCAACGTGCTGCCTTCGATCGCATTCGACGTGTAGATCGCTTCCAGTTCGTCCGCCCGCAGGACGCCGCCGAGGCGGGCGACGACGGCCGGTGGCAGCGGGCGCAGGCGCGCCAAGGCGCGCGCCTGCGCCGACACTCCGCCGAGCGTTAGCTCGTCATCGTCACGCTCATCCGCCGCCATCAGCTATCCCGCTCCATGCTCCGGCCCATTGACGTATCTATCTAACCAGTATATACACCGTTTTGGTCCTTGCGCAGACCTACAGGTTCGCGAACACTGGGCATGGCGTCGCAGGCGCACGATCGGCATGGTGTCGTCGGGCAGGAGGGACACAATGGGAGAAAGATGCGACCCGTGCAATGCGGCAGCCCCGGCTCAGGCGCTTTACTGCGGGCGTTGCGGCGTACCCCTCGCGGCGACGCCGCCTGGTCTATGGGAGCGCGCCTGGCCATTCGTGCTAGGCGTTGCCTTGTCCTGGGTCGAGCCCGTTGCTGTGATCCTGTTTTTGCGACTGAGCGCGCCGCCTGGGATGGGCGCCGACGGGGCCACATGGTACGGCCTGATGGCGGTCATTGTCGCTGTGCCCCTGGTAGGGGCGTGGGTTGTCCTTATGATCGCGGTCAGCGTTACCGCACTGCGCGATCACGGCCTGGCGCGCCAAGGCTTCGGCCATGGCATAACCATTGGAATCGTGACTCCCATCGTCGTTTTCCTGGCCTGCGTCTACCTGCTCACACTCGTCCAGCGCATCCCACAGTGGCGCCCATGACTGTAGCTTTCTCAGAGGTTTCTAAAAGTCCTCTAGCGACGGTATCCTCAGTGATCGCGACGGATGCTTTGCGGGTTGAGGCGCAATGAAAAATGAAAGAGGTGATGATGGGGCGCGGGGACGGAGGGTCCATCCGTAAACGGCTGTAGCGTGATACCGTGGGGTTAGCCTGTTGGGCCGTCGGAGCGACGCACGTTTGGAGTTCGACGGCGATGGGACGCGGCGCCTCGTACCTCCCGGCTGGCCTGACGGTCTTTGCCTGCGCGCTCACGATCCTCGGATGGGGGATGCGCGCGGCATGTACCGGTCGCACGAACATGTGGCGACGGGTGGGACAGTGGGCATGGTGCGCGTATGCGTTGATTGGCGGCCTCGCGTTCCTCGTCTCGTCCCTGCTCGCGGGCCTGCTCCCTTTCGCGCAAATAGACGTGGACTTCGCGACGATGACCAACGCGAGTCGCTCGACGGCGCTGGAGGTGGTGTGCGCCGCCACGGCAATGGGTGGCTATGGGCTGATATGCCTGGACATAGCGCCCACGCTTCGGGCCCTCGTCACGGATGCGCCTGTCGTCAAAGCCGACGATTATCAGTGGTTGGTTGTCGGGACGATGGGCGGCTGCGACGCCCTAGCGGCCACGATATGGGTCTGGATCAGCTAAAACCGACGCATGCTACGCCTATTATCGCGACTGTGAAGTTGCATGCCGCGTTGTCGTCGTGTGGGGCCGATCATGAACCGGAGCGGCGTCGTGGTCGGGCAGCGCACCGGCGCGGGGCTGCCGCACGCCCCAGACGTGCGACGCCTACCATGGTCCACCCCGCAAGAAGCGCCCGAGGGGATGGCGCCGACGATGGGTCACCCCAATCGGGCGATTGCGACCATCCGCCGGGCGAATTAGTATGACAGGGCGGGGATAGCCAACCCAGCGAGAGACTCGCTTGCCGCGCCGTCGTACGAGCCCGACGTGCCCCACCTGCGGCTCACATGGCGCGCAGGGACATCGCCTCGGCGCATGGCCTTGCCGCTCCGACAGCACACCCTATGCCGCGTAAACTGTAACCTTGGGGACCGCCATTGTTGCGACGGGGGGTGTTGTTGGCGACGCAACACTAATCTCGGAGGTGAGAGGACCACGCGGTCGTCGGGCTCATCATGTTCGCCGGCACGGCGGGCGACGCAACACTAATCTCGGAGGTGAGAGGACCACGCGTGGATAGCAACAACAATACCGACTCCGGTAACCTACTAGTTCATCTTCACAATAGAGCGTGGGACGGGTACGCTAGAGGCAGACCGCCTGGATAGAATTGCTGGAGGACCGCCCGATGCTGCTGCGCTCGCCCTACCTGAGCCGGAAACCGGCCATCTT
>JAABUL010005444.1_pt1 | contig 15843 bp, 16 predicted proteins | sample 5559151 | NCBI WGS metagenome assembly JAABUL01 (sample SAMN10711876, study PRJNA513368) | rock metagenome | isolation source: Antarctica rocks | place: Antarctica: Victoria Land, Pudding Butte sud | reverse complement strand
ACCAGCACCAACAGGCCCTCCACCGGGCGGGCGTAGCCGTTGTCGTCGGGCCCCGAGCGGATGAACGTCAAGGGCCGGATGAGGCGGTGACCCGTCTCGGTCTCCTGGCTGTAACCGGTGGCCCAGGGGTCCAGCATCGCCAGGCTGAAGTCGGTGACTCCGCGTTTACGGACCGCGGCCTGCCAACGAGGGTCGGCGCGGGCGAGGTCTTCGGCGGCGAAGAACTCCTCGAGCATGACACCGGGCTGCACACCCTCCAGCTCACGCCAGGACACGATGGATTGACTGTCCAGGGAGACCAGAGCTTCGATGGTCTGACTACGGGCTCGGTCATAGAGCACTACCAAAGCCTGCCGCTCCAACAGGGCGACGGCCTCGCTCAGGTGCTCCTTGGGCGGTTCGACCAGCGACACCGATACGAACCGGACGGACGGGGCGAGTTTGCCTTCGACCCGCAGGATCTCCGTGGCGGCGGTGATCTCGGCGGCCGATAGCGGGTCGAGTGCGTGTGCTCCCGCCGCGGTTCGTTGGGTGTGTTGCATATCAGCTACCATTTTTTCTCCATGCTTTCATCGTGGCAGATATGAGTTGCGTACAGCGGCCATCGCCGCATGGACATCGGTGTATGCGGCCACGTCCCCGAGCAGGCGCTTGGGTATTTTGCAGACCATGGTGTAGACGGTGTCGCAGACGTTAGCCACGGGGCTGAGGGCGATCTGGGAGACGAGTTGGTAGGCGTCCATCGTGGCAAGCCCGAGGAGATCGCTCACCCAATGCACCATTTCGGTATGGGCGATACGGAATGCGTCTTCGAGGGGCTTCGCCGAGCCGGTCGTCATGAGGTAGTCGTCGCTTTCGAGACGTGGCCATGGGGTGGGTGAGTTCTTGATGAGGTCCACAACCAGGACACTGTCCATGGCGCATTCGACCGCGACACCGCATGTTTCGCCCTCGCCTTGGCGTGCATGTCCGTCTCCGAGGCTCAGCAGAGCCCCTTCGACGTTGACACCGAGGTAGCAGGTGGCGCCCACCCTCATCTCCGGTGTGTCCATGTTGCCGCCCCATGAGCCGGGTGTGAGCGAGGACCGTACTTCGCCGAGGGGCGGCGCGACTCCGATGGTCCCGTGCATCGGGTCCATCGGCAGCGGGAGGTGTAGGCCGCTCTCCCGCGCCTGGTAGTGCACGATCCTCTCCGCGGTGTCCAGCTCGTAGATCCAGGTCATCTCCGGAAGGGGGGAGTGCAGCAAGGCTGTGTCCCTGCTCGCGGTGAGGGCGCCGAAGAAGGGAACCGTTGAACTGACACCCCAGGGCTCCCGAGGCTCGATGGTGATGAAGTGCACGGCGACGGTGTCGCCCGGCTCGGCGCCTTCGACGAAGAAGGGCCCGGTCTGGGGGTTGAGGTACCTCGGGTCGCAAACCTGGGAGGGCACGTCGTCGGGCGTGCGGATCAGCCCGGCGAAGCAGTCCATCGTCGAGGTGGTCAGGATTGTTCCCGGCGAAATCGACGTGACCGGTGGGGTGCCACCGAAGGTGTAGACCAGTGAGGCCGTCGGTGCATCATGGTCGATCTCGTGAACTTGCCTATCTGGCACCTGCCCTCACCTCTCGCTCAGGGCGTCGTCGTGGTCAGAATGGAATGGGTTGTGCTGTGATGGCTTCATAACACTGATCACCTGAATGCCATTACAACGACACCGGCGGATGTTCGCGGACCGTCTCTGTTTTTTGGGTGTCCTCGAGGTCTTCTCGTTCCTGGGTGTCGTCCAGCACGACGCGGCCGATGATCTCATAGCGTGTCGGTGCGAAGTACTTCGCGGCCAGGGCGAAGCCGATGCCTCCTACCGCGGCGGCCGCGACGACCCAGGGTGTCAAGGTGAACACGATGTCGCTTGCGGCTGAGCCGGAAGTGAAGCCACGGTTCGCGATCAGCAGATAGGTGACGTAGAGCATTCCGATGCCGCCGAGTAAGGGCGCGAGGAATGTGGCGAACCAGTTCGCACTTTCCGGATGTTTCTTGTGGACGTGGAAGTAGGAGATTGCCGCGAAGGCGGTGAGGGCTTGGACGATCAGGATGGCGAATGTTCCCAGAATTGCCATCAGGGTGTAGAGCTGGCTGTAGGGGTCGCGTCCGGTCGCGAAGAACCACACCACGATGATGGTGGCGATGGCGCTTTGCACGAAGCCCGCGACGTAGGGGGAGCCGTGGCGCTTGTGGGTGGCCCCCAGTGTCTTCCCGAACCCGGGGATGAGGTCTTCGCGGCCGATGGCGTAGATATAGCGTGACGAGCAGTTGTGGAAGGCCATCCCGCACGCGTAGGACCCTGTCATCAGCAGGAACTCGAACAGGGTGACCGCCCACTGTCCGAGGTGTTGCTGCACCGGGCCGAAGAAGATGTTGCCGGCGGTGGTGGGGTCCTGGGCCAGGGCAACGGAGGCATCGGGGCCGGTGCCCACGATCGCGGACCAGGAGATGAAGACGTAGAACAGGCCGATGCCGATGACGGAAACCATGATGGCCTTGGGGATGATGCTCTTGGGGTTCTTCGACTCCTCCCCGTACATGGCGGACGATTCGAAACCAACCCAGGACCAGAACGCGAAGAACAGGCCGATGCCGGCGGCTCCGGTCGCGCGGAGCGTCTGTCCTGGATGGTTGGGGTCGGCGACCGTTTGGTCAAGGTTTTTGAAGGCGTTGATCGGGTTGAGGGAACTGGGGGACCAGCCTTGGGGACCGCCGCCGGTGAACAAGATGGTGAGCGCCATCAAGGCGAGCATCACGATCTCGGTGACCAGGAAGACCCCGAGCACCTTGACGGTGAGGTTGATGTCGAAGTAAGTGAGGGTGGCGTTCACCGCCAGCATTAGCAGAGCAAACCAGATCCACGAGATGTGAAGGTCCAGGTGCGCGGCAAAGAAGTTGGTGGCGAAGAAGGAGAAGATTCCTACGAGCGAGGCCTCGAAGACGACGTAGGCCAAGGTCGTCAAGGCACCGGCACCCATGCCAATTATCCGGCCGAGTCCGTGGGAGACGTAGCCGTAGAAGGCGCCCGTGGCGGTGATGTGCTTGGCCATCCGCGAGTAGCCCAATGCAAACAGGCCGAGCACTATGGTGGCCACCAGGTAGCCGGCCGGCGCGTTGGCGCCGTTGCCGAATCCGATGGCGATCGGCACGTTGCCCACCATGGCGGTGATCGGTGCGGCGGTCGCGACCGCCATGAACAGGACGCCGACCAGTCCCACGGCGTTCTTCTTGAGGCGTTGTACCTCGGGGCCGGCGCTCGTGGCACCGGCAGACTGCTTCTGGGTCTTCTCGGTGGTCATGGGTATGCACCTTCCGTCGCCTGGAGAGGTCGAGGCTTGGGCGGATGTGGTGTAGGCCACATCGATGCTGGCCATGGTGGCACCCGAGTCGCCCCGCGACAAGGCTTCGGTCGAACTTTTTTCAGTTGTGGCCGGACCGTTGACAAGTTCGGTCCGACCAATGATGCTCGCAGTCGACGTCGCGGGCATCCTCTCGGCCCGGGCCTTACAGCGATGGGCAACTGATGCACGACTACGGCTTGTTTGGCTTCGAGTCCAAGGACGAGGTCCTGGCGAAGTCGAAGAAGTACTGGAACCCGGACAAGACTCAGTTCTGGTCCGACTCCGGGGTCGACCTCGTGATCGATCGACGCGAGGGCTACTTCCTGTGGGACATGGACGGTCGACGGCTGATCGATGTGCACCTCAACGGTGGCACCTACAACCTGGGACACCGCAATCCGGAGGTCATGGGCGCCGTCAGTGTGGGGATGACCCGGTTCGATATCGGCAACCACCACTTTCCCTCGGTCGCTCGGACGGCGCTCGCCGAGGCGCTGGTGTCCAGTGCACCAGCGTCACTGACGAAGGTGGCGTACGCCTCGGGTGGTGGTGAGGCCATCGATATCGCCCTCAAGAGCGCCCGTCATGCAATGCAGAAACGCAAGATCGTCTCGATCGCCAAGGCCTACCACGGCCACACGGGGCTGGCCGTGGCCACTGGCGACGACCGGTTCTCGAAGATGTTCCTGTCCGACCGCCCCGAGGAGTTCCCGCACGTTGCTTTCAATGACCTGGTCGCGATGGAAAATGCGCTGCGCGAACGTGACGTAGCCGCGGTGATCATGGAGACCATCCCGGCGACATACGGTTTTCCGCTGCCGCACCCGGGCTACCTGGAGCAGGTGAAGGGGTTGTGCGAAAAGTACGATGCGCTCTACATCGCCGACGAGGTGCAGACCGGGTTGATGCGCACCGGGGAACTATGGGCCATCACTAAACACGGCATCGAACCGGATATTCTGGTCACCGGCAAGGGCATCTCCGGGGGCATCTACCCGATCGCCGCGGTACTGCTGAGTGAACGCTCCGGCGCGTGGCTCGAGCAGGACGGCTTCGGGCACATCTCGACCTTCGGCGGCGCCGAACTCGGCTGTGTCGCCGCGTTGAAGACACTGGAGATCACGCTGCGTCCCGAGGTGCGGTCCATGGTGCACTACATCGCCGACCTGGTCGGGTCGGGACTGCGCGGCATCCAGGCCAACCACCCTGACTGGTTCATCGGAATCCGGCAAAACGGTGTCGTGATGGGCTTGGAGTTCAACCACCCCGAGGGCGCGAAGTACGTGATGCGTGAGCTGTACAACCTCGGCGTGTGGGCGATCTTTTCCACGCTCGACCCGCGAGTGCTGCAGTTCAAGCCCGGGATCTTGATGCCTTCCGATCTGTGCGAGGAACTCCTTGACCGGGTCGCGGTGGGGATCGCCCGCGCGGAGACAGCGGTTCGCCTGTCCGAGCGGAGGGCCAGCTGATGAGCGAGCACACCACCGAGGACTCGGCCGCTCGCGCCGGGCACATGCTGGAACGGGCCACGTGGGCAGCCCGGGCGTTCGCGGCCTACAACCGCGACGACGTCGAGCGCATCGTGACCGCGGTCGCCGAGGTCGCGCACGCCAAGTCCCGGGAATACGCCGAGTGGGCGGTGCGAGAGACCGGCTTCGGGGTGGTCGAGCACAAGATCATCAAAAACGAGGCGTGTTCGACCGGCATCGTGGCGGAATACCGCGCCCATGATTTCGTCAGCCCGAAGATCGACGCGACACGCAAGATCGTGGAGGTGCCCCGCCCTGCCGGGGTCGTGCTGGCGCTTACCCCCTCGACGAACCCCATCGCCACGCTCTACTTCAAGGTCCTGCTCAGCCTAATGACCCGCAACGCGGTGGTGCTCAGCCCGCATCCGATGGCGAAGGAGTGCTGCGCCGACGCCGCCCGGGTGCTCGCCGAAGCCGCTGTCGCCGCCGGCGCCCCGAACGGGATCATCCAATGTGTGGCGAATCCGTCGATCCCGTTGATCGAGGCCCTGATGGGCGATGCGCGCACGAACGTCATCCTCGCTACCGGCGGAACGGCAGTGGTGCGGGCGGCCTACAGTTCCGGCAACCCGGCGATCGGCGTCGGTCCGGGAAACATCCCCGTTTTCGTCGACGCCACCGCTGACCTGAAGACCGCGGCGAAGTTGATCGTCGACAGCAAGGCATTCGACAACTCGGTGCTGTGTACCAACGAGTCGGTATTGATTGTGGAGAAATCGGTGCGGGCCCTGCTCGTGAAGGAGCTGGAACGGTGCGGCGCTCAGATTCTCGACCCGAACGATGCCGGACGACTCAGCGCCTACATGTTCCCCGAGGGCCGGCTGAATACCGCGGTGGTGGGCAAGGACGCTTCCTGGATCGCCCAGCAGGCCGGGCTCCGCTCGGGACCCCGCACCAGGGTGCTCGTCGCGCCGTTCGAGGTTGCGGTCCCCGAAGAGCCCATGACCCATGAGAAGCTCTCGCCGGTACTCGGTCTGATCGGGGTCCCTGATGCGCGCAGCGGGGTCGAGACCGCCAGGGCAGTCATCCGCATCGCCGGGGCGGGACACTCCGCCGCGATCCACTCGACCGACGCGGCGACGATCATGGAGTACGCCGCTCAGGTGCCGGTGCTGCGCGTCGCGGTCAACGTCGGGAACAGCACCGGCGCCTCGGGCATCGGTACCAACCTCGCGACGACCATGACCGTCGGCACCGGCTTCGCCGGCCGCAGCTCTCTCGGGGAGAACCTCGAGCCTCGGCACCTGATGAACTGGACTCGGATCGCCTACAACTCCAGCGCGGGCTTCCCGATGGCCGAATTCGACGGTCTGTCTCCCTGGCGAGCCCACACCGGTCCTGTACCGGCGTACCCGTTTGCGTCCAATGATGCCCCGACAACCTCACCTTCTCGCCGGTCTCACACCAACGGAGGCGACACCATCGATCGGATCACCGCCCGCGTGGGCCAGGGCACGCGGGGGGCACTGAGCAGGGACGACCAGCAGTTCCGGGCGGAGATCCGCCGGCTCGTCGTCGAAGAACTCTCCCAACTCATCAACAAAGGCTGACCCCAGTGGCAGAGCTACGATCCTTCATCTTCATCGACCGGCTGCAGCCGCAGACCATGGTCTACCTGGGCACCTGGATCAAGGGATCTCTGCCGAGGGCCAGCATGGCGGCCCAGATCATCGAAGTTGCACCGGGACTGGATATCGAGTCGCTCACCGACGTGGCACTCAAACATGCCGAGGTGCAGGCCGGCATCCTGGTCGTCGAGCGACAGTTCGGCTATCTGGAATTTCACGGTGAGACCGGCGCGGTCCAATCCGCCGCCGATGCCGTGCTCGACGAGCTCCGGGCCACCGCAGGCGAGGCCATCACGCCGACCATCCTCGCCAGCAAGATCATCTCGAGCATCGATCATCAACATGCCTTTCTGATCAACCGCAACAAGGTCGGGTCCATGGCACTGCCGGGGGAAACGCTGTTTGTCCTGGAGGTGCAGCCCGCCTCGTACGCCATCCTGGCGGCCAACGAGGCCGAGAAGGCCGCCGACGTCAAAGTCGTCGACTACCGCATGATGGGTGCCACCGGACGGGTCTACCTGTGCGGCACCGAAGCCGACATCCGCCAAGCCGCCCAGGCCGCCGAACACGCCCTGCAGGGACGCACATGAGCACACCGGGCGGAGACGGGCTGCGCGCACTCGTAGCGGTCGCGGTACGTGAAGCGGTCGCCGACATGGTCACCGCCTCGGTCCGTGACGCCCTCACCGGGGTCACCGACGCGACGGCCGGGGCACCCACCACGAGGCCGGTCTCCGCACCGGGACGAGCAGGAACGGCCGCCACACCCGTATCGGCGCCTGCTGCCCGTCCTGCCCCGCCGGGTCGGAGCCGGGTTGAGGACGTGCGGATGAGCTGCGACGGGGACCTCGATGCCTTCGCCCGGCATCTGCTCGAGCTCTTCGAGAACCCGAAGAACCGCCAAGACCTGCGCACCGGACGCCACCGGTTCCGATTCGCGCCCGGTCAGGGTTCCGGAACGCGGGCAACCCGGGCTCGGCGCGTCGAACGCGGCGCCGTCACCGAACGGCAGATCATCGCCGCAGCCGAAGCGGGGGAAAGCCTGCTGCTGGCCCGGCCAGCCGTACTCACCCCCCTCGCCCGCGAAAAGGCGCGAGCCCTCGGCGTCCACCTTGAGAAGGAGCAGTAATGCTACGAGGTGTCGTGACCGGCAACGTCTGGTCGACCAAACGACTCGACGGACTACCCAACGGGGCGTTCCTCGAAGTCGAAGCCGAGGACTCCACGGCGAGGTTGATCGCCTTCGACGTCCTCGGTAGCGGTATCGGTGAACGAGTCCTGGTCGCCCAAGGGTCCGTGGCTGCCGCCTGGTTCCCGGGGCCACCCCCGCCCGTGGACGCACTCATCATCGGATCCATCGACTCCGTGGCTGAGCCGAATGCCACCGGGACCACCAGCACCACCCCATCGGGGAAGACCCGACCCTGACCTCTCGCGCAGCATGCGCGGGCAGAACCCACAAGGAGCAGCAATGTCCAGCAGCGCCATCGGCATGATCGAAACCAAGGGCTTCGTTGCCGCCCTCGCGGCAGCCGACGCCATGGTGAAGGCCGCCAACGTGACCATCACCGACCGCCAACAGGTCGGTGATGGTCTCGTTGCCGTCATCATCTCCGGAGAGGTCGGCGCGGTGAAGGCCGCCACCGAGGCCGGAGCGGAAACTGCCTCCCAGGTCGGCGAGCTCATCAGCGTGCACGTCATCCCGCGCCCGCACCCCGAGCTGGGCACCCACTTCGAACTGGCATCCAACTAGCCCGATCCGCCGACCACAACCAACCAACTGGAGGTGGCCCCGTTGGCCAGCGAGACCATCCCGCGAACGGACCTGCGGGTCTACCTACTCGTGCAGGACCTGCAACAACAATTCGCGGCATACATGGGAACCCCAACCCGGGCGCGCGGCTACCCACCGTTCGAGAAGGATCACGCCCTGATCATCGAGGTCGCACCGGCACTCGCGATCGAACGAGTCATCGACCTGGCTCTGAAGTCCGTGCCGACCGTGGAACCCGGGATCCTGTTCGTCGAACGGCAGTTCGGCGTTCTTGAGATCCACGCCCGTGACCTCGGTGACGTGCAACACGCCGGGGAAGCCGTGCTCGCAGGTATTGGAGCGGCTGCCGCCGACCAGCTACGACCGCGGGTGCTCTACCACGACATCATCGAAAACCTCACCGACCAGCACGCGGTGATCCTCAACCGCAACCGGCAAGGATCCATGATCCTGCCCGGCGAGACGCTGCTCGTCTACGAGATGACCCCAGCTTTGTTCGCGGCCGTCGCCGCGAACGAAGCGGAGCGCGCCGCCCCCGGCATCACGCTCATCGACGTTCAGATGATCGGCGCCGCCGGCCGCGTCTACATCGGTGGCCGGCTCAACGACGTGGTGAGCGCACGCGATCGCATCACCAAGGTCCTCGGCGAGGTGCAGGGCCGTGAGCACTGAACCAACACCACCGGTGCTTCCGCTGCAGGACGAAGAAACGGCCAGGGGCGACGACCAGGTCACCGCTCTCGCGCTGCCCCAATACGGCTTCTCGGATGCGGCTACCGCGAAGATCATCAACCTCTCGGAGAACGCCACCTATCTCATCGATGATCCGGGGAGCGGGCGAAACGGCATCCTGCGGGTCCACCGCGAGGGATACCACCCGCTGGCGTCGATCGAGTCTGAACTGGACTGGCTCACCGCCCTCCGCGAGGAAACTGGTGTCTCCACTCCGGTCGTGGTCCCCACTACCGACGGCCGCAGGGTCGTGGCCACACACGTCAGAGGCGTCGAACGGTACGCGGTGCTCTTCGAAGTTGTTCCCGGCGTCGAACCCGATGAACACGCACTCGACCCCCAGAGCTTCGCGCGGCTGGGCCAGATCACCGCGCAGCTGCATCAGCACGCCCGCACCTGGCGACGGCCGCAGGGATTCACCCGGTTCGCGTGGGACTGGCCCCACTCGCTGGGCGAGGAACCGCGATGGGGCCGATGGCGCGACGGCATCGGGATTGGTCCCGAGGAGATGTTGACGCTGGGTGCCGCGGCGGAGCTCATCCAAACCAGACTGGCCAGATACGGCGACGGAGCGGACCGTTTCGGGCTCGTCCATGCCGACCTGCGACTGGCGAACCTCCTCGTTGACGTTGACGGCGACGGCGTCAACGTCATCGACTTCGACGACTGCGGCTACTCCTGGTACATGTACGACTTCGGCGCCGCCGTCTCCTTCATCGAAGCCGACCCACGACTCCCCCAATGGCAGGACGCCTGGCTGCGTGGCTACCGGTCGGTCGCTGCGCTGTCTGCGGAGGACGAGGACATGCTCGCGACCTTCGTCATGCTACGGCGGCTTCTTCTGGTGGCGTGGATGGGCTCCCATGCCCACTCCCGAGAGTGCCAGACCAAGGGCCCCAGTTACACACAAGCATCGCTCGCGTTGGCGCGCCGCTACGTCGCCAGCGGCGGCACGTCACTGTTCTAGTCCTACCCCCTATTTGCTTCGAAGAGGTGTATTCGATGTTCACTCCCATCACCGGGCGGTCCGTGATCGTCACCGGCGGCAGCAAGGGGATCGGCCGCGGAATCGCGGAAGTCTTCCTCAACGCCGGCGCTCAGGTGCTCATCGCCGGTCGCGACCAGACCGCCCTCGACGCTGCGGCCCAGGCGCTGGCAAGGACGGGCGGGCAGGTGTCGACGCTGCAGGTGGAGGTCAGCGATCCCGCCGCATGCCACCGTATGGCTCAGGTTGCCGTGGAACGTCACGGCAGTATCGACGTGCTCTGCGCCAACGCCGGCATCTTTCCCACCGTCAGGCTCACGGACATGACTCCCCACGATCTCGAAACAGTCATGGCAACCAACTTCAAGGGCACCGTGTACGCCGTGCAAGCCTGTCTGGCGCCCCTGGAGAAGTCCGGGCACGGACGAATAGTCGTGACCTCTTCGATTACAGGTCCCCTCACCGGCTTCCCGGGCTGGTCCCACTACGGGGCGAGCAAAGCAGCGCAACTGGGCTTCATCCGCACGGCGGCCATGGAGTTGGCTCGGAGCAAGATCACGATCAACGCGATCCTTCCGGGTAACATCCGCACCGAAGGGCTCGATGACCTCGGTCAGGACTACCTCGATCAGATGGCAGCCACCGTCCCGCAGGGCAGATTGGGTGAGGTCGCCGATCTGGGCAACGCTGCGCTCTTCTTCGCGACCGACGAGGCCGGGTACATCACCGGACAGTCACTGGTGATCGACGGCGGGCAGGTCCTCCCCGAATCCCTTATGGCGCTTCAGGAAATATGAGCACCGCCGATAGGCCCGGCTGTGGTCTTCGATAGTGTGTGAGACCGCGTCAACCAGAAGAGGACTGGCCGTTTCGGTCGATGTGCTCGGCGTCCGGGAGGTGGTCATGGCGGTCGAACAGACAGTCGCCGAAAAGCTGCGGCGGAGAATACTGTCGGATATCGGTACCGGCGAACTGGTGCCGGGGGCGCGGCTGGGCAGCGAACGGGAACTCGCCGAACACTATGGCGTCAACCGTGCCACGCTTCGGCAGGTCTTGGCCGCACTCGAAGAAGCCGGACTCGTGCGTCGGGCGCCCGGCCGGTCCGGCGGTACATTCATCAGCCACGCCAAGGTCGAACGCGATCTGAGCCACGTCACCGGCGTCCCCGCGTACCTGGCGCGGCAAGGATATGTCGCGGGGAGCCGGATCGTGTCAACCCGGATCGCGGTGGCCGACGAGACCACAAAGGCCGCCCTCCACCTAGACGATGACGGGTTGGTCGTGGTGATTCGCAGAATCCGACTCGCCGACGGGACACCAATCTCGCTCGATCACGCCCAATTCCCGGCGGACCGGTTTCCAGGGCTTCTGGAGATGCCCCTCGGCGGCTCCATTTATGAACTCCTTGAACAGGAGTTTGCCACGGTGCCCTGCGATGCAGAAGAACTCGTCGAAGTGGTCAACGCGACTGACGAGGAAGCGCAACTGCTCTCGATCGAGCCTGGGTCCGCACTCCTATCCATCACCCGGACGACATTCGATGCTGCAAGCGCGCCGTTTGAGTTTTCGTGTGACCTCTTCCGCGCAGATCGAACCCGCATCACCATGCGTACACCCGGACGCGGGCTGCGTGGCAACGCCCGCCACAACGGCGAATACGTTGAGCTCAGCGCGCCAGGAACGCCGCGTTGATCACAGGCTGACGTTAGTTCTCTTCCTCGACGAGGATGGCGGCCCGCTGATTTGGACGTGACTGGTCCTTGAGGTTGACACCGGAGGCGCCGAGCCTGCGAGCGCCGGCCACCAAATCGGCGATCACCCGGGCGGCTGCGGCATAGCCCAGCCCCTCGGGTGGATGGACGTTGGATACGCAGTTTCGGTCGGCATCGGTGCGCCCGGGACGGGGCAGGTGCGTGAGGTACAACCCGACACTGGCCGCCACCGACAGCCCCGGCCGCTCGCCGACCAGCACGAGCACCGTCTGCACTCCCATCGCCGCACCGATGTGATCGCCCAACGCCACGCGGGCCTCGGTCGCGATCACCGGAGCAGCGATCGTGTACCGCTCGGACAGCGCGCCGACCAGCGCCTCGAGCAACGGGGCACCGTGCTGCATCAGCGCCGTCGGCGATAGCCCATCACACAGCACGAAGCCCAGTTCGGCGGCGCTGCGCGGTACCGCAGCGAGGTCGTCGGGGAAGCGGCCGAGGTCGGGGCGGCGGAGATACTCACTCCGCGACTGCGCCCGACTGGTCACCACGGCCGGTTTGCCGAGCCCGATGGCCGCCACCTGGTCACTGAGGACACTCACGTCCAGCGGCTGGTGCACCGCGTCCCGGGCCAGCGCATGCGCAGCCTTGAACTCCAGCACACTGCCGGTGGGCTGACCATCGCCGACCCGCCCGAGTCCGATCCGCGCCTGGGTGCTGCGGCGCAGGCTCGCCCATAAATCCGGCGCACCGTCCACGGCCGGCTCGTGCACGGGTTTCGGCCCCGACATCACGCGGTCGCCGTCAGTGCTCGCAGCGGGGAGTTCTCGGCGGCGACGCGAAGCACTCGTCCAGCCTCATCCATCATCCCGAGGCTGCGCATCCACGCTTCGAACTCCGGCGCCGGCCGCAGCCCGAGCACCTGGCGGACGTAGAGCGCATCGTGAAAGGACGTGCTCTGGTAGCCGAGCATCACATCGTCGGCGCCCGGTATCGCCATCACGTAGGTGCAGCCCGCCACCCCGAGCAGGGTCAGCAGGTTGTCCATGTCGTCCTGGTCGGCCTCGGCATGGTTGGTGTAGCAGACGTCCACGCCCATCGGCAGGCCCAGCAGCTTTCCGCAGAAATGGTCTTCCAATCCCGCACGCAGGATCTGTTTGCCGTCGTAGAGGTACTCCGGCCCGATGAAGCCCACCACCGAATTGATCAGCAAGGGGTCCAGCTCGCATGCCACGGCGTATGCCCTGGCCTCGAGCGTCTGCTGGTCCACCGGGCGGTTCCCGGTCCCGCGATGGGCATCCGCACTCAGCGCAGAGCCCTGCCCAGTTTCCAGGTACATCACGTTCGTACCGACGGTGCCCCGCTTCAGTGCACTGCCCGCCTCGTTGGCCTGCCGCAGCAAATCGAGGTCCACCCCGAAGCTCGCGTTCGCGCGCTCGGTACCGGCCACGGACTGGAACACCAGGTCCACCGGCGCACGCCGCTCGATCAGGTCGATCGTTGTGGTGACGTGCGAAAGGACGCAGGACTGCACCGGAATCTCGTAGCGAAGCCGGATGTCGTCGAGCAGCTGCAACAGGTCCACCGTGGCCGCCGCCGAATCGGTTGCCGGGTTGATACCGATCACCGCATCCCCGCAACCCAGTAGCAGACCGTCCAGCACGGCCGCGGCGATACCCGTGGGGTCGTCGGTCGGGTGATTGGGCTGCAGTCGCGTGGCCAACCGGCCGGGCAATCCCAGGGTCGTCCGAAAAGCGCTGGTGACCTGCACTGCCTTGGCCACCGCAATAAGATCCTGATTGCGCATCAACTTGCTCACCGCCGCCACCATCTCCGGCGTCAACCCGGGCGACAGGCCCCGCAGGACCGCCGCCGCGTCGGGGGCCACCGCCACCTCGAGCAGCCAGTCCCGCAAGCCGCCCACGGTGAGGTGCGAGATCGTCGAGTACGCGGCCCGGTCATGGTTGTCGATGATCGACCGGGTGACCTCGTCGTCCTCGTACGGCACCACGAGATCAGCAAGGAAAGTGTCGAGGGGCACGTCAGCGAGCGACCATTGGGCGGCGGCGCGCTCGGTATCGCTGGAGGCCGCGCATTCTGCGAGTTCATCGCCTGAGCGCCTGGGAGTGGCCTTCGCTAACAGGTCCACCAAGCCGTTGAAACGGAAGCTGATTCCGCCTACGCACTGCGTGTAAACCGCCATCGCAACTGCTCCTCTGTCTCGGCTAGCGTAGCCGTGGCAGAGTAGCGGGGTTCCGTGGCTTATGCCGAGGGGGGAAGCACGCGTAGTTGGCGCACCGGATCGCTGCTGCGCGGCTTCCTCCGTTAGGAGCCCTGACCGCGATAGCTCCGCTTACTCGGTGGACGAGGGCAGGTCGCGGGCCACGACCTTGCCGGTGGCGTTGCGGGGCAGCTCGTCGAGGAACACCACGTCGCGGGGCACGCTGAAACGCGCCAACCCAGCCTTGACGTGCGCGCGGATGGAGTCGCTGTCCACCGGGTCGCCTCCGCTGTTGGGCTCCCGCACCACGTAGGCCGCCAGACGAGCCCCGAACTTCTCGTCGTCCACCCCGACGACGACTTCCCGCACCCCGTCGAGCTCGTTGATGAGATCCTCCACCTCGCCGGGGTAGACGTTCTCCCCGCCGGAGACCACCATGTCGTCGGAGCGACCGTCGATGTAGAGCAGGCCGTCGTCGAGGTGGCCCAAGTCGCCGGTGGACATCATCCCGCGGACGACCTCCTTGTCCTCGCCGACGCGGGTGTAGCCCTCGAACAGCATTCCGTTGCCGACGAACACCCGGCCGACGACGCCCCCGTCGACCTGGTGGCCGTCCTCGTCGAGCACCTCCAGCTGGGTACCCGCCGGAGCGCGGCCCGCGGTGTCGGGATGGTGCTGCCGATGAACTCCGGCGCGGAGGCGGTGGAATCCGCGATCAAGATCGCCCGCAAGTGGGCCTACCAGGTCAAGGGTGTACCGCCCGACCGCGCCGAAATCATCACCGCCGGCGCCAGCTTCCATGGTCGCACCACCACGATCGTGTCGTTCTCCACCGACAGCGAGGCCCGCGCCGATTTCGGCCCTTTCACCCCCGGCTTCCGCACGGTGCCCTACGGCGACGTCGACGCCCTCGCTTCGGTAATCACCGAGCGCACCGCCGCGGTGCTGCTCGAGCCGATCCAGGGAGAGGCCGGAGTGATCGTCCAGCCGCCGGGCTACCTGAGCCGCGTACGGCAGCTCTGCGATCGGCACGGAGTGCTGCTCATCGCCGACGAAATACAGTCCGGGTTGGCCCGTACTGGTCCTGTGCTCTGGACTACGACCATGTCCGTGCCGACCTTTACACCCTAGGTAAGGCACTGGGAGGTGGAATCCTGCCGGTCTCCGCTGTCGTCGGTCGCGCCGACGTGCTCGGTGTGCTGCATCCCGGCGAGCACGGATCCACCTTCGGTGGGAATCCACTGGCCTGCGCCGTTGGTCGCGCCGTGCTACGCCTGCTCGCTACCGGCGAATACCAGAAGCGGTCCACCGAACTCGGTGCTCACCTTCACCGTCGCCTGGACGGTCTGGTCGGACACGGAGTAGTCGAGGTCCGTGGCCGCGGCCTCTGGGCCGGAATTGACATCGACCCGGAACTCGCCACCGGGCGCCAGCTCTGCGAACAGCTCGCCACCCGAGGCATCCTCGCCAAGGACACGCACGGTTCCACGATCCGCCTCGCCCCGCCGTTGGTCATCGGAGTAACCGACCTTGATTGGGCACTTGACCAGCTCGTCACCACACTAGAAAAGCTCCAACCATGATGACTCCGCCGCGAGACGGCCATCGTGCCGCCGACCTCAATGATCGGTCCAGACCGCCATCGGATAGCCGCATGCGTCGACAGGAGCCATCCCTGCCGAACCCGGTGCTGCTTGCCGCCTCCCAAAGTCCGCGGGGAAAGCGCCTCGTCAGTTCTGTGTCCGCCCGCCGCAGGGTCGTGGACCGTTGGCCGGATGCCTGCGGGCGCGCCCCGATGACGCAGCCAAGGCGCGCCGCTGAGCACCAAGTGGCGGAGCGAGGGCTTATGCGCCGATAATGGGTATTATCGGCGCATAAGCTCGGCCTCTCGAAAGCGGTTCCGGCCGCGCCCAGCCGTCTCGGCTTGACCAAGTTCAACCGTCAGAGTGGTAAGGAGAGGCC
>JAABUL010005443.1_pt1 | contig 15843 bp, 1 predicted proteins | sample 5559151 | NCBI WGS metagenome assembly JAABUL01 (sample SAMN10711876, study PRJNA513368) | rock metagenome | isolation source: Antarctica rocks | place: Antarctica: Victoria Land, Pudding Butte sud | reverse complement strand
TAATCAAGGTTAAATTTCTAGGTTTTATTATATTAATTAAAGGTATAATAATAGATTAATATAAGGTAAATATAATTTAATTATAATTAAAGTTAAGAAGTTTTTATAAAGTTTAAATCTTTCTTCAATTAAAAAAATTCTATTGTTAATTTATTTATTAATATTCCTAAATTATATTATTATTAATAGGCCTATTAAAAGGTAATATAAAAGGTATTAAGATAAGTCCCTTTATTTAGCCTAATAATATAAAGTATATATTTAATAACCTAATAAACCTTTTCTTAATATATTAATATTAAGATACTTTAATCTTATATTACCTATATAAGTTAAGATTAATATATTTAATTTTAAACTTATTAATATTCTTTTATAACTCTAATAATTAAGATAATAATATCTAATAACCTTCTAAAATAAAAAGATAACTCTTATTAAAGAATATTATAAAATTTATAATGAGTTACTTATAATATTTAAGTAGTAGAAGTATTACCTAGAAGGTAATTTTTATCCTATTAAAGTACTTATAGATTATAATAACTTAAAAGGTTTTATAAATATAAAGGCCTTAAATAGTTAATAGGTATATTAGGTAATAAGACTCTTAACCTATAATTTTATTATAAAATATATACTAGGTAAGATAAATCTAGTTAATACGCTATTAAGGTACTTAGATTATAAGAGTAAGAGTAAGGTAATAAATAAGCTTATTCCTATATTATAAAAAAAATTAAATTATTATAAGGCTTTCTAATCCTATTTTTAATATTATAATAGAAGCCTATATATTTATTATATTAAGATAGGATTTATAACCCTCTAATAGTAAAGGCGAAGTTACTATAATATATAATATATATATAAGATAATTATAGACTCTAGCTCTAGCTACTAGATTAATAATACTAGGAATTATTAATATAATTATTAGAAAAATAGTACTAAATAGAGTATATCTATTAAGGTATAAGGACCTTTAACCTTAAATTATAAGGAGTATAAATAAGATACTACCTTAATATATTTATAATATAGCTAAGATATAGCTTAATCCTATTATTAGAACTATTAATTATAAATAACTTATTCTATATTTTTTTAGCTAATATAATAGTAGAAAATAAAATAGTATATAATATAAGTTTAAAATCTTTAATTAAATTAATTAAAGTACTTTAATAAGAAGATATTTTTATAAGCTAGTAATACGTAGGCGAAATAATAAAAACTTATATTATAAAAGTTAAAATATAAACTTTTAATAGTTAAGGTCTTCTTAAGTATAATAAGAAGTTATATATTCCTAAAGACTTATTAATTTATAAAGAGCTATTAAAGCGCTATTATAATAATCCTTTAATAGGCTTTTTTAGGCTTAATAAGACGCTTAGTCTCCTTAATTAAAAGTATACCTAATTAGGTATAGAGGCTAATATTAAAGAATATATTAATTCTTATAATATTTATTAAAGAGTTAAGGTAAAATAATATTATTTATATAATAATTTAACTATACTTTTAAAGCTTATAAGGTTATAAAAGTTAATTATAATAGATTTTATTATAGACTTACCTTTATATAAATAGTAAGGCTATATTTATAATATAATCCTTATAATAATTAATAGGTATATAAAAATACTTGTTTATTTATTTATTAGATGGACTTTAAGGTAATTAACCTTATAAATATCTTATTTAAAGAAGTCTTTTTAAAATATAATACCCCTAATAATATTATATTAGATTAGGATAGCCTTTTTATAAGTATATATTAATTAAAGTTATATTATTACTTAAAGTTAAATTATAAGCTAAGTATAGCCTTCTACCTATAAATTAATAGATAAATAGAATATTAGAATTAAATATTAAGATATTACCTAAGAACTTACTATAATAATAGGTAAGATAATTAGGTAAGACTATTACTATTAGCTAAATTTACCTATTATAATATAAAGAATATAATAATAAGATATAGTCCTTTTAAGCTATATTATAACTATTAGCCTAAGATTTACCTATATTTTAAAGATAGAATATATTAGGAGGAGGTACTAGATATAAAAGAATATATCTAAAAATTCTAAAAATTATATAAAGACCTTTTAAGTTAATAATAAAATATATTAGAAATATAAGTAAAGTTTTATAATAAGAAATATAAGCTAATATCTTTTAATTAAGGAGATCTAGTTATATTAAATATAAAGAATTTAAAGTATAGATAGCTTAATAAAAAGCTATTTTATAAGTTTATTAGACCTTTTTATATCCTTAAATCTATTAATAAGTAGGTATACTATTTATTATTATTAATAAAGTATTTAATATATTCTATCTTTTATATCTTACTCTTAGAACCTTATATTTATAAGTAAGGTAATACCTTTATATATTTAAATTACTACCTTTAGAGCTTATTAATAATAAGGAATAATAGGAGTTAAAAGAAATCTTAGATAAAAAGATAAAAAAGGGGGAACTTTAATACTTTATTAAATAGAAAGGATATCCTTCTACTTATAATTAATAGGTTTTAGAAGAATATTTAAAAGATATATTAAAAATATAAGAAAACTTTAATAAGAAAAGGAAATATTATTATTATAAATAGAGGTTATAATATTATTATATAAGAAGTATAAGATAATAAATAATAATATTTATTTAATTATTTAAAGATTAATATAAAGGGTATTAATCCTTTTTATTTTACTTATTAGGAGTAGGTAAAACGCCCTAAGGATATTAATAGATAAAAGATAATATAGAAAGAGAAAAAGATAGCTATTAAAGAAAAGTATATAAGAAGAATTAAGCGCTAAGCTATTAATACTTACTTAATTACTTATATAAGTATAGGTAATATAGTTATAACGCGTAAGAAGTTTATTTATTATTATTAATAGACTTATCCTTAGGCTCTAAATCTAAAGGATTAAGGTTAACCTAAAAAATAACTTATTAATAATAGTTATAACTCCTAATAAATATAATATAAATATAGGGGGATTTACCTTAATATACTTAAGATTATAAATACCTTAAAGGGATTTATTAATCTGTTTTATTAAATAGAGTATTATAATTTATATCTTAAGTAAATTAATAGGCTTCTTAATATTTCCTAAATATCCTATAACTTAAGTATAAGAGGTAAGCTTAATCTTTATAATTATAGTAATATTTATAAGTATAATACCTATTATTATAAGTTCTCTTTCCTCCTCTAAATCCTACGTATCTTTAATATTATTAATAGATTAGTAAAGCCTAATAGCCTTATTATAAATAGGGATAGTAATAATAGGAATCTAAATTAAATAATTAATATATATTATATTAATAAAGATAGTTTTAACTATTAATAAAACCCTACTAGCTTATAAGAATACTAAATAGTAGAATAATAATTATAATACTTTAATATTACTTTCTTACCCTTAAGGGCTAGCGTAAAGGTAGTATTACTTATATTATTAATATATATATTATACGCGGTATAAATATAGTAATTTATATTTAAGTACTACTTTAAGTTTATTTATATAGTAGACGTACCGCTTATAAATATTTATAGATAAGCGAGGAACATTATAAGAGCGGGTAGCTATAGAAGAAGAAGTAAGCTTAACGCGCTAAACTCGTATTAGTCGCGTATAATATAAATAAATAAATACTTACCTTAATAAAAGTAGCCTAATTATTAAGTATAACTAGAAGGCTAAAACTAAAAGGACTAATAAAGAATAAGGGAGAAGTAGGAGTAATCCTACTATTTTAAGCGGGATTTATAAGGGGGGCGCTAGATAGTTAATTAATATTAGTTATTATTAATTAAGTATTTAAATTAGATTCTATCTTATAAAAGCTAGTATAACGCGAGCTTTTTAATTAAGCTTTAATTATAATATATTAGCTATATTAACATGAATAGCTAAGGAACTTATAATATAAGTAATACCTAGGATATTAAAAAGCTTTAGAGAATTATATTATATAATTAATATACTCTAAGTAATATATATAACTTATAATATATAAGAGAAGAGGGCGTGAAGTATCTAAAGAAAAGTTAATATAATTAATTATAAAAGGAAAGAAATTTTTAAGTATTATAATAATTATAATATTAAGCGCTAAGATTATATTTATATAAATATTATTATAATAAGCGTAACCTTAATAATAGTAATATATATATCTTAGAAATCTATAATTAAAGGTTTCTTATAATCCTATAACTACGCTTTACCTTAAGAAGCTCGAGGATAAGTCTCCTTAGAAGAGGAGGTAATTATTAGGGCTAGCTTATAGTATACTCTTAATATATATCTTACTTATATAGTAAGGCTATACGGGGAAATAATATATAGGGCTTATATATCTTCTACTTAGGATTTTATAGAAACCCCTTATAGGAGACCTCCTAGATTCTTTAAGAATTAGTCTTACTGAGAATAAGACTAATATTATATTACTATATACCTCTTATAATAGTAATTATAATAGAAGGATCTTATATTAAAGCTAATAATTATAATAAATAATTAATTATAATTATAAATAAATTCTAACTTTAATAATATCTATTAATTAAGATTATAACTTTTAATTTTAACTCTAATTTTACCTCTTTAATATTAGACCTCTATTTTATAATAAAGGGACTAATTAAGTAGATTTTAAGCTACTTTAAAAGAAAGGATATAAAGTATAACTTAAGTTACTTCTTAATAATAATATACCTTAATATTATAATAAAAGATATACTAAAAAAGGAAAGACTTATATAAGATTATATTAATATTATAAAACTTAAAGAAATATTTATTATTAAAGTATATAGAATTATATTAATAATAAATAATTTAATTATTTATAACTTAATTAATACTTATATAAATACTATTATTTATATTATTACTAAAGCTATTAAAGTTATAGTTCTTAAAGTATTAATCTTATAATACTTATATCCTAAATAAAGTAATAAGTATAATAAAATATATATAAAAATAATATAACTTTAATACCTCTATTAAATATTATTACTTATTAAAGATAGAATCTTAAAGGTTACTTTAAATATAATAAAGTAGAGGTAGAAGAAATAATCTTATTAAAAGGTAAAGATTATTATTTATATATTTTATAATACCTATTAAAAGAAGGTAGAGGAGATTAATAATAACTTAAAAAAGGCTTAAAAGTTAATTATATAAGCTAATAATAAAAGTGTATTCTTTAAGATTAAAATATTATTTTTAAAGGATACTTAAAGAAAAGTAGTCTTAAGGAAGGATAAGAAAATATATTTACTTATTAATTCCTTTTTTTAAAGCCCTTAAATATAAATAAATTAAATATTATATACTTTAAGTACCCCTAATTAATTAAGTTTAAATTAATTATAAAGTATAAAATTATAAATACTATTAAGAATATCTTATTAAATAAAGTATTTAAATCTAATATTATTATAAATAAAATCTTAATAATATTACTCTCCTAATTTATATTAATCCTTAAGAACCTATTTTACCCCTTTATCTCTTATTTATATTATTTAAAGTACTTTTATTATTTTAACATAATCTTATTTAAAAAACTTAATAAAGAATTATATTTAATCTTAAAAGCCTATTATTTTATTATTTTATTTAATACTTTAAATAAGACTTTTAAGGTAGTAATAGCTAATTAGCTAACTTAAATTATAAAATTAATAAACCTCCTCTTTAATATATATTTAAGGAGGCGTAAAGGGATTTTATTAAAGATTATAATATATACTTTTATAAAAAAAAGTTTATACTACTTAATTTAAAAAGGAGATAATAAGCCTACTTCTCTTAAATATTTTAAGTATATTTAATAATATTTTATATTAATAATTATTTTATAACCTTTATAAGTAGGGGATTAGTAGTATAATATTAAAATAAATAGAGAATTTTATTATAAATTTTATTATAAAGCTTTACCTCCTTAACTTTATCTTAAGTTAAATTAAGATAAAGATAAATATCCTTTCAGACTCTTTCCTCTTATTAATCCTTTACCTATTTTGTAATATAAACTTATTAAATATACTTAATAATAATAAAGGATTATTAATACTAAATTATATTAATAATATAATAATCCTTATTATTGAACCTAATCTAAAAGTTAATATTAAGAAGCTTATAAAGTTTTATAAATATACTTTAAGATAAGTTATATAATATATTTTTAATTTTAATTTAAAGAAATACTAATTAATTTACTTTTAAGGTTATATAATTATAATAAATAAGGCTAATTTAATACTCTTAACTATTATTATTAAGATTAAAGATAATTATAAATATCTTAAAGTAATTATTAATAAATACTTAAGAGAATAATCCTACTTCAATTACCTTAATAATAAGGTAAATAAATAACCTATTATCCTTAGCTTACTATCTATTTCTATATAAAGGATAAATATATTAGAGATAAGGAAGATATATTAAGGTATAATACTTCTACTATTTATATATTATACCTTAATATAATATATTTTAATAAAAGGCTTTAAATATAAGATAAATTAAGATAGGGCCTTAAAGATAATATAAAAGATTTAACGGAGGACTATATAAATTATATTAAGCGCCTTTTATATTATAATAGATATTAAATTAGATATTAAATTATACCTATTATTAATAAAACTTATTTTAGAATATATAATTATTAACTCCTTACTTTAGATTATATTAAATTATATATATAAAGGTATTAAGCGGATCTAAGTAAGAATAATTCTTAAAGATATTATTATTATAATATTAAGCCCCCTTTTTTAATAGCTTAATCCCTTAAAAAAGCTAGAAATCTAATATAAGACTATCTTCTCCTAATTATTTATAAATATAAAGAGAAGACTTACCTTTATTAAACCCCTTTAATAAATATCAATCCCTATTACTATTATTAAAATAGATAAAATTATAATAAATGATTATTAGGTAATTATATCTAATCTTTATAATATTATATTTTATAATAATAATAATAATAGTAGGATTCAAGGCCTTATTAAGATATCTATTATCAGGGTAATATACCTAGAATTAGGCTAATCCCTATTTTTTATATATATAAAAGTAATATACTTAGGCCTAAATAATAAGTATATAATATATTTTAATAAGTTATATAATATCTTTATAACGCTAGAGCTATTAAAGGATAATAATACCTTCTACCTAATATTTATCTTTATTAATAATCAAGTTATAATTTACTTATCTTATTATCCTTAGAACTAATTAGGTTAATATATATTAAGATAAATTATTAAGTTATAATATTCCCTTTAAAAATATATTAAGATATATTAGATACCTACTTATATAGGTATTTTAAGGAATAAGGCTATTAATATTATTATTAAGGTAGTTATAAGATAGAAGGAGAATAAGGAAAATACCTTAGCCTTAATACCCCTTAAGCTTTAAAGCTTAATATTTATAATTTAATCTTAAGTTAAGACCTAGACTTAAGAATATTAAAAAAGATCTTAAAATAAGGTTAAATATAAGTATATATCTTATTACTTAACCTTAGAGCTTATATAAAAGGTATTAATTAAGTTTAAAGGATTATTTAAGCCTTAGACCTTAATATTAATTTAAATATATATTAATAAGATTAACTTAATAAGTTATTTATATAAAATTAGGGCTTATAATTTTAAGTTTTATAAGTATAATAATATAGAAAATATATAATATATACTTTTATAATACTTTAAGTAGGAAGGATTATAAGAGAAGTACTTTAAGCTAATAATAAAGAGGAAGTAAGACTTATCTAAGCTATTAAATAACTTTATAAATACTAGAAAAGTTATAATAATAATAAAGGATATAAGATTATTAAAGTAATTTTAATACTTTATTACTAACTTAAACCTTAAAGATAAAGAGAATTAACTCTTAAAGTAATAAGGTAAAGATAGACCTTTTAAAGTAATTAATTATATTTTAGCCCCCTTATAAAGTATATAATTTATAATATAATATACTTACTATTATTCTAGGGGATAAGGGATACTTATATTATAGAGGAAGCTTACTAGAAATTAGGAATTAAGACTTAAATTAGGGACCTAGGAGATAGAGTATAAGATATAAAGTATTAAAGGTAATATCTTTAAGTACTCTTAATAAACCTAATAAGTAAGGCCTATTATAAGTAGTTTATTTAGTATTTAATTATAGTATTTTTATTAGCGTTTAATATAGAGGTCTTAATAAGCTTAAGTAATATACCCCTTAATAGGAGGCCTCTTTAGTAATAAGGCCTAATAGGTCCCTAATTATATTAATTATAATAGTTATAATTAGGGCCTACTATAAGGACTAGCTAGTAATATAGCGCCTAAGCTATATTATAGTGTTATAAAGCTTATAATAGTATAGCGCTACCTCTTTCCCTAGTATATATATAAGGGAATCCCTAGAGAAAGGGAGGCTAATAATTAATCTTAATATTTATAAAATAAAGAGTTTAATATATATACTATTTAAGCTATTTAATAGTTATATTATTATATAATATCCTTATATTTTAATTACTTTAAACCTTATTAGAGGTAATAGCCTAGCTATTAATAATTATAATTAATAGAGTATTATAATTAAATCGCGGAGGATATAATAAAGAACTACTTATAACTTATATAAATATAAGGGAATAAACTTTAAGGCTAAGTATATCTTAAGAATTCATAAATTAATTAATTAATAAAGAAGCTATATAATATCTTTTAATAAAGTATTTAAGATTTACCTTTATTATACTTATAAAGCTTAAGACCTATATAACCTTAAAAGATAAAATTAAAGAGTTAGAAATATAAATTATAAAAAAATAATAAATAAAATAATTATAATAATAAATAATAGACTTAAAGAATAAGGTATAAGATAATAATAAAGATACTTTAATATATTATTATTACCTCTCTTTAATTAATAATCTAAAATTAAAGAGAGTATAATATAAATATATACTTAAGTTATAAGACCTTTATATTTATTATAAAAAGATTATACGCGAATATTAAAAATATTTTATTAAAAATATTAATTTTATAAAAGCTAGTTTAATATATTTCTTAAATAATTAATCTAAAATTAAATATATCTTATACTTCTTAGTAGTAAACCCTAAGTTTATATAATATAAATATATTAAAAATATACTTAAAGAGGAATAAATATAAAAGTATTATAATAAATTCTTATTAAATTAAATAAAAGATTTAGAAAATTAATATCAATTAATTAATAGGTAATACGCGGAAGTAAAGTAAAGGACTAATTAAAAGGTTATAAACTTTATAAATTATTTATTAATTATAAAGTAATAATTTAATCTACTTATAAATTATATACTTTATAATAACTTATTAAATAAATTATATTAAGACTTATATAACCCTTTTATATTATAATTAAATATTCCTAAAATAAGAGATACTTTTATTATATTAAAAATTTAAATAGAGTTATAAATATTATACCTTATACGTAATAAGTTTAAGGTTATTATAATTAAGAGGGGTTATTATTAATTAAATTTATTACTATTTTAAGGAAGAGGGAGTTTTTATAAAAGAGGTAGGAAAGATAGCTCTTATATTAAATAAGAAGGCTATAATAGCTATAAATTTATTACGCTATAATAGTAAGATAAGTTAGATTCTAGAAAGTTAATTAATCTTAATATAAAATACTATTATTATTATAAGAAAGGTTATATTATTAAAAACTACCTTAATAATATTATAATTATAATAAGTATTATAATTAATAAGCTTATAAAGAAGGTAATAGATTTAAAAACCTTTAAAGTATTATTATTATATCTATTATAATAATATAAAGAAAGAAGTAGATAAAAAGGCTTATAATTATTATATAAATAGAGCTTAAATACTCCTAAAACGAATATATTATATTAATTAATTTAAGTATTAGTATTAATTATATTAATATATACTTAATAAAAGAGTAAAAATAGGAGATAGATCTTAACTTTAATAATATATTATATAATAGAATTAGGAATTTAATACTTTTAATAGGCGCTTATATTAATAAAATCTAATTAATAAATTTATAAGGGGTTATATAATATTATTAAGGTACCTTTTATATTATTATAAACCTGAATTATAACTTTTATTTAGACTATTTATAGTTAAAGGAGTAAAACCCTTAAATAAATAAATTTACTAAGAATTAATAATTTCTTATTAAATTGAGAAATATAATTAAGAATATTAATATTAAAGAAGACTTTAAGGAGTACCTAAGAAGTATTATATATATTATTATATACTTAAGAGTAGACTTTAATAGAGAATTTAAAGGACTTAAAGATTTATATAAAATTATTAAAGAAATTTAATACTTTTTAAAATATCTTCTTAATTAAGAATATTAATATACTATTAAATTATATATATTAGAATTATATTATTAATATTAAAGAGGATAAAGAATCCCCTTTTAAGCTTTTATATAATTTATTAGAGAGGGAGCTTTATATATTAAGGGAGTACCTTAAATAAGCCTTAAAAAAGGTTAAATTTATTATTTTATAAGCTTAATAAGTATATTAATATTATTTATCCCTAAGAAGGATAGGATATTATAATTATATATTAATTATAAAGCGCTTTATAAGATTATAATTAAGAATTAATACTTATTATTATTAATTAATAAGATATTAATAAGATTAATTAATATAAAATATTTAGTTAAATTAAATTTTAAAGAAACCTACTATTAATTATAAATTTAAAAGGAAGATAAATAAAAGATAATATTTTATATAAGGTATAATTACTTTAAGTATTTAATTATACCTTTTAAGCTTATTAATATTCTTACCTTATTTTAAGTATATATTAATAAGGCGTTAATAAGCTTTTTTAATATAATATATATAATTTATCTTAATAATATCTTTATTTGTTCCTAAGATAAGGATTCTTATATTAAAGTAATAAAGGTAGTACTTTAATAATTTCAAAAATTTAAACTTTATATTAATCTTAAGAAATATAAATTTATAATATTTAAAGTAGAGTTTCTTAACTTTATTATAAATAGTATAAGTATATATATAGACTTATATTATATTAAGATAATAATAGATTAACTTAAATTTAAAAGTATAAAAGATATTTAAATTTTCTTAAGATTTATTAATTTTTATAAATAATTTATTAAATATTATTCTTTTATTATTATTACTCTTATAAACTATTTAAAGAAGGAGTATTTAAATATTAAAGAGGGAAAGTTAATATTAAATAATATTATTTATATAATATTTAAGTAGCTTAAATAACTCTTTTAAGAGGTATTACTCTTAATTTATTTTAATCTTATAAAAGGGATTTATTTAAAGATAAATACTTTAATCTTAATTATTATAATTATTTTATCTTAAAAAATCTTCTTGAAGATAGATAAATTAAAGGTAAATTAATATTTATAAAGATTAAATATAATATATATAATTAAGAATTACTTATAATAATAAAAGTATTTATAATATAAAGATATTTCTTAGAGGGAAGCTTATATTAAGTAATAGTTATTATAAATTATAATAATTTAAGGTACTTTTATATTATATTATTATTAATAAGAAGATAGGTATATTAAGTAATAAAGCTTATTAATTATAACTTTAAAATCTATTATTATATAGGTATTAAGAACTTAATTAACGCGCTATTTTAATAATTAAATTATAAATTAATAATAAAGGAAAATAATACTTACTTATTAATATTAAAGAATAAGTTAAAGAATATAAGATATATTCCTTTAAATAACTTTTAGGTATATAATACTTATAAAGTATAAGATAATAAGATTTATACTTAAGAGAGGTATAAAAGGTTAATTATAAGACTTAAAGAACTTTATATCTTAAATAAGAGGGAGAGTAATATACTCTTAATAGTATAATATAATATAAATAATACCCTTAATCCTATTATTTATTAATTTAATTATAAATAAATTATATTAAGGAGGCTTATTATAATAGTATTAATAATAGATAATACTTATAATAAGTATATTACCTTAATATTAAAGATTATGTAATATCTTTAAGAAGGAGATAAAGAGTTATTTAATAAAAAGGTTATATTAAGGTTAAAGACTTAATAAAGGCTTATAAATATTATATAGATAATAGATAATATAGGGACTCTTTATAAAAATAGGGCTATTTATATACCTAATAATAAGGTTATTAAGTAGAAGATTATAAGACTTTATTATAATAACTTATACGCTAGCTACTATTTATAGAAGTTCTATTAAAAATTAATAAATTAAGATATTTATAATTATATTAAGGAATACTTAACTTATTAATTAATAAAATTATATAAATATATTATTTATAAGATTCTATTACCTTTACTAATTTTAATAAAGTTATTTTAAGAAATTATAATAAATTTTATTATAAACCTCTTATTAAGTAAGCTAAGAGGTAATATTTATAATATAATCCTAATAATAATAAATTATTATATTAAAATAATTAAATATTTACTTATAATTAAAATAATAGATATTATTAAGGTAATTAATTTATTATATTATAACATCTTCTTAACTTATAACTAGCTAAAAGGTATTATAAGTAATAAGGGAATAGTATTTATAAGTACCTTCTAAGTAATAATATATTATTATATAAAGGTATAATAAAAGTTAAATATTATATTCTATCCCTAAATTAATAGATAGATAGAAAGATAGAATAATATATTAAAATAATATCTATATTATTACTTAAGCTAGAAGTAAGATAATTAAGTAAAGCTATTATACTTAATAAAATTTATATATAGTTATATAAAATATATAAATATAAACTTACCCTTATATAAGATACTTTATAAGAAGATATTAAGGTTCTTTAATAATATTAAAGAAGATTTATGAATAATAGCAGAGATACGCTTGATATAGTAGACGTTAGACGGTGAAGCGTTTAAGAAACGCGAAGGTAAAGGCGATAGGATAACAGCCTAGGAAGGTATTAATAAGGAAGTTAATAGGAATAGTAGTAATAATAGTAAGGGCGGTAAAAGTTATATATAATATAATAAATATAGGCGCCTACGCGCGCTTAAGATATAAATAATAGTATTTTATTAATATTAAGAGGAGATTAAGGTAATAAAGATAAATAGTAATATCTAAATAAAGATAAAGGATAGTTAAGTAATAATATTATATATTATTATAAAGGCTATTATAAATATATTATTTAAGGACTTAAATAAATCCTTATAATAGTTAATAATAATAAATTTAGGATTAATTAATATCTTCCTTATAATTACTCTATTAGAAAATAAGGAATTAAAGAGAAGGGAATAGGAATATAAGGGGTATAAAGGGAATAGTTAAGTAAGTATACTTATAAGATAAGGCTTATTACTTAGTAAATAGAGCTAAGGAAGTTTATTTATAATAGGGACTATTATACTATTAAGTAAAAGTTAATATTTACGCGTATTAAGATTAAATAATATTAGGAGGATAAAGTAGCTATTAATAATAATAAAAGATAAGAAGAAGAGGGAGAGTATAAGGGGAATAATAAATAAGAGGTTTATAGTAATATTTTAATTTATAATAAATATATATATAATAAGGATTATAATAGTAAGGAGACTTAAAAGTAATAATATACTATAAAAAATAATAAAGATAGGGGATTAGAAGGTATTAAAAAGAGACCTATTCTAGGTTAAAATAATATATAACTTTATTAAAATAATATAAAAGATATTTAAGATAATAATTTATAAAATAAAGACCTTAATCTCTAATATTAAGAATTAAAAGGTTATAAAGATAAAGTTAAAATAAGAGAATAAGGTTAGTTATTTAAGGCTTAAGATAGTATTAATATACTAGCTCTTAAGCTCTAATATATTAATAAAGCTATACTTATTATTAATTATATTTATAACTACGCCTAAGTTAATAGATATTATAATTAGGGATAAATTAATAGAAGCTAATAAAATAAAAGAGATATTAAAGTATAAATAAAGGACGCGGATACTTTAATACTTTAATTATTAAGGATATATCTATATAATACGCGGCTACCCTAATAGAATATTATATATAAAGTATAAGTAAGGTTATAAGATAAGGGTTTATAATATAGGGGCCTATAATACCTAGAAATTATATACTACTTATAAGAGGCCTAAATACTCTTCTTAAGATAGGATATATTTAATAAGAGTAAGTAAGAGGTAGAAGGCTAATTAAAAGGTAATTAATAAGGCCTTATTATATAATATTTAATAAGAGATAATAAAGGTAATAATTAATATTAAGGGTTTTATTATAATTAAGATTAATAAGAAGAAGAGGAAGGTATTTAATAACTTAATTAAGAATAGCGCTTTAAGGGGTAGCTATTAATAATTATACCTAAGCTAGTTATAAAACCTAGATAATTAAAGAAGCTAATAATTATAAAATAAAGTTAAAAAACCCTTAAGGTAAGGATAATAATAGACCTAAAGCTAATTAATAGTATATTAAGACTTACTCCCCTAAGGTCTTAGAAGGCTAGAAAGGGGATAATATAAATATATAATTAAAAGATTTAAACTCCTAGCTTTAATATTAATATTAGGTATAACTAGCTTAAAAATCTTATAATATAATATTTAGAATAAATTTAAGATAATAATTATCCTACTTATAAATAAGATAATCTAAGATATAAATATTCTTATAATCTAGGAATTATATTATGATATAAAAAATAGGTCTTTATATAATCTTAACTTAAATACCTTCTATCTAATATATTAATTAGGAGTTAATATAAGGACTTATTTTTATATTAATAAGAGACTTAACTTAGAGGGATAAGAGGTTAAATATATTATAAAGGATATATATACTCTTAAGGTATAAATAGGGGGGAATAGTAATATAATATAGCTAGGTATTATTTAATTATATTATATTTATAACTTAAGCCTATTCTTAATATATATAGATAATCTATTATATCTCCTAAATATTTAAGTAAGGCTTATAAATAAAGGGGAATATATCTTATTAAGGGATTTTAACCTTTACTACTTAAATTAGAATAACCTAGGGAGGTATATATACTATTTAAAAGTTAATAAGCTTATTAGGTTAATAAAGGAGTAAGGGATAAAGTTATTACTTTTAGAAGATTTAATTATATAAAGGGCGTAAGGTTATAAGAGTACTATTAACCTAATTTCTTTAATACCTAATATCTTAAAGGTAATAGTTAAGTATAAGGTTATTAAAGAGTTATAATATAACTTAGATTACCTCTTAATATATATTAAGATAAATATATAAGTTAAGAAATAGTAAGGAGTAAAATAAAGGGCCTAAAAAATAGTTAGTTTTAAGAAGGTTAAGTTAAGTACTTAAGCCCTTAACTTAATACTTTATATAAATCCCCTCTTAATAATTAATTAAATTAATAAATATTTAATAAAGATCTTATAAGGGCTAGTAAAAATAATAAAGGGGATAATCTTATAAGTTAAATTAAGGGGTAAGATAAAATCCTTTCAAAATTAAGATTACTAATACTTTATAATAAGAGCCCTTATAATAGTAAAGATAAATTAAAGGAGTTATAACTCTTATTTAAAGGAAATATAAAAGATAGTAAAGAAGGAGAGGGATAGGATATTAATATAAATTAAGGCCT
>JAABUL010005440.1_pt1 | contig 15853 bp, 28 predicted proteins | sample 5559151 | NCBI WGS metagenome assembly JAABUL01 (sample SAMN10711876, study PRJNA513368) | rock metagenome | isolation source: Antarctica rocks | place: Antarctica: Victoria Land, Pudding Butte sud | reverse complement strand
ACAAGCAGGTTAATTTTAGTATATAATAACATACTTAATAACTTCTGTTATTAACTTAATAGTTTTGAACATGGCCCAGTACTTAATCTCCCCACCCTGCGATCAGCACGATTGGGAATCCTGGCACTGTATTCACGCCCGATGTTGGGTGCAGGAGGCGTCGAACTTTCAGCTTTCAGCTGCATTAACGCGGCACAGCGGGCCCGAGCAGTTCACGCATCTTGACTGCCTGCCTCGACGTTGCGGTTACCACCCACAGCACACTGACCAGTGCCTTGTCGGAGGAGACGCTCATTTGTGGCTCCACAGCTGAACGTGAGCATGTCGCTCGCAAGCCCGGATGTTCAGGCGGCAGGTGATGCTGAGCCCTACTGCGGCGCGAAGGCGACTGAGCAGCACGAGGGAAATCTGTCGGAGGCATCCTCAGACACAGCCTCGGAGCAGGTGACCTTGTCTCGGACCTCCTCGAGTGGCGCGCCTGGTTGTCTCCTGAAATCTCCTGAAATGACCTCTGTAGCGCTCATGGTGTCTCAGCGTGCTGTTGCAGTTGGCACTTGTCGGCTTGCAGCCTCGCAGGTCTGCAAGTGCCAATCTGCGGCACTCTTTCAGGGGGCCACAACTGGAGCAGAACTGCGTAGCATAGCTCAGACAAGGCTCTGTGTCATGCAGTCTGCATACGACTCAAAGTACCCGCTGACGCTGGAGCCCCTCAATCTGCCGGAGCAGCGGCTGAAGGGCACCCTGGCAGAGGTGTGGCGGGTGCAGCTGCTGTGGCACGGCAGTGCAGAGGCGGCAGTCGCTGCCAACGACCTGGCGAAGCTGGACGCCAAGCTGAGCGAGCTGCATGCTGCTGGGAAGGCAGCAAAGCTGAAGCATGCGCAGGACATTGTGGATGTCGTCATCACGGCTGGAAAGGACTTCCTTGGTGAAGGCAAGTTCTTGTTAGAGCAATATACCCATGTCCCGCTGTGCATCGCACACCCGTGCCTGACAATGCGTGCAGCTGCGCTGTGGTGCGTACCGCCAGCTACTCTGGGCAACATGCCACAGCACGTACCCACCGGCCTCTGAGCTTGGTCCAAATGTGCAGGAATGTACTATTGCCAGTCTCCTGAGTCCGTGCTGTGGGCTGCTGATGCCGTGTGGCCAGTCGCCGAGGCTGTTGGCATGCGCCACAAATGGCCAAAGGAGGTTGCGGTGCTGCGTTTCCTGGGGCAATTTGCCGATGGCCTGGGCCTGCAGTCACGCAGTGCGCCAATCAGCAGCGGCGTGCAGGTGCGTTGCCCTTTCGCATCGTCCGTCTCTCGCTGCATGTGACGCACAAATCACTGCACATAGGATCAAGTGATTCATACTGATATGTTCAATGGTCAGGCAATCCGCCAGGCGAGGGCTGTAATCGCAGCACAACGCTACTGACATACGTTCTGCATCTGTTCGCAGGAGATATTACCACCTATGGCAGCAGCAGAATCCCGTTCCAGCATCCCGCCGGCTCCGGTGAATCACAATGATAAGCAATGACCTTCTCTCATGCTCAGCTGAGGAAATGCACGCTTGAGAGCTGAGTAAACACATGCACATGCATTGACGACAATATCGAAGGGTATGCGAGTTTTGGCTGGCATTCGACACGTATGCACCATGGGCGTACCAGCCACGCAAACACTCGTAATAACAAGCAGAACGATGTGACTTCAGGTGCAGGACGATGAGCCCCCCCACCAAGCGTCCAGAGGAAATCAAGCATGGGCAAAGTTCAAGAAGGTATTCCACCCCTGCAAGTAAAACGCTTGACTCCTTGCGAAAGAACCAAAGGCGATGGGTTGGCCAGAAGAAGCGCTTGTTTTGAGACACAGCTCATGCAGCGCGGTCGCGCGGATGCATTGCTGCGCAGCACCTGCATACAAACTTCAAACACGAATTTATGTCCTCAGCTGTCTTCAGCTCCCGCACGAATGGCATAGGAGGAGCAGTGGCATGCTTGAATGCCTTGTGGCCTGGTCGGGAAGCGAGGGCATTCTGACAATCTGCATGTGCCCAGAAAAATGCAGCAGTCGAAGACAGCCCGAGATGGTGGGCAATGTTGCCATGGGCGCTCAGCGGTCGAGTATGCAGCCCTAAGGGTCTACCTCTGAAGCTGTACAGACCTGTGCCGCGTGTTGAGCCGTCCAGTCCGTTCCACATAGCCCTGGCGCTTGGCTGTGCCTGATGATATTGACACGATTGGGTGTGCGGTGGAAAGGGGAGTCGGTCGGGCAAGCTGCATTCGGAGCACCCACACCCAGGGTGTCACTCAGAGGCAGTCAGGCCATTGATGTATGTACGTGCTCTGTAATTACTGCGCAGATAGGTATGCGACTAGCCGGCGCATCTGCAATCCCCTAGGCGCCTTTGCTCGTTCGCCACAGCCGAGCAAGGACCTACGCGCCTTGTGGTGATGTCTCGCGGGAGGACGGACCATTTCTGCCTTGTGCGCGTGTAGCGGGCAAAAAAATGCACTGGGAGCGGTGCGTGGTGGCCACAACCGGAGAGGTGCACAGGGGCCGTCCCTGCTGCTCACAGTAAAATGGAGCAACAGGATGACGAAACGGAAAGGCACGGGCCAGAAACAGAAATGCCACAGAAAGCATACTAGGTGGCCGCAGCCGAAGACGACCCTGGGGGCGCTCATGCACAGCAGCATACCAACGACTCTGCCGCCACGTTACGGTCAGCCGCGCGCCGCCGCCCGCCGTATCGCTGTCATGCAGCCCTCCAGCTCCTGTGCGATGTAGGATCATAGGCGAGTATCATTTATCCACAATTTATCACACTTCCGCAAGTGCATCCAGAAGCAGTGTCTTGGCCGGCAGAGAGCCAGCAGCAAGCAGCACGGCGTCTCTAAAGTTGGGGACCCAATATCCGCGCTTGTCAGCGCGCCAGCCGCCTGCAGGATCAGTGTAGTTTCAGCAACGGCAACGCTGCGCCGCAGCCGGTAGTCGCGTGGCGGAGGCGTGGCCGAGCTTCCGCGAGGTCACGGCCAGAGGCACGGAAACGCGCGATCGCGTTGACTTCCTTGTAAGAGAGTCGTCACTGGAACCCTTTTATCTTTCACGTTCTTACAAAGCGCAAAGTTGCTCTTTTTCTTACAGGAAATTGTGGCGGGTTGTGCGAGCACAGAGTCGTTACTACAAGCTTTCTATTTCAAACTTTCACTACAGCTCCACGCTCATCACTATGAGCGATTTTGGGCACCGCAACTTCGGTATGGTAAGATTACAGTGTGACTGTGCAGCGCTCTTCACAGCAGCAACAAGTCACAAGTGCGCAGAGCGTGATTGCTACCTTCATGATGCAGCCTTGATGATCTGCAGGGTATGGCGTCACCGGCCATCAAGGCGGCCGCCGTGCGTGCACTGCTCGCGAGCCACCGGGTCCTCACGTCCCTTTTCAGCGAGTGGGGCGCGTTAGTTGATGTGGAGGATGCCGCTGTGGGGCTCGCGGGGCAGCTGCTGGACTCAGACTTACAAAGGAGGAGCCGACAAAGGTGCACATGCTATAGCTGCTCAGTTCCTAAGCCAGGTGCATATACATTCAAGCTTCTGCAGCCTGTCCAAGATCCATTTCGCTGGCCGTTGACACATTAATATAGGTAATGGAAGTGCGATGTGGAAACTATGCAGGATGTGCTGGATGCCATGGCGTCGGCCATGTCGGAGGTTGGGCCGAACCTCTCTGACATGCAGCAGCTTGCGGACTTCGTCCAGGACCTCATCAACATGCTGCTGACCGAGGCCGAGCTGCGCGCCGTGGTGCTTTATTTTGCCTCTTTGACACCTTGGAAACACCTGTGGCATGCATCGTGTTGTGCTCTCAAGTAGACATACTGCTGCAATTGGGTGGCTTTTATGTACCGTGTTAATGTGTTTTAGCAAGTGGGTGTTGAGGTACAGATTGACGTCACTATGATTGTTGCAGAAGGAGGAGCTATGAACGGCGGCTTGTTTAGTACTTCAGATTTGCAGCTCACCTTGCTGGTGACGTCCCTTCACACGGCAAACAGCTTCTGACGTAAGCATAATCTATCTTGACCTGCACTGTCGATGGTCGCAGGCATGTCCGCTAGCGGGGCCTTCAGCCGGCATGGCGCGGCAGTATACTACGTGCAGCACGGCGGTGGCGGCCAGCACAGCAGGGCGGTAGGCTGCGAGCGCGACAGTAGGCTGCGGGCGGCACGGCGGGGGTGGCAAATGGCACGGCGCGGTAGGATGCTGTGGGCAGCACAGCGGGGACGGCAGCCGGCATGCGATGCAGGCACATCTTGCGATGCAGGCACAGATGTTCTAGCGGGCGGTCAGCTTGCTGTCGGTGGCGCGGCAGAGCTGCGCGGCAGAGTAGAGATGTGTCCCAATTGCGTGTGGCAATCCATGGACTCCTGCCATCCACTCAGCGCAGCGATCGGGTGGACCGGGCGATGACGAGATGTCAGAGCTGGATCTCAGCACGTCCGGCAACGGGGGCGCGCCAGAGACATGTGGCAGTGTCGTTCTGTGTATGTACAGTAGTGCAGCTGGCGGACGCGGCAGTGTGTGGAGGTATGTCGTCATGCCGGCGCGACGGTGTTTCTGGACATACGAGTGGCAGTGCATGCGGCAGAGGCCGCGGCGGCGGGGCACCGCAGCCAGAGATCGTGCGTACGATAAGCAGCTAGGTTGCTGTCTCGGCCAGTTGATGATGTTTGTCATCATTTAGGAACCAAGTCAAAAAATATGACAGGCACACAAGCTCAGAACGCCGAGCCAGCGGGGTTGTGCTTCTGAACACGAAGATGAAGTATGTCGCAATGAGAAGTCGCATACTTTTGCAGAGTAGTGATGATAGAGTAGGAAGCCGGAGCCTCTATGCGCCTTGACACTGCCCATTCAATTGCCCAGAACCATAACTTTCCACATAAACACTCGAGCAGGTCATCAAGCGGGCTTGTTGCGCGGCCTTTGACGCTTTCAGCTTGCCCCGCCTGGTTGAGCATCGCCACCTTCAGCTTGCATCTTCCAGCTCCTTTCCCCGCTCCTTTTGTTCCGCCGCCCGCTTCTTGGTCTCCCTGTCCAGCTCGAAGACCGACCGTTCTGCCAGGTGCTGAAGGTAGATCGTGTCAATGGCACACTGTTTGTCCGCCTTCCGTGTGCAAACCTATCGTTCGGTCGATTTCAGGCGCATCGGCAGTTGGAGAGCGGCTGCTGGGGGTGGCGGTCGCGCTGCTCGGCCGGCTGGGCAGCGCCTGGCGGTAGGAGGCGGCGCGGCTCCCGCTGCAGGGGGCGCTGCTGCACCTGCTCATGCTGGCGCAGGGCGGCCCGCCCGCTGGCCTCTCCCCCGCCTCCGTTGCCGCGCTGCTGGAAGGTGTGACTCGCGTATACGCGTACGTACGTACGCGTATGCATGTCAGGCCTTTGATACAGGCGGCAGCCGCTCTTGCAGCATGCATGCTGTGTTTTGGCAGCGGCGGCAATGGTTCAAGCATGCGATGGGTACCGCATGCACTTGTGGCGATCTTCGGAGCCCAGCAGTTGCTCGTTCTCAGCGGGGAAGTGTTCTGAGCACTTCCATCCCGCTGGCGCCACCGCACAGCTTTAGTGGAAGTGCAGGTACTCTTATGCTGAGGGCAAGGATGTATTCGTCGGGCAGCGCAGTCGATGCGCGGGCTCTTCCGCTATCCAATGCGCCATTCGGGCTGCACCAAGTTGTGCGCAATGGGCGTCAGTCAAAGATCGACCTCCATGTCGAATTTGCCCCATGCTGCAAATCCTCCTGCAGGCCCGGACGCGGCGCAGGTGGCGTCAGCGCCGGCAGCGCAGCTCGATGCACTGCGCTCCGAGCTGGAGGCGGGGCTCTCAGAGCTGATACAGGGCCACCTGCTGCTGTTGGATGGCCTGGCGGCCGACGCCATGTCCTCGGGCGCCGCCGGGCAGGTGCGAAGCATTGTTTCGCTCACATCTGCCAGCGACCCCAGCTCGGAGCCTGCAACAAGCATCTTTCATCACATACTGGGTGGACACATCAAGGAAAGCGTCGCATTTGCTGAGACGTGGCGACGGGAGGAATGCGTCAGGTATCCGCTGGTCTGCGCCGTCGTCATTAGACCTTTCAGCTCTGCATTGCCTGCTTCAAATGACCTCATGGCCGACCCGAGACGAAACCAGATTTCCAATACCTCTGCTTTCCACGGTGTCTAAGACCTCAGGCTCTACCTTCCCTCTGCACTAGGTGGGTACGGACCATGGTGCTGTCGCTGGATGCGCTTGGGGCAGTGGACCGCGGCAGTCGCCTGGATTAGGGTTTAGGGCAGCCTGGAACACGCACCGCAAATTGACAGCAAACCCGCCTTTGACTGATCTCAGGGTTCTCCATTGGTTTTCTAGGTGGGGCGCACCACGGCCCTGACGCTGCTGGGCGCGCTGGCGGCTGCGGACAGGGTTTAGGGCATGGCAGCAGCGCCGTGCTGCAGCGCATCCACGCAACGTCGCTGCCGGGGCGCCTGCTGCAGGAGCTGGCAGACGCACCAGCCTCAGCGGTGCTATTTCAGGTGCCTTCATTCATTCGTAAGCTTCCAGGATGCGCAAAGCTTGTTATGTGAATCATGTGAATATGTGAAGACATATATCCCGGATGCTGTGGAAACATGTCATATGGCACGCCGTATTGTTCTACAACCCATTGATCAGCATTTAGGTTCTGCTGTCTGCTGTCTGCCGTCTGCTGTCTGCTATCTGCACAAGATCGTCAGCAATCTGCTTGTGTTCTTGCGCGATTCTGAAGACCCTGCTGACGCGCAGTGGACGCGCGGCGCGTGCAGTGGCCTGCCGACAATCGAGGCAGCGCTGCGACTGCTGCTGCGGCTGGCGGCGCCGGCGCTTGGAGCCGGCGGCGGCGCCTCGGCCGCACCGGCGCACCGCCTGTTCATCCTCAATGCCATCCCCCGCCTCGCTTTGGGCCACAGTCCCCAAAGCCTAAACCCTAAACCCTAAACCCTCCTTCACAGCGCGTTGTTATGCACGCTACATGTCCTGCACACACAGCTTGTTGACGCGTTGACAGTGAGCTGCTTCGTGCGTACTTTTGAGAGTTCTGCGAAGCTGCAAAGCTGACGAGTCTGTGTGGCCGCCTGCAGTGCCGGCTGCTGGACGTGGAGTATGAGTCAGCAGGCATGGCGCCCTCCGAGCTGCGGTCGCGCCTGCACCAGGTGCCTCCCAGCACCTAATGTTTGGCAATGCGGCATCGTCTGCTGTGATCAGAGTCGTCAAGGCACCCAAATGTGGCGCTTCTCATGCCTCTAGGGCAGTCTGCCTGTTCGCTGCCACGATGCCGCCAAACTGTGGCTGCAAATTCGATTTGAAGTCCTTCGATGATGTTCTTGACTTATTATCTCTGCTATTATATAAAATTCTCCATTCAATTCTACTTGTTGGAAATTAAACTTACAACCTGGAACCAAAGTTTAATTATTTTATCAAAGTCAAAAAAGCCAATGAGTTCTAAGATTTTGTCTTCGCTAAAATTTACCGGTTAGATTTTTTTGTTCAAGATAATAAAAGCCATCGTCATCCGCTTAATCGTATCGGAGAGCTGGCTCCTGGCCCGCAGGTGGCGGCGCCGGCACTGCAGGTGGTGCTGTCAATCGCGTCGCAGCTGCCGGACTCTGGCGCAGTGCGGAGCCAGGCCGTGAGCTTTGTGGAGCGTCATGCGGCTGCGCTGGCGCGCATGCTAAACGACGCCGCCGATGGCCGCAGGTGGAGGCCATACGTCTGTTTCCGCTGTCTCGACATGTCTGCATGCGTCAACCTTGTTCAAGTCGAGTGAGACGCAACCGCGCTGATCGCATGCCAGACGACAAAGCGCACACACGTTGTCTGATTACGCGCAGGATGCACGGCTGCATGACGGCCGCGCTAGCGGCACTCTCCTTTCCCTCGAAACATCATCACACAAGGTCTAAAACCTTTCCAACATCAACAAATTAATATTCTTTCGAATGCTGCAGGATGCGGGGCAGTGTGACGGACGCCCTCGAGGAGGCGCCTCTGGCGGCGGCGCTGGCGTCGCGGCTGCTGCCGGCGCTGGCGGCCTCACCCGCCTGGGGCCGCCTGCAGCCCGGGCTGCTCCGTCTTGCCTGGCTATACGGCCGCATCGACGCCCGGGTGAGCAGCCTTCCCCGTGGTGTGTGTGTGCAGACATGCCGCAGCGCACACAACGCTTTTCCCACAGGGAGACCACCCCAAGGCACAGTGCAAAGATCTACGTCGTCCTGGACAGCAATTTGACGTGGCGCGGCAGGCTGCAGCATGGTGACTGAGAGGTTGCTTCGCTGCTGCGGCGTATACTCGCCAGAGGCTAAACCCATGATCCACGCTGTTCGCTTTCCTTTGACGCCCCCTAAACCCTAAACCCTAAACGCCTGTTGCTGGTCTCCGCAGCCGTCGCAGGCAGTCCCAGCTGCTCACCTGCTGTTCGTGTTGCAAACCCCAGACCCAGGCCTGACCGCCGAATCGCCATGCACCTGGATCTATCTAGCTCCGTTTCAGACATTCTTTTTTACTTTGTCACAGGTCCAGGACCCGGTGCTGGCGGCGGCGCTGCGGCGCGGGGCGCCGGCGGCGACGCCGTCGCACACGCAACTGGGCGCGCTGGTGCCCTACGGCGGCGGCGATGACACGATGCAGCCGGCGCCGGTCAGAGCGGCGGCGCGGCGTGTGGCTCGCGTCATCCGCCGTGGGTGCGTCACACAGACTGATGCCGCCTGTGTGAGACCGTGCATGTGCGGACGTTTGCTGCTGGTGACATGCGCACGGCGGCCGCAGGCCCGCCGACCCGGCAGCAATCCCCTGTCCACGTGAGATGCCTCGCAGCGCCTGCTGAATCTGCTGAAAGACCTGTGGCACGTGCTGTGGCGGCCGACAGGCGAACCGTGAAGCTGCACTTGCCCTGCCTAACTTGGGCTCGCCTCTGTCCCTCCTCAGGGTGCGGCGGCTGCGGCTGGTGCTGGCGCATGTGCTGTGGGACGAACACAGTCGCGCACACATCGCACACTCCCAGAGTTGTGCGTGTTGCTGCGAATCACACAGCGCCAGACTTACGTTCGTCCGAAACTCGAAAAGTGAAGTCGCATGCCACAAAGCCGCTCAGTGCAGCGAGTATGGCTCGTCTAGGATGGACAGCCGCGGCACGTGCACCACCGCCACGCTGCCACCAGCGCGCGCCGTGCCAGCGGGCGTGACGGCGCGGTCTGCCGCCACATGGCGGCTGAGGCGGCTGTTGACGTGCAGGTAGGCGGCGCGGCCGGCGCACCGGATCACGTGCTTCAGCGGCACCGTCCAGGTGCCCAGCAGTCGCGGGAACGCAAACTTGCGCGCGTACTCGATGATGATCTTGCCTGTGTCCTCATCGCCTGCGGGGTTGACGCAATGGGGTCTAAAAAGGTTCTGATCTCAAAGGCAGCTTGGTCCTAACACTGGTGCATGCTCAATCGGTGGTCAGCCAAATGAGTACCGCTGGCATCAGACTCTGGATGGAATCTGCGGTGTGCTATCGTGCATTCCGGTGTTGTTTCGTACTTCTCCGAACACGGGCTTACAGTTGTTACGACTGCTGAAACTCTGTTCTGCAGCGCAGATGGGAGCACAGCCAGCAGATCGTGTCCGCTGTAAGGTGACAGTCTGAGGAGAACGCACCCTTGACGGCCTGAATCTCGGACACACGAACGCGCCACTTGTGCTTGTAGTCGGGTCCGTGCACCGCCCCGCCGCTGCCGCCACCGCCGCCCGAGGTGGAGGAGCGCAGCATGATGATGTGCCCGCTCGTCAGCAGGAGCACGCGGCCCAGCGAAACCGCTACGACGTCCGCCACCTGCGGCGCATTTCGCCATACTTCAGCGAAAAAGCTGTAAGACCTGCCCGAGAAGTTGCCCACACTGCGTCGTGTCTCACCTCGAGCCGTTCGCTTTGCTTGAGGATGGGACACTGGTCGTCCAAAACAACTTGCAGTCTCACTCTAGCAGTCCAGCGGGGTTTGTAATCGACTCGATCGGGTCGCACAGCTGCTGCAAAAGCGTGTCTGGAGGCCCACCGTCTCGTCGACTAGGTGGGGCAGCAGAGCCGGCAGCGCGGCTTGCCACTCGTCAAAGACCTGCCGCTGCGCCGCCTCCGCTGCCTCGCGCTCCCGTTGCCGTGCCTCTGACTCCTGCATGTGACGCAGCAACGTCAGCCACTCCCATGAGATGGGGAGCGTCACCACGGGAGGCTTCCAAAAGCACAGTCAACTCGCAACATTGCAAGTTCCTTCTGCACATCAGCTCTCGGCCATGCAGTGCTGCCCTGCGGCCCAGCCCGCTGACGATTTCTTTTTTTTTGTGAATGCTGGGCAGATAGAGAGACGAGGACTCCTGCAGCTGACTAGCATGTGCGCACTGGAAAGCAACACATTCATCCGAGGAGTACAGTTTGCTCGCCGTGAGCTGCGCGTCCTCATCGTCAGGCGCGGCGGCGCCAGGGGGTCGCACGCGCCGCTGTACCGTGCCCACGATGCCCTGTTTGCCCAGGCACGCCAGGCTGAGGCCGTACGCCAGCTTGGACGTCAGCTCCAGGGCGCCGATGCCCGGCCGCACCAGCACGCCAGCGACGCCCTTGCCCGCGCCCACCAGCAGGAGCGGCACGCCGCCCAGGTTGTACCCCTGCGCGTCAACAGACAGGACGTTTCATGACCCACAACAGTGTCACAGCATTCCGAATGTGCACGGCATGTGTTCTCCAGCTTGCCGCCCTTGCCCGCGCCCACCAGCAGCAGTGGCATGCCGCCCAAACAACCACCCTGTCTGCGGAGACCTGACGATAGTCAGCCCTCCAACCCGGATCAGAATGCAGTGAGTATGTGCTGCAAGGATATTGATCTCAACCAGCGGAGGCGCAGCCGCGTGCTTGAGCCGACTCCACAAATCGGAGTCTCACCTGCATGGGGTCAAGGACGACGCCAGAAACGCCGGTGACGAGGCCGGTAAACAGCTCGCCGGCGCCTCGCGAGACGGCCTCAATGCTTGAGTTCGGGCGCTGCACCACACGCTGCAGCAGGGCCGCATCGCTGAAGTGCCCCCCGCGCGGCGGCGGGACCCACGTCAACAGGGACGCGCCCATGCGGCTGAAGGCGTTCAGCACCTGCGCGCGGGCACAGAAAACGCTTGCAAACGGCCAAACGCCGCGAGCTGCCGGTCCAAAGCTGACGTTGAGACCCCTGAGGGGGCACGTGAGACGGCTCTGTCAGCAACGATCCGACATCCGAGTTCCAGGATCTTCTGTGGCGTCATCGGGAAGACGGGATCAGATGAAAGGGGCACCTGCGCCACGGTCTGGCCGGAGACGAAGCCGATGCGCGAGGCTGTGCCGGCGGCGCCAACCTGACGGCGCGCGATGCTCTGCAACAGGCTCACCGCCGAGCCGCCCGCCCAAACCACCACGAGCGGTACTGCCGCTACCGCTGGTCCCGCGCCTGCCAACACCTGTGCAGGATTGGTTCAGTCTGTCAGCTGCTGGATGGCAATGTGCAGGCAATGTGCAGCAGCCTAGGTCAGCAGGCAGCCTGAGCTGAGGCTGGGTGATTTCATGCTGTGCGCAAGCACCCAGAAGCCGGACCAACAGAAGGGTGTGCAGGAATACAGCTGCATGCACGTCTGATGTTTCAAGCTCTGTACAGCAAGTGAGCCGCGCCTTGTGCGCCTCCTTGATGAACTCGTCGCGGAAGTGGCGCGCCAGCGTCGCAGTTAGCGCCTTGCGCGACACCAGCTGCGTGTCCGTCTGCCAGCCGCCCAGCCGCAGGCTCACGTTGTTGACGTTGATCAGCTGGAAGCCCGCCGCGCCGATGACGCGCCCAAACAGGCTCGCCTGCAGGGCCGAGGAAACATTGCTGTCTTGACGCTGCAATCTGCAGTTGCGGTGCATCTCCAGCGCATTTTGTGCAAGTTTTGATACCGCTGTGGGCATGTCTCCCCTCAAGTCGAACTGCCAGAAAGCACCTGCAGATGGTGAGGTCTTGTGGGCTGCAACAGCATACAGGGTGCTGCCCACCTTGGCGCGGGAGGCGTCGGCGGGCGTGGGCGTGCGGCGGGAGGACGCCAGGATGGCGGACGAAAGCGCGATGGTGCAGTTCACGCGGATGTCGCCGATCGCGGCGCGCTCCACGAAGTACCACGACGAGTAGCTGGCCTGCGCCTTCATGGCCTGCGTGCGGGGCGCGGCCACATGCAGAAGAGTCGGATCGGCTCGACGAAGATCAGCAAGTGGGCGTGTTGAAAAGACGCGCATAGGTCAGTCTGTGTTGTAGCGTCATCCCCCAGCGCAGAAGCACACGAGAAAACGTTTGTTCTTCGATGCTGAGAGCAGCCGGCAGCCGCCAGACTGAACCTGCTGTGGTAAGAGCACTGCATTCAACGCGCCGGCACATGCCCACCTTGATCTCGCCGGCCTGGTGCAGCTGGATCCAGCGCAGCGCGTCGCCCGAATTGGCGTTGGCGTCGCCCGCCAGCATGCTCGCCACATTCTGCGACAGCGCCTCCACCTGCAGGCGAGCGACATAGTAGACTGGTGCGAGCACCCGCTGGACAATGCCTCATCTGATCAGGTAATTTTCAGGCATTGACTGGATGCAGCTACTGGAGGGAGTAGGGAGCTTCAGGACCACACAGGCATCAGCCTTGCAGTCCAAGATTGACCAGCCAAACCGAGTCAGCCCAGCAGCGCACCTCCTGTGGCCCAAACTGAGCGGTCAGCAGGCGGCGCTGTCGTGTCTCCCACGCCACGTCCTGGAAGATGTCGGCGGTGGGGATGCTGAGCGCAAAGGTGACGATGGCCTCCAGGAACGCCTCGTCTGCCTGAAAGTCCAGCTCGCCTGCAGGCGCGCACAGGTTCAGTGCTCAGCCAATTGTCGCACACTCTTCCAGATGCAGCAAAGCACGCAGGTTTGCCTGCCTCCCTAACTGCGAGCAGCATGAACGAAGCGTTTCCATCTGCAGCACGAGAAACATGCGTGGGCTGCTCTGCAACATGTCCTGCCTGAGAAACCAGCACGATCCGCTTAAGCCCGAGTCCAGAAGCTGGCAGCAGAGGAAGCTGAGTTAACAAACGAAAGCCAAGAAGAGGCTGACCGACGAACAGGTAGATCTCCTTGAAGGACAGCATCTCGTGCGTGGCGTCGCCGACGATCTGGCCGGCCGAGCCGCCGCCCTGGCGCTTGGATTTGGCGCCGACGCCGGCACCGCCGGCCGCCTTGCCGGCATAGCTACGCGTGAGCCCGAAGCTGCGGCGAGCACACTCGAATGCAGTCAGCGCAGCGTCACGAAGTTGACATTTTTGCACATTTCAAGTGCATGCCACATGTCTGAGACGCCGCTACATAATGCCGCAATATCGCTGCGATTCTATCACGCCGGCTCCATGTGCAAACACGCTGCCGCCAAACTCCATCTGTGACAACTGCCCAGCTCCAGACACACCTGATGAGGGGCTGCTGGCCGCCGGCGGCGGAGGGGGAGGTGTCGAAGGGCATCATCAGCGCGCCGGCCTCGGTGGAGGAATCGCGCTGGCCCACGCCCGCGGGGCTGAGCACCACCGGGTGTGCCGCCAGCAGCATCTGGTCGTCCAGCTGCACCCGCTGGATGGTGCCGCGCAGCTGCGGCAGCAGCCACATCTGATTGCAGCTGGTGCAACACACAGACTGCAGCGAGGACCAGGGCACCGAGCTGCTGCACAATGAGGAGTCTCGTTCGGAAGGTCACAACCAAAGATGAGCGACTGGAGGACAGCAGTCCTCAGTCGGTCTGGACTCGGACAGGTTCTCGTACTTGGGGCCTTTCTTTCATGGCGAAGACACCACAAACAGCGTAGGCCGTCAGAGGCAGCACCTTGACTTCGGAGTTCGTCATAACGTTAGTGACAGCCAGGCGGCGCGCCGTCAGGTTGAGCAGCTCGTCCTGCAGGCCGCCCGCCACAGAGAGGCTGACGCCTGCCAGGCCCGCCTCTAGCCGCGTGACCACGCCGCGCAGCACGCGGCTCACCCACTGCAACCGCAGGTACACCTGCCGCAAAAGGAGGCATGCATTGCAGCGCCAGGCACAGCATCGACGTCTGAGTTTTTGTCGAGAGTCCGGTTCGTCACGGTTCGTGTGCTCAACATGAATGCATTGTACAAGCTGAACTGAATGAAGGCGCTGTTGCAGTCGCAAGGCAGTGGAGACACAACCCCATTTATGCATCGAGGCACTCCGTGCAGCATCTGGACGTTTCCTCAGTGAACCTGGAGGTCGGGCAGGGTGCCGGGCTGGGGGATGGGGGTGTCGTCGCGCTGCAGCCCCTCCATTGCCCGCTCCATCAGCCCCGGTCGCCCGCTCCAGCAGGGCAGCCACATGTACACCGGGTCCTCCCCCTACAGTGCGGATATCAGCGCGTCATGCAGTGGTCATTAAACCCAGGAGCTGCTTTCCCAGGAGAAGACGCTGCAGAGGGACTGTGCTGCGGCAGTGCCTTCTACTACCGCCACACGTCTATACTGCCAGCGGCAAGCTGTGCCGTGTCACAGTATCAAACGCAAAGGATCGGTCGGCGCAGTTCCTCAGATGTGCGATTTGCAGCAACGGCTGGGCACCTGGATGTGAGACACGCGCAGGTCGGCCTGGCCCAGCAGCTTCTTAGGGTACAGCTGACCGCTGGAGAAGCAGAGCGCCCCCTCCGGCTCGCCGTCGTACACGCGCAGCTGCAGTGTTGCGTCGGGTGCCAGCTGCCGGAAAGTCACCGGCGGCGCGTGCGGGAAGCGCGCCTGCAGCTCGACAAAATAGTTGCAAGCCTTCTCAGGGGGATATCAACAGCATGATGTCTGCAGATGTCTGCATGAGATTTCAGGCTCACTGACACGACCAGCTGCGGACTGGAGATGGGAGCCTCCTGCCGGACTGGATGTTGTGGCTGTGGCAAGGATGCGTGAAAGGATCCACACCCTGCTGTGCTGCAGCATATCTGCATTTCAATCAGACCACTGTGCAATCAGCAGAAGCGCACCTGGAGTGTGCGTGCGGCGGCGACGGCATACTTCTGGCTGTCTGCAACGCCCACCTCCACCACCGGGTTGGGCAGGTCGTTAGCCTGCAGCGTCGCCATCACGCCTGCGGTGCACATCAAGCCAGCTGCTCAGGAAGAACACCGACTCGTGGATTCTAAAACCCTATGAGGGCACGGTCTGTGCGGCACCTCTTGGGCTCTTTCGAGCTGAAGACATGATCTGACGCATAACACGGTACAAGTTGGAAGTCACTGACACCATCACAGCCAGTGAGGTTGATGGACATCAACTGCAAGACCGATGCAATACGTGCAGAGTTTCAGGTGACGAAGCTGGAAGCCAGGGACCCACCGCGGCGGGGCTTCAGGCCCTTGATCTCCAGCACCGACACCGACAGGCTGCTGTAAAACTCCTCCTGCCGGTGCTTCGCCATCAGTTCACCCGCCAGCTCGCTGATGCCAGACAGCTTCGCCACCGCCGGCAACGGCTCCTGGCGCTCCTGTCGCCGGATTTGCCACAGGATTTGCCACCGGGTTTGCCAGAGGGTTTGCCACAGGACTTGCCACGAGATGTATGGTTTGCCATCTGGGGGGAAGAGGCATGATGGTGTGCCTCTTCCACATATGACGTCAGCCCCGCACAGCACCACAGTCAAATACCGATCAGCTGATGCTGCAGCTGGGCAAGTCGGTATATATGCCCCTGGTTCGCAGTGCATGCGGCAGTGTGTGTTGCGCCCGTGAGAGCCTGTTAACTCACCTGCGCAGCCAGGGTGCCGGGCAGC
>JAABUL010005437.1_pt1 | contig 15856 bp, 18 predicted proteins | sample 5559151 | NCBI WGS metagenome assembly JAABUL01 (sample SAMN10711876, study PRJNA513368) | rock metagenome | isolation source: Antarctica rocks | place: Antarctica: Victoria Land, Pudding Butte sud | reverse complement strand
GCGCGTTTTGGTACTCAGTTCCTTTGCCATCCTGGCAGTGTCGCCTTCTGCATCGCGTTCGACAACCCTCACTTCTGCGCCCCGATCAGCGCACCGCGACCTTCGGTGTACAACCGCTGGACCGAACCTCCGCCGACTGCCGCCGGCCGGTGCGATCTCTCGCGCCGGGTCGCTGCGCCGGGGCTCAGGGGTTGGCCGGCCGGGCGCCGCAGGGGCCGGCCAGGTACGCCGGCCAGTCCCAGCCGGCCAGGAAGACGTCTGTGGCCTGACCGCCGCTGCGGAAGAGCTGCTCCCGCTGCGCCGCGGACAGGTCGAAGTCGGCGAAGCTGATCCGGCCGGTATCGACCGGGATGAGCCGGCGTTGCACGCACGGCTCGGCGAGCCGGGTCCGGTCGTGCCCGGCGACGAGCGTGGTGACCAACGACTCCAGCAGCCGGATCGGCTTGAGCCGCGGGAGCCAGCGCGGCGGGAGGACCGCCGGCTCCCCCGCCGGCAGCGCGCTGATCAGCTTCACCCCGAAAGTGGGCCACCGCGGTGGCCGGCCGTCGCGCCGATCGAAGGTGTCCACCGGGAAATTCGACAGCAGGCCGCCGTCGAGCAGCGTCGACACCCGGCCGGTGCCGAGGTCGGACAGCATCACCGGTTCGTACAGGTACGGCGTGGAGATCGACGCGCGGACCGCATCGACGACCAGTTGGGTGTCGGGTTCCCGGCCAAAGACGCGGCGGTAGTCCCACGGCAGCCGTAGTAGTCGGCCCTGGGTGACGTCGGTGACCGTGACGACGAGCCGGTAGCGGTGGTCGGGCGGCAGCGACGGGTCGGCGTCGGGGTCGTCGTAGCGCAGGTCGGCGAACGTCTCCACACCGGCCGAGGACAGCTCGTTGCCCAGCCACTCCCGCAGATAACGGCCCTCGTATACCCCGTTGTTCGCGAGCACCGACAGGGCCGCCCCGACAACCGGTACCCGGCCGAGGACAGTCGGGTCGCGGGCTCGGCGGTAGTCGAGGTCGCGCACCGCCGACGCCAAGCGATCGGCCGGCAACCCGGCTGCGATCAGTGCACCGACGATGGCGCCGGCCGAGCTTCCGGCCACCCGCGGGAAGCGGTAGCCCGCCTCCGCGAGCCGCTGAGCCGCGCCCACCAGGGCAATGCCTTTGACCCCACCGCCTTCGAGCACAAGGTCAGCCGCTAAGGACACGGTGCCCAATCTAGCTGCGGCGTACGACGGAAAGCGCTGTCCATCCGGTCAGCCGCCGGTCGCCGGTGGTCGCGGGCGTCCCTGATCGGACCAGGCAGGTGACCGCGGATCTGCGACCCCGTGGGAAGCGGTGACCGATGCCTGGCGGCAGGGTCGGCCCGATCGGTTCTGGGCAGGACCCTCGTGTGCCCCCCGATCCCACGCTCGACCTACCGGTTGTCCTGTTGTCCTACCGCGGCCCGGTCTCCTTCACCGCCGGTGAGGGGGGCGAGCGAGTGGCGCGCCGCGGTGCCGGCGGCCTGGTCACCGCGCTGATCGGCTTGATGGCGAATCTTCAGGATGCGGTCTGGGTCTGCGTCGCCCCTCCCGGCGAGGACGCTGCGGTGGCCCGGGAGGCCGCCGGCGACGAGGTTCGGCTGGAGCTGGGGCCGCCGACGCGGGTGCTTGACGAAACCGAGCCGGCGTCAGCTGGGACCTTGCTGCTGCGTCTGGTCGAGGTGCCGGCGCACGTGCATGAGCCGTTCTACGGCGTGATCGCCAACCCGTTGTTGTGGTTCGTGCAGCACCGGCTGTACGGGCTGGCCACCGAGCCGTCGCTGGGCCGGGCCGAGCACGCGGCGTGGGAGGAGGGCTATGTGGTGGCGAACCGGCTGGCCGCCGACGCGGTTGTCACCCAGGTCGAGCGGGCCGGCGGGCGCGCGGCCGTCCTGCTGCACGACTACCACTTCTACCTGGTGGGCGACCTCGTGCGGCAGCGGTGCCCGGAGGTCAAGCTGTCGCACTTCGTGCATATCCCGTGGCCGGGGCCCGAAGCCTGGCGGGTCCTGCCGCCCGCGATGCGGGAGGCTGTGCTGCACGGCCTGCTCGGCTGCGACGTCGTAGGTTTCCACACCGCCGCGGACGCCCGGGCATTCCTGCTGTGCGTCCAAGAGCTACTCGGCCTGCCCGTGAACCTCGACGACGGCTCGGTGTGGGTCGGGGAACGCCTGGTCCGGTCCCGCGCGTATCCGATCAGCATCGACGTGGAGGGGCTGGAGGGGGTCGCCGGCAGCGACGAGACGGCCGTGCGCCTCGCCCAGCTCCCGGCTCAGGGTCAGCTGGTCCTGCGGGTGGACCGCACCGACCCCAGCAAGAACATCGTCAGGGGTTTCACGGCCTTTGAGCTGATGCTTGCCGAGCACCCGGAGCTCCAAGGGGAGGTGGTCTTTCTCGCGCTGCTGCAGCCCAGCCGGCAGGACGTGGCGGAGTACACCGCGTACCTCACCGAGATCGGCGCCGCAGCCGCACGGGTCAACGCGCGATTCGGCACCGGCACGTGGCAACCGGTGGACCTGCGACTCGCCTCCGATCTGCCGCTCGCGGTCGCGGCGTACCGCAGGTGCGACGTCCTGGTGGTCAACGCGGTCGCCGACGGCATGAATCTCGTCGCCAAGGAGGCGGTCGTCGTCAATGAACACGACATGGTGCTGGCGCTGTCGGAATCGACCGGCGCACACGGCGAGCTGGGGCGGTTCGCGGTGACTCTGCACCCCTTCGACGTCGCCCAGCAGGCCGATGCGCTGCACCGTGCGCTGACCATGCCGCGGCAAGAGAGAGCGGAGCTGCGCCGAGCCGCGGCGGACATCGTGCGGCGCAACGATGTACGGCGCTGGCTCGCCGTCCAGCTGGCCGACCTCGCGCGGATCTCGGCCGAGGACACCTGAGCCGGGCCGGCGCGACGCTCAGCGGGGTTGGCTCAGTGGCGGGCCTGGTCGGCGAGCATGCGCAGCCCGGTCACCAACCCGCCGGCGAGGTCACCGCCCTCGAAGGCAGCGGTCATCGACAGCACCGCCAACGCACACACCCGATCGGGGATGGCGCGGCGGGCCTCGCTGCCGGTGACGATCTCCAGCACCTTCTGGTTGGGGGAGACGGCCATCAGTACGGTGCAGTGGGCGTGATCACCGAGCTGGGCGTGCAGGCGCTCGGCTGCCTCGCGGGTCAGTCCCTCGAGGTCGCCTACGTAGACGCTGAACGTCAGACCCGTCTCGCGGTCAGCCGCGGCCAACGCCTCGTCGACGCGCCACAGCTGACGCGGGGCGAACGGGCCGGGGAGCGTGGTCGGGCCGCCGATCGTGGGAGTACCGGGCCGCGGGCTACCGATCGTCGTGTTACCCAGTTTCGAACTACCAGGAGCCACGAGCACCGCCGGTCTGCTCCCTGGCCACGACCGTGGCGCTGGTGGAGCCGCCGGCGGCCAAGGCAGGCCGGGAGGGCGCAGCCGGCAGGGCCGGCACCGAGGACGGCTCGACCGGGCTGAAGCCGGACCGGGCGCTCAGGAACCAGACGGGGGCGAAGACGAAGGGCCGGCCGGGACGGTATCGGGGCGTGGCCCGGCCGCCCATCCCGAAGACGAGGCCGGCGACCACCAGGACGACGGCGAGCGGAATGCCGCCGTACAGCAACAGGGTCTCGACGATGCTCACGTTCGCCTCGCGACGGTGTTCATGGTCGCCTCGCGCGCGTCAAGGACTCGATCACCCGCGTCACGTTATCCGATTGCGCCGGCCGGACCTGGGTGGACCCGCTCACCGCGCCTGGGACATGACGTCGATCAGCCGGCGCGTCAGTGGTGCGGAGCGCAACTGCTCCAGGCGCACCGGGCTCCCCCGGCCGTCGACCAGAGGCAGCCGCCAGTTCGGGTACTCGTCGCGGGTGCCCGGCAGGTTGGGCTGGCGCAGGTCGCCGACCGCATCAGCGGGGGCCGCGACGATCAGGGTCGCTGGCGACGCGGCAAGCAGCCGGTGCAGCGCCACCGCGACGTCTGCGGCCACGGCGGGGCCGGGAGCCAGCAGCCCCTCCCGGCGCAGCAGCTCGTGCAGGGCCTCTCGCTCGGCGGCCATCCGGGCCCGCTCCTGCTCCACCGCCCCGCCAAGCTGCCCCAGCTCGGCCCGCATCCGCACCGGCTCGTCGGCCAGCCAGCCCGCCACCGTGGGCAGGTCGTGCGTGGTTACCGAAGCCAGCGCCGCGGCCCGCCACTTCGCCGGCGGCAGCGGGGTGCCGTCCCGCGCCCGCTCGAACCACGCCACGTCGCTGCCGAGCACACCGGCCGCCGCGAGGGCCTTGGTCACCCGCGGCTCCACCGTGCCGAGGTCCTCACCGACGACGACCGCCCCGGCCAAGTGTGCTTCGATCATCAGCGCGCCGAGCATCGCCTCGGAGTCGTAGGCGACGTAGGTCCCCCGGTCGGCCCGGTTGCCCTGCGGCACCCACCACAGCCGGAACAGCCCCATAACGTGGTCGATCCGGATGCCGCCGGCGTGCCGGAGCACCGACCGCAGCATGTCGCGGAACGGCGCATAGCCGGCCGCGGTCAACCGGGCCGGCTGCCAGGGCGGCAGCCCCCAGTCCTGACCGAGCTGGTTGAACGCGTCCGGCGGGCAGCCGACCGTCGCTCCCTGCGCCAGCACCCCCTGCATCGCCCAGGCGTCGGCGCCGCCGGGGTCCACCCCGACGGCCAGGTCGTGGATGACGCCTACGGCCATCCCGTCGCCGCGGGCCGCGGCGAGCTGCTCGTCGCAGAGCAACTGCAGCCAGCTATGGAAGGCGAGCCGGTCGGCATGCTCCCCGCGGGCCTGCCGCACCGCGGGGCTGTCGGGGTCGCGGAGCTCGACCGGCCACTGCCGCCAGTCGTGGCCGTGCCGCTCGGCAAGCGTGCAGAAGACCGCGAAGTCGTCGAGCGCCGGGCCATGCAGGCGGCGAAAGTCGGCGAGCCGATCGGGCGGGGCGTACGGCCATAGGGCGCTCAAGGCGGCCGCCTTCGCCTGCCAGATCGCATCCCGGTCGATCCGGTCGCCGCCGCACGGCTTGAGCCGGTCGACCCGGGTGCGGACGGCCGGGTCTGCGGCCGCGTACTCGGCGGTGTCCTCGATCCGCAGGTAAAGCGGCGAGCGGAAGCGGCGGCTGGACGGAAAGTACGGCGAGTTCTCGATCGGCGGTGCCGGCGTCATGGCATGCAGCGGGTTGCACAGCACCAGCCCTGCGCCGCCGCCGTCGTCGGAGCCCGACCACGCGACGAGGTCGGCAAGGTCGCGGTAGTCACCCATCGTCCACGAGCCGGCGCTGCGCAGGCTGTAGAGCTGGAGCATCCAGCCCCAGGCGCGGCGCAGTCCGGGGGGCAGCGCCAGCCGCTCGGGGACGACCAGCAGGGTCGCGTGCGCGTCGCCCACTGCCAGGTCGTACCAGCCGATCGGGAGGTCCGCCGGCACCGTAGGACCCGGCAGCACCAGCTCGGGGCCCGACTCCGGTCGCAGCGTCACAGCACCGGCCCTCGGGCGCACCGGCAGCTTCGTCGGGCGGCCGGCCGTCGCCACCACCGTCGGCGGCAGCGTGCGTTCGGCGTGGGCCCGCCGGGCGCCGGCGAGTGAGGCAGCTACGGCCGCCGGCGAGGAGGCGTCCACCTCGAGAGCGCGCAGCACGTCGACCACCGTCTGGCGGTCGACCTCGACCGGGCAGTCGCGCCAGTCGACGTAGGACAGTGCCACGCCGTACGCGGCGGCGAGCGCGCTGAGCGCCCGATCGTCGCTCACCACAGGTCCGGGTGCCGATCGCGCCAGGGGCGCGCCGCCTCCAGCTGGGCCGACAGCGACAGCAGCGTGGCCTCGTCGGCCGGCCGCCCGGCCAGCATCACGCCGATCGGCAGCCCTTCAACCCAGCAGAGCGGCACCGTCACGGCTGGCTGCCCGGTCATGTTGTAGACGGCGGTGTACGGCGTGAACCGCTTCTGGGCCTCGAAGTCGGCCGCCGGATCGGCGTCGTTGCGCAAGCCACCGACCGGCGCTGGCGGCTGGGCCAGCGTCGGCACCAGCACCGCGTCGTACGCTTCGGTGGCTGTGACGGCGGCCCGGGCGACCTGCTGCAGCCCGATCAGGGCGGCCATAAAGGCAGGAGCGGAGTAGCCGCGGCCGCGTTCGCGCAGCCACCGGGTCAGCGGCCGCAGCTCGCCCTCGCGCGCCGGGTCGACCGGCACGCCGGTGGCCGACACCGACCAGACCACCTCGAACAGCTCGATCAACTCGGGGCCGAAGGGTGGTGGGATGTCGGTGACCTCGTGGCCCAGCGAGCTCAGCAGGTCCGAGGCCGACTCCCAGGCGGCGCGGCAGTCGGGATGCAGGCTCGCGCCGGGGACCGGCGGCTCGCCCCACCGTCCGATCGACAGCCGCCCCGGCGCGCGGGAAGCGGCGGCCAAAAAAGTGTGCGCCGGCGGTGGCGCCCAGTGGGGGTCGCCGGGCATCGGGCCGGCCATCGCGTCGAGCAGCGCCGCCGCGTCGGCGACCGACCGGGCGATCGGGCCGTTGCCCGACAGGCCGGTCACATCACCGCCGATCGGCCCGCTGCTCACCCGCCCGCGGGACGGCTTGAGGCCGAACAGCCCGCAGACGCTGGCCGGGATCCGGATCGAGCCGCCGCCGTCGCTGCCCTGAGCGAACGGCACCAGCCCGGCGGCCACCGCCGCCGCCGCGCCGCCGCTGGATCCGCCGGCGGAGCGGTCGAGATCCCAGGGGGTGCGCGCCGGCGGGGCGACGTCGGGCTCGGTGTAGCAGGGCAGCCCGAACTCCGGGGCATTGGTCTTGCCGAGGCTGATCGTGCCGGCCGCCCGCAGGCGCGTAACGACATGGTCGTCGGCCGGGGGAACGTTGTCGGCGTAGACGGCCGAGCCGAACGTCGTGCGTACGCCGGCGGTGTTGTTCAGGTCCTTGATGGCGATCGGTAGGCCCTGCAGTGGGCCGTCCGGCAGTGCTGGGGAGGACACCGCTCGGGAGGACATCGCTCGGGAGGACCCCGCCTGGGTTGAGGCTGCCTGGGCGAGCGCGGTGTCCGCGGTGACCGTGACGAAGGCGCCGACCCGGTCGGAGGCCGCCTCGATCCGCCGCAGGTAGTGCTCGGTCAGCTCGACCGGGCTGACCTCACCCCGGCGGATTGCCGCTGCCTGCTCCAAAGCGGTCAGGTCGTGCAGCTGCGGCATGCGCGCACGCTAGCCGAGTCAGGCGGGCCGATTCACGCGGGCCGATTCAGGCTGGCCGATTCAAGGTCCCCGAGGTAGGGCTCCCAACGCGGATCGATGCTGCGGTGCCCGAGCACCCGCCAGGCCATCCCTTTGGGCGCCCGCGGGATGTCACCGAGTCGCCAGCCCAGCTCGGCGACGAACCGGTCTGCCTTGGCGTGATTGCACCGGCTGCAGGCGGCCACCACGTTGTCCCAGGTGTGGGTGCCGCCCCGGCTGCGCGGCACGACGTGGTCGATGCTGGTAGCGGCCAGGCCGCAGTAGACGCAGCGGCCGCCGTCGCGGGCGAACACCGCCTTGCGGGTGAGCGGCACCTGCGCGCGGTAGGGCACCCGGACGAAATGGGTCAGCCGCACGACCGCCGGCACCCGCAGCGTGCGGGTCGCGCTGTGCAGAGAGCCTTCGCCGGCCTCGACGGCCACGGCCTTCGCGGTGAGCACCAGGACGACCGCACGGCGCACCGGCACGACGCACAGCGGCTCGTACGTCGCGTTGAGCACCAGCGCCACGACCGAGCGGCCCACGAGCTCACCTCCGCTGTGCACAGTCTGGCCGACCCGCGCCGATTTGGCACGCCTGTTGACGGCGATCCGGCCCCGATGCGCTACCAAGGAAGCGTGACCATCGCCGCGCTCTCGCCCCGGCCGTCCTGCACGAGCGATCCGGGCTCGCTCTGCCGCTTCCTCTACGACACCACCGGCCGGGCGTGGCTGGCTGAAAGCGCCGACTGGTTGATCACCCGGCCGCTGCGCATCCTGCTCATCGTTGCGGTGGCCCTGGTGCTGCGCTTATTCCTTCATCGCGCCGTCAACCGGCTGATCGTGTCGACGGCAGCCGGCGCCGTGCCGGCCATCCTGCGGCCGCTGCGCGACCGGGCGGCCGAGCACCTGGACCTGGGCCCCCTGTTGTCGGAGCGCCGACGGCAACGGGCGGAGACGGTCGGCTCGGTGCTGCGCAGCACGACCTCGGCCGTGATCGGTGTCGTCGCGTTCATGCTGATCCTGGGCGAGCTGGGCATCAACCTGGCTCCGCTGATCGCCAGCGCCGGCGTCATCGGGGTCGCCGTCGGTTTCGGTGCGCAGAACCTGGTCAAGGACTTCCTGGCCGGGATGTTCATGATCCTCGAGGACCAGTACGGCGTCGGGGACTGCGTCGACGCGGGGGTGGCTTCCGGCACCGTCGAGGCGGTCGGGCTGCGAACCACCCGGATGCGCGATCTGAACGGCACCGTCTGGTATGTCCGCAACGGGGAGATCCTGCGGATCGGCAACCTGAGCCAGGGCTGGTCGCAGGCCGTCCTCGACATCCCGGTTCCCTACTCGGCCGATCTGGGCCGGACGCGTGCCGTGCTGGCCGAGGTGGCCGACGAGGTGTGGCACGACGAGGCCTACGCCGATCTGATCCTCGCCGAGCCCACGGTTGTCGGAGTGGAGAGCATGACCCGCGAGGGGCTGGTTATCCGGCTGATCGTCAGGACCAAGCCCGAGCAGCAGGGAGCAGTGGCCGGCGAGCTACGGGCCCGGATCAAGGAGCGCTTCCAGGCGGCGGGCATCGAGTTGCATCCGCCGGCCTCGCCGGCCGGATGAGGTAGCCCTCAGCTGCGGGGCCGCACGATTCCAAGCGCGTGCTGGGCTGAGGCCTGGGAACACCGTCGACAGCGACGCGGCGCCGCAGCGGCTCGCCAGCACCTCAGCGAGCACCGAGCGGTAGTCGGTGACCCCGCGCACATCTCCCTGGTCGAGGTCAGCCTCGCCCAGACCCGGCCACGGCCCGTGCACCTGCCCGCCGACCACGCCGCCGCCGAGCAGCAGGACAGCGTTGCCGTGGCCGTGGTCGACGCCTCCCGAGCCGTTCTCGGCCACCCGCCGGCCGAACTCCGACAGGGTCACCAGCGTCACCCCGGCCAGCCCAGTGCTCCCGAGATCCTGGGCGAAGGCGGCCAGGGCGCCGGCGACGACGGTGAGCTCGTCATACATCTAGTTTCCCGTCGCCGGTGTCCCCAGCCCGCTGTGCATGTCCCAGTCGCCGTAGTCGACGCAGGCGACCTGCAGACCGACGCCGGCCTTGATCAGCCGGGCCACCTCGCGCAGCGCCTTGGCCAGCTCGTTGTCCGGGTAGGTAGCGCCGTTGGCCGGGGTGTAGCCGGCCGCCTTGAGCGCGGCGGTGGTGGCCAGGGCGTCCATCGCGATGCCGGCCGGCGTGGCCAGCGCCGGCGTGGCGGCCGCGTACACCGTCCGCAAGGCGGCGATCCGCCGCGCGTTGATCGACCCTTCGCCGTCCAGCGCGAAGCCGTCGACGTCGTGCAGGGCGATCTCCGGCGCGGGGCCGGCCAGCGAGGGGGCGGCCAGGGTGCTGCCGAGTTGCGCGGCCTGAAAGGTCGTACCGAGGCCCCGCAGGCCCAGCGTCCGGTCGAGCCACCCGGTGCGCAGCGAGGTGCCCGGCGCCGCGCGCTCCATCTCTTCCAGGGAGGTGAAGTGCGACCGGCTGGGATCGATCTGCCCCACCGCATGGACGGCGCCGAAGGTGCCGTCCATGCCAGTACGGCAGCTACGGCGCCAGCGCCGGGTGCAGCCCGAACATCGGGCCGGCCGCGATCAGCTGCGACTGCGGAATGCCGATGTTGGGCCGCAGGCCGGCGTACGCCGGGTCGCCGGCCGGGACGATGGCCGACAGCCCGTCGAACCCGCCCCGGAAGGACAGCACGACGAGGGACTGCGCCGGAAAAGCCGGCCGAGGCGAACAGCGCGCGCAACGTGGGCGCGATCGCCGTGTCGTTGTCGAGGTAGGCCTGCGCGACCTTGGCGATCAGCGTCTCTGACGGGTCGTCGCGGACGAAGCGGATCGCGAGCTTGCGGGCGAGGTGCAGGGCGGTCTGGCGGTGGCCGGCGAGGTAGCGCAGGTATGCCTTGGCGACGTCGAGGCCGCCGGCTCCGGTCGGGGTGGCCGACGACCAGCCCAGCACGCCCACCGGGCCGGTGTAGTGCCAGCGCGGGCGATAGACGAACTCCCCGGTGACCGCGTCGGTCGTACAGCCGGTCATCACCAGCGCGGAGCTGCGCATCTCCGCCTCGCTGTAGCCCGCGTCGACCCCTACGGTGTGCAGCTCGAGCAGCTCACGGCCGAAGTTCTCGTTCGGCGACTCCTTGGTCGACACGTCGTTATTGAGGTAGTGCAGCATCGCCGGGTGCAGGCTGCTGGCAACCAGCAGGTCGGAGAAGCGGCCCAGTGCGTTCGGCCGGATCACGTCGGCGTCGAAGCGGTGACGGCAGTCCCAGACGTCGCTGGACGGGCAGGTGACGTTGAGGTGGTTCGACCAGAACTCGACCATCACCTCCTGCAACTGGCGCCGGCTCCAGGCCGCCCGCAGCAGCGTCGCCTCGCCAAGGTCCTGCATCACGTCCCAGGAGCCCACAGAGAGCTCGCCGCGCACCAGGGCGATGGAGTGGGCCAGCCGGGGATAGCGGACGAGATAGCCGTCGCAGGCCGAGTCGTCGATGGAGGCCGGCTGCAGCTGCCGGGTCAGCCAACCGTCCGCACCCAGCTGCCGCGCCTCGGCCACCAGCGCCGGAGTCAACCCGTACGTCGTCCGGCGCAGCAGGTGCAGCAGCGGGTCGGCCGCCGGCGGGGTCGCCGCGTAGGCCGGCGCAGCATCGAGTACGGGTGCGGTGGCGGCGACTGCGACACCGGCCGCGGCCAGGCCGAGGAGGCGGCGCCGGCTGAGCCGGGGGTCGTCACCTTTGGACCTTCGGCCGCCCGGCCGGTCACTTGATAGGCCAATGGGAGGATGAAGGCGTGACCGAGGAGAGCTTCTACGCCGCCGTGGGTGGCGAGGAGACGTTCCGCTGCCTCGTCGCGCGCTTCTATGCCGGCGTCGCGACCGACCCGGTGCTGCGGCCGCTCTACCCGGAGCCGGACCTCGCCGGCGCGGAGGAGCGGCTGCGGATGTTCCTGATCCAGTACTGGGGCGGCCCGCGGACCTACTCCGACCAGCGCGGCCACCCGCGGCTGCGGATGCGCCATGTGCCGTTCGTCATCGGCGAGCGCGAGCGACTGGCCTGGCTGAGGCACATGCGCGATGCGGTCGACTCCCTCGCCCTGCCCGAGCCGTACGCCACCAACTTGTGGACCTATCTGGAGACGGCGGCGTTCAGCCTGCAGAACAGCCCGTCCTAGCCAGCGCTGCGGTCCGGCAGCACGATGATGTCGGTGTCGCTCGCCGTCGTGCTGCCGGCCCGGGCGATGAGCCGCTTCGCCACCGCCTCGCCGACGTCGCGGGCCGTCAGCTGCGCCTCCTTGCCGTCCTTGCCGTCCTGGGCGCGGCGGGCCACCGGGCCGAGGACCAGGGCGAGCACCTGCACCCCGCTGTCGCGTTCCTCCAGGCCGAGCACCCGGGCGGCCATCAGCTCGGCCGCGGCGGTGACCGACACCGGGCCGGCGCCGGCTGCCGGCGTGGTTGCGGTGTCTCCGACGATGACGCCGTAGGCCGCCGCGGGCCGGCCGCGCAGCAGTGGGACGTAGGTCGAGGCGATCACCTGGTGCGTACGCAGGTTGCGCGCCATGACCGCCTCCCAGTCGGGCAGCAGAACGTCGGCCAGCTTCGGCCCGCTCGACCAGCCGCCGACTGCGACGATCACCGCGTCCGGCGGGCCGACGGCCCCGACGATGTGCTCACGTACCCGATCAGCGTCCTGCGGGCTGGCGACGTCGCCGACCACCCCCAGCAGCCGGTCGGCGCCGCCGACGCTCTGCCGCAGCGCGTCCAGCCGCCCCTCGTCCCGGGAGGGGACCACCACCGTCGCCCCCGCATCAAGGAGCGCACCGACGATCCCGCCACCGACGGCTCCGGCCCCGCCGGCCACCAGCACGACCGACCTGTTGAGATTCGCCACCGCACGCTCCCTTGGCATCGCCCACACCACCGTACGGGCGGGCGCCCCGGCTGTTCCTGCGACGATCAGACCGGAAGCAGGCCGAGACCGGCGCCCCGGCGAAGATATGCCGAGCCATAGGCAGCGTCGAGCAGGAGCCAGGTGGGGCCGGCGGCGATCGAGACGTCGCCGTCCGCAGCGAGGAAGCCCATCCGGGCCAGTGACTGCAGGACGCGCATGGGCACCGCCACCGTGAGGTCGCCGTCGTCGACGGTGAGCGACTCATGCGACAGCAACGAATCGGCCACCTGGCTCGCCGCGGCACCGACGGTGGCGGCGGCGCGGAACGCCTCCGCGCCGGCCTTGACCAGCGCCAGCACCTCCGAGGCCGGCACCGTCTCCAGAAGCCGCCATCCCGCCGGGCCGGGCAGGGTGCCTCGCCACCGGTCATCGCAGGCCGGCGGAAGGGCCACGTCGCACGCCGCCGCGTCCAGCCGAGCCAGCAAGTCGGCGACCGTCACCGTCACGTCAACCGGGTCGAGCTGGGCGGCCACGCGGCGGGTGACGAGCACGTCGACCGGCAGCCACGACCACGCCTCGACCGCGCCGACCGAGCGCCGGAGCCGGACGACCGCGTCGGCATTGAGCCGCACGATCCGCGATAGGAACGCTCCCAGGTCGCTGCGATCCGCTGCCGCGGCCAGCAGCAGCAGCCCACCGGCCGACCGCGGGCCGCCGGCCACGTCAGTCGCGGGTGAGCTTGCGGTAGGTGACGCGGTGCGGGCGGGCCGCCTCGGCGCCGAGCCGCTCGAGCTTGTTGCGCTCGTAGTCTTCAAAGTTGCCCTCGAACCAGAACCACTTGTCGGGCTCCTGGACGGTGCCCTCCCAGGCCAGGATGTGGGTGGCGACGCGGTCGAGGAACCACCGGTCGTGGCTGGTGATCACTGCGCAGCCGGGAAATTCCCACAGGGCCTGCTCGAGGGACTGCAGGGTTTCCACGTCGAGGTCGTTGGTCGGCTCGTCGAGCAGCAGCACGTTGCCGCCGTGCTTGAGGGTGAGAGCGAGATTGAGCCGGTTGCGCTCCCCACCGGAGAGAACCTTTATCGGTTTCTGCTGGTCAGGCCCCTTGAAGCCGAACGTGCCGACGTAGGCCCGCGACGGCATTTCCCGGCTGCCGACCTTGATGTAGTCCAGCCCATCGGAGATGGCCTCGAAGATCGTCTGGTCGGCGTCGAGCCGGGACCGGCTCTGGTCGACGTAGGACAGCGAGACCGTGTTGCCGATGGTCAGCGCGCCGGCGTCGGCTTGCTCCTCGCCGACGACCATCTTGAACAGCGTGGTCTTGCCGACGCCGTTCGGCCCGATGATCCCGACGATCCCGCCGCGGGGCAGCGAGAACGACATATCAGCGATCAGCGATCGCCCGTCGAAGCCCTTGTCCAGCCCAGAAGCCTCGATGACCTGAGCACCCAGCCGCGGGCCGGGCGGGATCTGGATCTCCTCGAAGTCCATCTTGCGGCCGCGTTCGGCCTCGGTCGCCATCTCCTCGTAGCGCTGCAATCGCGCCTTGCTCTTGGCCTGCCGGGCCTTGGGGCTCGACCGCACCCACTCGAGCTCCTGCTGCAGGGCACGCTGCCGCTTGGCGTCCTTGGCGCCCTCTACCATTAGTCGGGTCGCCTTGGCTTCCAGGTAGGTGGAGTAATTGCCTTCGTACGGATAAGCCCGGCCCCGGTCGAGCTCGAGGATCCATTCGGCGACGTTGTCGAGGAAATAGCGGTCGTGGGTGACGGCCAGGACGGTGCCCGGGTATTTGGCCAGGTGCTGCTCGAGCCAGAGCACGCTTTCTGCGTCGAGGTGGTTGGTCGGCTCGTCGAGTAGCAGCAGGTCCGGCTGCTGGAGCAAGAGCTTGCACAGGGCCACCCGCCGGCGCTCACCGCCGGACAGCGTCGTGACGTCGGACTCACCCGGCGGGCAGCGCAGCGCATCCATCGCCATCTCGATCTGGGAGTCGAGCTCCCATGCGCCGACGTGCTCGATCTCCTCCATCAGGTCGCCCTGCTGGCTCAGCAGGACGTCGAAGTCGGCATCGGGCTCGCCCATCTTGGCGCTGACGTCCTCGAAGCGCGCGAGCAGTTCGCGGGTGTGAGCCACCGCCTCCTCGACGTTGCCGCGCACTGTCTTGTCCTCGGTCAGTGCCGGCTCCTGCTCCAGCAGACCGACCGAGGCTCCCGGGCTGAGCGTGGCGTCCCCGTTGGAGGCCTGGTCGAGCCCGGCCATGATTTTGAGCACGCTCGACTTTCCGGCTCCGTTGGGGCCGACGACGCCGATCTTCGCGCCGGGCAGGAACGCCAGCGTCACGTCGTCGAGAATGACCTTGTCGCCGTGCGCCTTGCGTACCTTGCGCATCGTGTAGATGTATTGAGCCACTGGCAGGTGATCCTTTTTTTGCGCGGAGTTTCTGTCAGTGTCTCAGCACTTCGGCGTGCGGGTAACCAGCCACCGCTTCCATCACTACGCCACCGCGGCCGGCACCGGCTCGTCGACCTCGTACGCCGGCTGGGCGTCGGCGGAGCGCGGGTTGCGCTGGAACGTGGTGGTGCCCCTGGCCAGGTCGTGACCGATGGCCAGGGCCTCGAGGTCGTAGGCGGTCCGCTTCTGCTCCTCCACCTCGTAGCGCCGGCTGAAATAGCGACCGGTGACCACCACGGGGTCGCCCTTGACCAGGCAACGGCTGGCGTTGTCGCCGAGCTGCCGCCAGCACGTCACCCGGACGAACAAGCTGTCCCGGTCGATCCAGCCGCTCTGCTCGCGGTCGTAGCGCCGCGAGGTGGACGCGACGCGGAAGGTCGTCACGCTGGCTCCGTTGTCCAGCACCTTGCGCTCGGGGGTGTCGACGAGATTGCCGACGACCGTCAGGGTGGTGTCGTTCACGAGGTCCTCCTGCATAGACTGCGGCGGCGCGAGTCGCCTCCGATCTACTCACCCTGGCCGCGAGACCAGCAGCGGCGCCCTCGCCCAACGGATCTGTGGACCGCCTGCCGCCTGTGGACGACGCCGTAGTCGATGCCGAGCCTTGTCGACGTCGACGTCGCCGTCGCCGTCGTCGTCGTCGCGGCTCCGGACCGTTTGGCCGGCGAGGCGGTGGCCGCGTTCGTGATACTCGCTGCCGACGTTGCGGCGTCCGAAGCTGACGTCCGCCGTTACGTGCGGGAGCGGATGGCCGACTCTGCCGCACCGTCTATCGTCGGCTTCGTCGAGCAACTCCCTCGCAACCGCACCGGGAAGACCGACAAGCTGGACCTAGATGAGCGCCTCGCTGCCGCCTGAGCCGCCGTCCGCCCTCATCTATAAGTCAACTCTGGGTGCCCGTCAGACGGCACGATCGCCGGCTGGCAATAGGCGACAATGGCCCCGCAGCGCCCGTAGCTCAGTGGATAGAGCAGGTGCCTTCTAAGCACTTGGTCGCAGGTTCGAGTCCTGCCGGGCGCACCTCTCTGACCGGCAGAAACACGGGTTCGCGGCCGCTTACCAAGATCCGTTACAGGGGTCCGTGCCCGCCACGTGCCCGTACGGTGGCGATCTTGGTCGGTTGGACGTCGCTCAGCCGAGCCGCGAGGTCCCGGTCGCGGTCCTCGGCCGCATGCTGGTAGAGCAACGCCGCGCGGCTGGTGGTGTGCCCGGCGCGGCGCATGACTTCGGCCAGGGTGGCGCCTGATTGCGCCGCCAGGGTTAGCCCGGCGTGCCGCA
>JAABUL010005435.1_pt1 | contig 15858 bp, 16 predicted proteins | sample 5559151 | NCBI WGS metagenome assembly JAABUL01 (sample SAMN10711876, study PRJNA513368) | rock metagenome | isolation source: Antarctica rocks | place: Antarctica: Victoria Land, Pudding Butte sud | reverse complement strand
AGTAGGGCTGGATAACCAAGAAGCAGGATGCCTCGGTGCGGGCGCCTATCATTTGCGGACGAGCGGCATCGGCGATTGGTTTCGCCATTCGCATAGAACTCTTCCACTTTAAGGTACCTTACTTTCTAGTCGTTGAAATGCCTGAACGAATAACGTACGGCATTACTCATGGCAAATGCACCGGTCTTGTCGCCCTCACACAAGGTGTTACTAACTTCAGCTCTCAAGATCGGACATGTCCAAGAGTCGGCAATTGAGCGCGTTTCGGACACTACACCGACGCAGTCAAGCACTTCATCTGTACCATACACAACATTTAGTCGCAATGAAAAGCGTCTTCTCACTCTCCTCCTGGGACTAGCGACGACTACCTCCCCGTTAACAGCAACCATCTACCTGCCTCTTCTGCCCTTACTAAGAAATCATTTTCACACATCAGCCCAATCTATCAACATTACCTTGACAATTTATATCATCTTTCAAGCCCTATCTCCCGCCATGTTCGGTCCTCTGTCAGACTCTGTAGGCCGCAGACCTGTCTACCTCTTCACGCTCTCTCTTTACGTTATTGCCAATTTGGGCCTAGCAGTCAACAAACACAGCTACAGCGTCCTGATTGTTCTGCGTGCGCTCCAAAGTCTGGGAGCTAGTGCAGCATTTGCTGTCAGTTATGGTGTTGTGGCTGACGTCTGCGTGCCTAGCAATAGGGGCAGAATGATTGGCCCGGTGAGCATGGCGTTGAATCTCGGGGCTTGCGTTGGGCCCGTCGTTGGTGGCTGGATTGCCTACACGAGCGGAAGTTATGAGTGGGTCTTCTGGGTGCTGGTCATTGTAGGAGCGATTTTGTTGCTCGGCGTTGCCACTTTGCTGCCCGAGACGGCGAGGACTGTAGTGAGCAATGGCAGTGGGAGAAAGAGACTGAGCTGGTTGGAAGAGAGCTGGTACAATGTCTGCAAACATCGGCTCCGAGGATTCAAACAAAGTGCGAGCAAGAGCGAGATTGAGAGACACGCTGAAAACGAGGATGAGATTGTAAACCTCAATCGCAGCTTCCTCCAGAGGTTTCGTATCCGGAATCCATTGGCTTGTCTCCGCATGATTTTTCACGTTGATACCTTCCTCGTTCTATGGATGCATGGTTCCTTCTACACTGTCGACTACTCTCTTGTTGCTGCCGTTCCCGACATCTACAAGTCCATTTACCATTTCAACGAGCTCCAGATCGGCCTGGCATATCTACCCCGTGGAGCAGGTATAATCATCGGCGGCTACTGCGTCGGAAAAGCCATGGACCACAATTATAAAGTCACGGCTAAGAAGATAGGCTGGACAGTCAATAAGGTCTCCGGCGACGATTTGACTGATTTTCCAATCGAGCGGGCAAGATCAAGGGGTAGCTCGTGGCTTCTGATGATATCCACTGCGACCTTAGTCGGTTACGGATGGGCGGTAAACAAGCATGCGCATGTCTCTGTAGCTCTGATGCTGCAATTTGTCCAAGGTTTCTGGGGTACTTGCTTTTATACTACCTACAATACCCTCCTGGTTGATGTCTTCCCAGAGAGCCCGAGCACAGCTGCAGCAGCAGCTAGTATCACTCGATGCGCGATGGCGGCTGCAGGTGTTGCAGTCTTGCAGCCGCTACTCGATGCCGCTGGGCGCGGCTGGTATTTCACGCTGCTAGGTCTGTGGAGTGGTGGTTTCGGAGCCGTTGCTTTATCGCTTATTAGGAGGAAAGGAATGCAGTGGAGGACCAGAAGAATGAAGAAGTAGTTCAGACACGAGAGAGGTAAACGAAGACAAAACGAGTAATGGTAGATCAGCCAATCACCGTAGATGGTAGACAATTAAGATTGTCTCTACAGATCGTTCAGAGGCCCACGCATCGCATAGCTTTTTGCCGCCCTTTTCTAAATCTTCGAAGTCTTGAACACAACGTTTGGCTGCCACGTCTAGGTGTATTTTCTCCTCCGCTGCCATCTGAACAGTAACTTTTCAGACTTGCAAGTCATCAATCCCCTGCCTTGAAATTCTTATAGCAGTCGATGGGAGTGACCGGCGAGCTTGAGTCCTCTCTTTCTTCCAGCCGATCTTGAAGCAGCGGCGCTTGTTTCCAGGCCACAATCTCTTCGATCGCACCCTCGTTTCTGGAGCTTCGGAGAAGCTTGGAAGATAAATCAGCTTCCTGACCCGATTTCTCGTCTACCAATTTCCCAAATTTTTGATCTTCTGTCCTGGTCCACAACGCCCAACGCTACTAGTGATAGACCCGTTATGGGACGGTTACCTATCTCCAATGGAGTCGTTGTTGCGTACATGTGTGACATTTGCTGGCCTAGTAACCATTGATAGCACTAGAAGACCTTGCATGGACGTGACACTTTTCTACGCTCGCGACCCCTTCCTGGCGTAGGCCCCGGCGACTTCTTTAAGGCCTTACGGGCGAAGCGGGCTGTCATGGCTAAAATCGGTCTAGGCGTCTGTGGGGGAATCGCAGCAGGCGCTCTTTGATTCCATGCCGGTGTCTCTCCAGCCTGTTGTGTTTGAGTCTTCTCCGCACTTTGGCGATCAAGTCGCTGGCGTTGCGATGAAGCTTGATTTTTTTATTCTCCGACCATCATATCGCTAATTTGAAGAGGACGGATAACCTCGTCCTCTCTGTAGTAAAAGCCGAGAGCCGTTCCGCGACGTAATATTTCTAGCTTCATTACGTGCCAAGACGGGACCTGGATACTTCGCGTGAGGCTAAAAGTTGTGTGATGAAGCGCCAACTTCACTTCGCTATCCAACTACACAATTACTACCCTCGTCACCTGCTCTCACTCGCTCCACTGCCATGCTCTCTATGCCTTCATTTGCCATCAACATCTTGATATCCTGAGAACACTTCATCATCATTCGACGCATTGAGCGCATCACATTACCATGGCCGAATACATCGGGTGAGGCTACCTCTGAAGTGTATCGGCATGCTCGAACTGACGGTGATCATGCAGCTCACGCATTTCGCTGATATCGAAGCGAGACATTCGGTGCGACGATATCTTTTCCTGTCCCTTCCTCAGTTATCCGCTACGACAATAGCAACAACTCCTGACTTTTCCTAGCTATGTCGGTACTCTCCATGAGATCAGCTCCGAAAACTCGACAGTCGCCCTTGAACAAGTCAATTCATATGGCACAGAAGGGCGAGACCCTGAGAATGAGATACCGCCTTCAGACAATGTCTATGAATACATCGTATTCCGCGGTAGCGATGTCAAAGATCTGAGGATTGAGAAGGAGCCAGAGAAGAAACCGGTGCAGCAGCCGCAAGTGCCAGATGATCCTGCTATACTCGGAGTGAGTTCATTGTTTTCATACGTTGTCTATCCTTTGAGGGTTTGCATGTTGCCCAGCATGTAAATCATTTAGATGATGAAGTATTCCGGATGTAAATCATTTTATTGTACCACCGAGAGCGCAAAACCGTGTGGATATTTCCGTTGCCTTCCTTCTGATCTACAGAGACGTTCTTGCTGCTCTTTCAATGTCTTCTGGTCTAAGCCAACTGCTGACCACATTTGGCTGCATAGAATGCGCGTCCTATAGGAACTCCCTCATCAGCAGCTCCACCAACACAAGCTCCACAAGCTCAGCGCCAGCCTCCTCCGGGGCCTCCTCAGCCAACTTCCCAATTTCAGAACCATCAGCATTTTCCTTCCCAGCAGCAACAGCCACAAACTCCTGGTCGATTCAATCAGCAACAGAATTTCCCTCCATATCAATATCCCATACCTCCCAACCAGCGGTTTGGTCCCCCGGGCTCCCAGGGTTTCCCTCCGTATGGATACCCGATGCCCTATGGATCTCCTCCACCTGGATGGTTTCCCCCGCCAGGGCAAGGCTTCCCACATCCACCACCAGGACAATTCTTCCCTCCTGGGCCGTTTGGACCTCCGGGCCAACCGCCGATGCAGCAAGGTCCACCATCAAAGTCAGCAACTGCGGCTGAACCAATCTCGAATAAGGAAGAAGCTCCATCACCTCCAAAGCAAGCAGTCGAGAAGCCGGCTGCAACAGTGAAGCTGCCTACACCGCCGACTCCCGCTGCCAGGCCAACGAATGGTCCACCACCCCCCACGGAGTCAAAGCCGGACGTTGCTGCGGCTCTAGCGCCTCCTGCACCTACTGTAGCTAAAGATGTTCCTACTGCAGCCAAGCAAACACCCAGTGCGCCAAGGAGTGGGCGTATCATGCCTGCGATTCCGATGCTCAGCCCTGCTGTCAAACCCAAAGCCCCTGTCAATGGGGCCCCACCGACAAATGCAAGCAACGCTCCTGTGGCCGCCCCTCCCCCACAAACGCTAGCAGCACCTCGTCCGACCCCGGTTCTCACTAAGTCACTCGAAGATGCAAATAGAGATGCGAAGGCTGCTGTGGCAGCAGCCATGGCTAAGCTACCTCCAGCACCAGCGCAGGCTGCAAAGAAGCAGACAAATGGGGAAATCAGCGCGATCGACAATTTGACCAATAAAGTCAACGAAATGCGAACCAATGACAATATACGTCAGTCACGGCAGCCAGGCACGGGAGGCTACGCAGCCGGCCATCGCGGCGGGCGAGGTGGACACCGTGGTGGGCGCCCACGCGACGACCAGCAAGGAAAGAAGATCGAGCTTCCCAAGGATGACTACGACTTCGCGTCAGCAAACGCGAAGTTCAATAAGCAGGATTTGGTCAAAGGAGCCAATGCTAGTGGATCACCGATCAGCAGCCCCGTGGATGGTGCGTCTGCTCAAGCTTCTATCAACGGCACTCGTCGGGAGAGCGAGGCCAGCGTCAACACCCCAGCCACCGCAGGCTACAGCAAGGCTTCATCTTTCTTTGACAATATCTCGAGTGAGATGAAAGACCGTGACGACAAGAAATTGGGTGGTCGCGAGTTCCGCAATGAAGAGCGCAATAAAAATCTGGAGACCTTTGGCCAAGGCAGCGTTGACAACGGATATCGCGGTGGCTTCCGAGGCCGTGGTCGTGGTCGTGGAGGACGTGGAGGACGTGGCGGTGGGTACGGCGGAGAGCGTCGTGGAAGAGGGAGCACAAGAGGACGCGGAGCTATTATCGCTGAGAATTAGGCGATGCTCTCACCTATTGGTGACATGAAACACAGAACCAGATGGATCGGAACACTAGCAAGGGTTTTTCGTATAACACAGCATGCGGGAGTGACCAGTCTGTTTGATGCGAGGCGGTCTGGATACAAAATGTACAACAGCGTTATGATAGCATTGTTTTCTTTTCCTTCGCCAAAAGGGATGATTCATGCATCTCTAGATCAGATGTCCATTGCTCCAGCGCATGGAGGGTCTGTTGCTCAATTAGTTTTAGCTAGATACCTTGCTTGATTGAATCCACTATCTTTACCAGAGATCTCTCTTCTTCTCACTATGTTGCAAACCTGTAATATCTGTGGATTTCAAAATGAAGATAAAAAAGTAGTATGTGAACATAGATCGATGTAGGCTATAACAACCATGCTGTTTACCGATCCAAAGCTACATTTCCAACGCCACCAACACCATACACTGCTTGCCTACATTGATGCATTCTAGTATTCACTCAACCTCAACTTCTTCCCTACACTCCTTCTCGCATTCCCAATAGCTTTCTCACTCGGCCTGTTGCCCTCCTCATGGCTAGCCTTGATTGCCTGAAGGAGCATACCGGCATCGAAGAAGCCGTCTGTAAAGAGGGATGCGAAGATTAGCAACAACCCAACCGAAATTCGACGAATCGTGATTGATACACTTGTAGACAAATCTCGCGAATAAATAAAATGCAAGGGAACTTACATCCACCCAACCCATCATCTTCACTCTCCTCCTTCGACTCATCCACGATATTCTCATCCCCCTTAATCACCCTCCCCGATCTCTTCTTCGCAGGCACCGCAGACCTCTCCTCCACCTCCCTCGCCCGACTCGCCTTGTGAGATTTCGACTTCGACTGCGTAGATCGCAGCAGCCGTCTGATTTCGTGAAAATACGCCTCTATGGACTCGATATATCGCTTCGTCTGTCGATGCTTGCTGCTCGCGCAGATGGAGACGGAGTCGTCTTTGATGATGTAGCCGATACCGAAGCCTTCGCCGGAGCTGGGTCCGAAGCCGAATTGTCGCAGGGCGGGGTTGCCGCAGTTGGAGGTGGAGAGGATGGTGTTGTTTATCTTGTCCCAGCCGCTGTCGGAGAAGAGGGCGGGCATGTGCTGAGTTGGCTGTTTGCGGTGTGGCGATGGTGAGGTGTGGTCTTCTTCTGTGGGAAAAACATCTCCTTTGGGGGAGCCGATGTCTGAGCTCGCATCTACGGGGCTGGAAGACCCGTCGCTCATACCATTACTGCTGGCAGCTTCGGCGCCGTCTTCGTCGACCGAGCGCTGCCAGACGCAGTAAAGAGCGTAGAGATGCCTGTCTTGGCCCAGAGCTTTGGCGCATTCTTTCGTATGCGCCGTATGCTTCTGGGTGGCCTTTTTCAACGCATCGACTTTTTGCTGGGCGGGGTTTTCGGCCCAGAATGTTCTGACGAAATCGACTGATTCCTGTGACACGGCGCGGATGGACTCGGTACGGCCGTGTAAGAAGACCTTTGTCATTGCGGGCTCGTAGACATTTTCGAGGCGGCCGTAGAGACCGTAGTAGGCGGCTTGAAAGGCCATTTGCACGTAAGCGTCTGGGGAAAAGCCAGCGGCGGTCATGAAGTTCTTGCCGTAGCCGGTGAATTCGAGAGTCTGGAATTCGTTTTGCTGGATTAGGTCTGCGAGACGCGTTTCGGCGAAGCGAAGGGCGGTGCTGAGTTCTGGAAGCATGTCCCATTCCAGTTTATGTGGTGTAGTGCTGACGTCGCCGAAGCTGTCAGGATCACGCTTTGAGGGGTCAGGACTTTCTGATGCCCAGAGGCTGGGGGCTTGGCCGTTAATACTTTTGGCGAAGCGGAGGATTGTGTCGGTATAGACATCACTGGCAAAGCGGAGGACGGTGTGACCGTCTACACCGGTGTGTTCGAAGTTTATGCCTGCACTGCCATTCTTGCAGACTATGATTTGCATTTTGTCGTACCAGCGGTTCGTACAAGTGCCGACTTGGACGCCTTTGATAACTTCGTTGGTACCGCAGAGCATGTTGGTACAGAGTTGGGAGCTCGATTGCGGTTCGGTGTAGTCCAAGCAAACGATGAAGAGGGCTGAGTCGACCATGTTGAGACATTCGGCGTTGTTGGAGTCTTCGTCTCGCATCAAGACGTCTCTCAGGCCAGACCATATCTTTCGGTTCTCCGTGCTGAGAACACCCAGCGCCCCTTTTGCAGCCTCCTGTATTGGTGTCTCCTCGGCGTCATCGATGACCACCTGGAGATTCAGAGCCATGTCCTTTTCAGTCATGATCAGATCTGCGTTATCATCTAAGACGTCGAACCAATAAAATTGTCCTTTGGATAGTACGACAACATGCTTTGCTCCACTATCTTGTGCGATCTGGCATCCATTCTCGGTTGGCACTCTAGCTGTGCCGAATAGTCTCGAGTATTGGTACATGTCGAGCGGATTTCCTCGAAGCGTGTCGGGCGGCAGCTCTTCCTTTCGGACGGCACGGACAAAACAGAGAGCGGATATTATGAGGGACGCAGCGCGAGTGACTTGGTTGTTTCGAGCCGGGGTGGGGTCATCTTCGAGGAGGAAAAAGGGATTTAGGTTCAAAACGACGGGATTATCGAAATTCAGGTACGAATCGTACCCTAACTATCCCGTCAGTCGGAATCCATGCAAGAAAGGTATTTTGAATGCTGGCCGTCATACAAAACTGCTCAATATAGCTTGTCTTCCCTGTGGCATACTTCTTGAGTCTCGCCTGCAGCTCCTGACCCTCTCCCTTCAGAAATTCTTCTGTTGCTGCGGCAGTGGCTTCTTGTTCTCGCATGCTTTGCAACGGTTTGAGGACATCTTTGTACTTCCTCAGCGTACTTTCAAGATCTGGTATAGGGAGCTTGGCTAGCTTGTCTTGAGCGGCAAAAGTGATGCCTGGCTCCTCTTTCACCCCATGGCTGGCTAGAGGCTCCTTTTGCTCTTGAGAGTACGATTGCTGAGTGTCGTGAGGCGAACCTCGGTTGACATCCGAGACAGGGGGTTTCGAATCTGCTAAAGACTCGTTCAGAGACTTAGGCATGGTGAAGGTGCGTGCTGCCATCGCCCAGGTCAGTCAGACACACCTCAAAGAGATCAACGTTGGTATTGAGAGAAGCTTCAAAGCACTGCGATTGAAGTAGTGGCAGTCATGAAGGTAATATGAAGGCATTCGATTCGAGGAGCTAGACCCTAGATGATGGCTAGGTGCATAACACGATAGTCACCCAGTTTGGGGAATACAAATGAAGGGTGGTTGAGCCTTGACGAACGCTACGAAATGTGGATGATGGAAGGTGACATGCATTCGCGGTCTTAAGGAAAAATGGGTTGCTCCCTAAGTTGATTGGCCACTGGAGAGCACGTACCTCATCACTATGCAGCCGAAACGATGAGAGCTCACCAACGCCAATTGTTGTCCTCCGGTTATCTAGCCATGCGCATCTTGTTCCCGTGGTCAGTCCCTTGACACAGAAGAAATATTCCCGTAGCGACTGCTGGCGAGGAGCCGCTGGCCGGACGAATGGGGACACTCAAGGCGTTGGGTGGTTGGTAACCCGGAGCTCTGGTGAACTACTGAGCTTCTCAAAGCTGCGGACCACGGGATGTCTGTTGAAGATATTGGAGCAAGGGTCGTCTCCGCTGGCAAATGCCACAACGGATGTCTAGTACAGGCCATGGTGACCAGAAGCAGTGCAGATGTCGGAGGCAGACGTCAGATGGCCGGGCCCCACCCCACGTTGCTCAGTGGGGGGCTAGTTCTAGCCAATTGCGGGGAAGACGGGTGGAGGGATGCCGTGCGAATTACTCACATGGCTACGCGGGTTTCCTTTTGTACATTGACATCTGGCAACTATGTCAACTATTTATTGGTATGTAAAGCTGTTTCCACCAGGTCGCCAGACACCTAGGCAGGGTCTACACATCATCGGCAATTTTGGGGACGCCAACCTGTGGAAGAGTTGGGAGACCAAGCTGCAGTGGACGATTGTGAGAGTCACTGTTCTTCGCAGGTTTCATACCTGTCTGCCTGCTGTTAATGTCTTTGCAAACATAGATCTGACTGGTCGTTCTTACAAAGATGTGGTGCCTTGATTGAGAGGTAGATCGTTGTTGGCATTTTGAGATAATTTACACGATAATTCGCACACTGAGGCATGGGATTATGTGGCCTATGTTGTAGTGCTGGCTGAGAAAGAAGGAGTCAAAAAGCGACTGGAAATAGATACGTCTGCTTGACAGCCGATTAATCAACTATCACCAGCATACCATTGGCACACAAGCATCATATGAAACGAAATCGTGCACGGCACTAGGAGAAATTCCATCCCCATCCCTCATAACTACGGATGGGGGTGCCAGGGCTCGAGGCCGTGATTTTATTCGAGCACTTGGGGAAGCATAATCACGAAAAATCTCCAAATTTAAGACTCAGACAGTATATCAGAGATTGCAAGTAGATGAGAGACTTTAGGTATACGTCGCTAGATACTTCAAATAGCCTTATACAAGCAACTTGATATTTTACTGGAGGAGCTAGAACTACGGAAAGATTAGCCTGCGCGGCTGCTCCCGCAATCACGCTAGTCCTAGCCTTTCGGCTCTTGGTGTCTTCGATCGTCAATGTGAACCATCTTTCGGCGCATCCACCTCATATACCTTCCGTAACAGCTACTCTATCCACATCATTCCTGATTTAGTCACCTCCGGCTCTTACAAGCTCAATCTCCCAAGATTTCCCCCAAAAATCCTGATATTTGCGTTTCAGGCGGCTCAAGCATTTCAGTTCGCTGTCTACAAATCAACATACCAAATCATTACTGCCGCATCATCCACCATGTCTACTATACAGAATCCTCAACCCTCGTCCCATTCGGAATCTAAGAGTGCTAAGAAGAAGAAGGCCAAAGCCGAAGCCACAGCTCAACCACCGATAGCACCTCCCGAGCCGGAAGCAACAGCTGGGCAAACAGCTCCGGACGGTACTACCAATGGTGTGGAAGGGGCGTATGAAAGCCCGTATTTGAAAGAGCTTTACAAGTAAGGCTGTCTACAAGCGATGGATAGATCATAGAATTTGCTGACTTGTTGACTTGATTAGGAATATCCGCAACATCAAGAAGAAGCTGGTGAGATCCTCAATTGACTGGCCATTCTTATATCCACTGACCGTTATCTACTTAGAACGCGACCCAAAAAGTTGACTCCATCATTGCCGAGAATCCCGACACCTCCCTTGAAGACCTCCTCGCATCACGCAAGATCAACCCAGACCAGAAGGCTCAAGCTCAGAAGAAGCCATCGTTACAAGCCTCCCTTACCCAGCTCGAAGAACAAATCTCACAGTACAAGCAATTTGATGAGGATTATCAGAAGCGTTTGTCCACGGAGAGATCTGCTCTAGAGACAGCACACAAGGACGAGCTACAAAAAGTCAAGGATGCTGCGGTAGCCGAGGGTGCTGATAATGCCAAGAAGGATGCTAAAGATAAACTGCTTATACTCAGCAAATTCTTGAGAGCCGCAGCGGCAAAGCGTCAGGGTGGTGACGAGACTTCGGCTGAAAATCGAGCCTTTGAGGGCGCGCTGCTGTTAGTATACGGAGGTGAGGCCAGTGCAGTCGTGGCTATGGAAAATTTGATGGCCGGCAGTGAGGACAAAGTATCAACAGTCGATCAAACTCCCTCTGAGTTCACATGTGAGTTCTTCCAATTTGTTCCCGTACGCGTGCTTCCTCGCGTATAGAAGTACTGATGCACCAACTCCGTAGACAAGCAAGTCCGCGATCTTGCTATTGAGTACGCTCCTTATGCAGCGGAAGAAGCCTGGGCAGAGGAGGTCGCCCAGTCCGAGCCCGCCCCTCCTGCAGCTGAAGACCCATCCTCTACAGCGATTGGCACTGATCCTACCGTTGCTCACGCTGGGTTGACAGAGATCGACGCGGCCGAGCCTACAACAAATGGTTCCTCAAAACCTGTTGACACTCCCCAAGTACCAGATGCCGCCAGCATAGATGTTGGGGCTGGGAACGCAGCAGCAGAGGTTGGTTGGGACGTCAAGGCTTCGGGAACCAGCGAGCCAAACGACTGGGTTGAAGTTCCTCGTGACCCTGCCGAAACTGATACCGGTAACGCTGCTACACCGGCGGCATTGACAGGTACCCAGAGCTGGGCTGAGGATGTCCCATCAGAGCAACCGCCCGCGTACGCTCAGCCTCCCAAAGCTGAGACAGCCGACGGTTTCCACGAGGTACAGCATAATCGTGGCGGGCGTGGCCGTGGGGGTCAAGGAGAGCACCGGGGGGGCGGCCGAGGCAGTCGTGGCAATAGGGGTGATCGTGGAGAGGGCGGAGGTCGTGGCCGTGGGGGCTATCGTGGTGATCGAGGCGGAGGAGACGGTGAGCGTCGTGGCCGTGGCCGTGGCGGATTCCGCGGCAATCGTGGACGTGGTGATGGTGCCCCATAGGCAAGTTGCGGTTGACCCCGCACCTTTTTTGTCGACAGGTCTCGTCCTACCATCATCTGCGCAATTGCTCCTCCTGCATTTACCAAGATTACCCAAAAGCTAGCAAGGATGTCAAGCGCTGAATTTCTTCGATTATGGCTGTCTATACTCAGACGGAGCCTATCACGTTGAGCGAGCATAGCGAAGGGTGCATTGCGTCTAGACAATCTGATCTGAAGTCACCTTCTATGTTCCCTCGATTCACCATCTTTTCGTCTTCTGTTTCACACAAGAGCATACAAGGGTCCACGAGGGATGCGACAAGGCGTACTTATTTCCTGCAAGCCGCTGGTTCGTGCGTTGGTTCCATGTCCGGCTGTCAGCCGTAGCTACATTCTTAAGGCTGAATCATCACAAAGTGATCGCTGCAAGGTACCATCGGAGTTCCGCCATATCATTCAAAATATCTCTAGGATCATAAGATGAGCGTCTATCCTAAGGCTGGCCGCCTATAATAGCGTAACAGGGAGCATCTCGAGTACCGTTCGCCATGGCCTGTTCACAATTACATCTATCACTGTTGTCCAAATACAATCGTAGGGATCATATAAACGACTCATTGGCATTTACAACTGACATTCGTGTCAATGAATCAGTAGATGAAGTATTCATTCCTCTGGTCTGAAGACGTTCGTAAGGATATCCGTCCGCCAACCCTTAGATTCAAGAATTCCGAACTTCGGAGGTCCTTCATGCATAACATATCTAGATCCTCCAGTCATTGAAAACACACCGATCTGATAAGCAAACGTGTGGAGTGTTTCCTTATGCTAGCGCATGCGCTTGTGGATTGCCTGCATGAACAGCCGAGGCTAGGGCCTTGGCGAGAGCCGACCTCATTCAACCTCTTCAACAGCCAGCTGCTCAGAATACTCTCCTGGCCACCTACTGCTTAGGTATCAAGCAGCGCACGGAGCGAGAGATTATAGCTTAGTACATACGCAGGAGCAGATCGGTGGAGGCTTCTATACTCTGGGAGACAGGGAAGTCACTGTTCGCCCCTACGGCCTACGACAGCAGACTCGAGCAGCCAGCCTGATATAGTCAACACTCTCCAAATGACTGGTAATCTCTCTCTGGATTGAGTGCCATCTCCAACACGAAATTTTGTATCGCAATGGCGGTCGCCACGATGGCCTTGCCGACCGACATCGGAGAAGTGAAGTTAGAGATCGATCAACACGACAGCAAGCCCGCTCTCACCCCTCCTACGAGTGAGAGCACTGGCAAAAAAGATGATGACGATGATGACTCTGGCTCAGAGCTTTCTGATCTGGAACCTGAGGAGTCCATTGAAGAGCCAGCACCGGGGCAAACGATTATCGACAACGATGATGATGCAGAAATCGTTCCAGATCATTATTACGAGAACGGCAATATTCCTGTCTTCAAACCCGTGAGTATTGCCCTAGTCTCCTAGACACCATGTCACCTGGTTAGCGCGAGGAACTTTCAGCTGATGCCTGTCCAGACCATGAATCAATTCCGAAGCTTCAAGGAATTCATAAAAAGGATTGACAAATATGGTATGAGGGCCGGCATCGTCAAAGTGATTCCACCGAAGGAATGGTAAGCTCTTCATCGCGGATCTCGATCCGCAGACCTTGACTGATCTTCACCAGGCGTGATGCCTTGCCTCCACTTGACGAACAGGTGAAGACGATCAAAGTCAAGAACCCAATCACCCAAGAGTTCCACGGTACCCAGGGTACCTATACCCAAGCCAATATAGAAAAGCAAAGGTCTTATAATCTACCACAATGGAAGGCTTTGTGCGAGGAAAGCAGCAACCAACCCCCAGCGCGGCGAGGCCAGCGCCGACGCAACCAGGAGAAGCCTACGCGAGCAGCTTCGACCAGAGTCAGAAATCCAGCGGGTGCAGGCATTGGCTCAAAGCGGAAGGGACCTGGCCGTCCCCGAGTTCGCCCCTTGCCAACTACAGTTCACAAGCATGAAGATGAGGGAGACGAGGACACGGATGATAATAATGGCGTAGAGACACCCCTTACACCAACGTCTCCACCGTTAAAGCCGACCAAAATGAAGGAGGAGTTTAGTGATGATGAGAATCTACCACAGACGTCGAAGCCCAAGGCGAAGACAAAGCCCAAAGGACGCCAACCGAAGGCCGACCAGTCAAAGTCCGTTTCATCCAGGAGACAACATAACCGTAGGGATCAGGCTGAGGTCGTGGATGAAGAAGCTTTCAAGGATTTTGATTATCGAGTGCACAATCAGGAAGACTGGACCACTGAACGCGTCCAGGAGCTCGAGAAATTGTATTGGAAGAGTCTGAATTTCAGCAACCCCATGTATGGAGCCGATATGCCAGGTTCTTTATTTGACGATAGTACAAAGGACTGGAATGTTGCGAAGTTGGAAAATCTGTTGGACGTTCTTGGTCAGAATGTGCCAGGAGTTAACACTGCATACCTCTACCTTGGCATGTGGAAGGCTTCTTTCGCCTGGCATTTGGAAGATGTCGACCTCTACAGCATCAACTACATTCACTTTGGGGCACCGAAGCAATGGTACAGCATCTCACAGGCAGATGCGAGAAAATTTGAAGCTGCTATGCGAAGTAAGTTGAAAAGCCCTTGCTGCAGCCGCAGTTCTAACATACTTAAGCTGTGTGGCCGACCGATTCGAAGAACTGTGATCAGTTCTTACGCCATAAGACCTATCTAATATCACCAGAAAAGCTCCAGCAGCAGCACCGGATTAGTGTAAACCGCCTTGTTCACAACGAGGGCGAGTTTGTCATCACTTTCCCCTATGGTTACCACTCTGGATATAATCTTGGCTACAACTGCGCCGAGTCTGTGAATTTCGCAACAGACTCTTGGTTGGACTATGGCAGAATTGCCAAAAAGTGCAATTGTGAAGCCGATAGTGTCTGGGTTGATGTTCGAGAAATCGAACGTAAGCTGAGGGGCGAGCCCACTCCCGAGTACTATGAAGAGACGGACGATGACGAAGACGATGAAGAGGACGAAGAGCCTACGAATCTACCCACTCCTCCTGGCAGCGTTAAGGGCAAGCCGAAGCGAAGCCACAAAAAGAAGAAAGATCTAAATCACAAGGACGCGAAGCCAAAGGCCAAGAAGCTCCGCCTGAAAATCAAGGCTCCGTCATACGAACCCTGCATTCTGTGTCCAAATGACAGCAAGTACGAGAACCTACTTCCTACCGACAACGGCAAGCAAGCTCATCGTCGGTGCGCGCTATATACTCCTGAGACATACATAGCTGAAGAGAACGGGCTGGAGACTATCTGTGGCGTCGGGTCCATTGACAAAGCTCGCTTAGAGATGAAATGCTACTACTGCCGAAGCAAAAAAGGATCCATCTTCCAGTGCTCACAGAAGAAATGTGTCAAGGCATATCACGCGACCTGTGCAGCCCAAGCCGGTGTACTCGTCGATATTGGCCAAGTTCCGGTCTTTGGAGAAGATGGAACCGAATATACCGATACTGGGATCGATTTTAGATGCAAGATCCATCGTGGAAGACGAGGAAAGCATACTGATGGCAACTCACTCGAGGAAACCCCTCTAATAAAGAAAATGGCAACGAAGTTCCCTGTTGGGGAAATTGCACAATTTCAGTTTCTTCAAGGCGACATCTTTGCTGGCAACATCCTGGAGAACCGGAAGAGCGAGCAGACGTTCCTCATCGAACTCCTGCCTAAAGGCGACAAATTTGAGGTGGAGTACAAGTGGCTGTTGGTCTTTGACCCTGTCAATTCTCAGCTACCATGTCCTTCCGAAAACGCCAAGCCTCTGCCATTGGAGTTGGCTCGGAAATCTCGCACCACTGCTGAAGATCCTGCAGTCAACGAAGGTCCTAAGCCAAAGGAGTTGTTCTGCGATTCTGATCTATTTCGCTGGGAAGAATTCGAGACACGCAAGGCGTTCTGCAATCCCGCGCAGATCAAGGTTGATATCGAGAAGCCCAAGAAGCTATGGTTCTATCTCGGCAAGCATTCCACGGAGGCCAAAGCTCAATATACTGGTGATCTAGCGGTGCAATATAATGACCCCAGCGCCAACTTCTTAGAGACTGTACGCATCGCCTCGGTAGCAGCCGCTGCTGCAGCTCAACCGGTCCAAAGAAAGTCTCTCTCGGCTTCATATCCTTCGGTCTGGGCAAACCAACACGCAGCCAACGGTCCACGTGTCAACTACCAGCCACAGCACGCCA